>OLSQ01002437.1_pt1 | contig 13444 bp, 9 predicted proteins | sample 1672561 | NCBI WGS metagenome assembly OLSQ01 (sample SAMEA3136699, study PRJEB25190) | human gut metagenome | biome: human gut; feature: human-associated habitat; material: faeces | place: Austria | collected 2013 | reverse complement strand
GCCGCCCTTGGCGGCGATCTTCACCTGGCAGGCCTTCAGCTTCTCGGCGATGGCCTGGGCCTCCGCCTTGGCCTCGGCATCGGCCTTGGCCTTGGCCTTGGCCTGGAGCTTCATGGTGTTCACCGCGTCGGCGGTGGCCTCCACGGCCAGGCCCTTGGGGATGAGGAAATTGCGGGCGTAGCCCTCGGCGGCCTCGATCATTTGGCCCTTCTTGCCCTTGCCCTTTACGTCCTGCTTGAGAATGATTTTCATGGTGATATATCTCCTTTTCTGTCAGTTTTCAAAATACCGGTCGATGGCCTCCAGCAGCTTGGCACGGGCCTCCTCCACGGTGATGTTGTCGGCCTGGCCGCCGGCGGTGGTGGAGTTGCCGCCGCCGCCCAGCGCCTCCAGAATGACCTGGACGTTGACCTCGCCCAGGGAGCGGGCGGACATATAGACGCCGTCGCCCTTTTTATAGAGGACGAAGCTGGCGCGGATGCCCTTGAGGGTCAGCAGCTCGTCGGCGGCCTTGGCGGCGGTGACGCGGTCACATTCCTCGTCCAGCGCCACCACGGCGATGTCGTCGTGGTACAGCTCCGCCTGGCGGATGATGGCATAGCGGGCGATCATGGAGTTCAGGTCGCCCTGGAACATACGCTGCACGTCCTGGGTGTCCGCGCCCAGGCGGCGGAGGTAGGCGGCGGCCTCGAAGGTACGGCCGCCGGTGCGGTTGGTGAAATTCTTGGTGTCCAGCACGATACCGGCCAGCAGCGCCTCGGCCTCGCATTTCAGCACGTCACCGGGCTCGACCAGGTACTGCATCAGCTCCGTCACCAGCTCGCTGGCGGAGGAGGCGTAGGGCTCGTGGTAGTTCAGGGCCATCTTCTCGATGTAGCTGCTGCCCCGGCGGTGGTGGTCGATGACGGCCACCCGGTTGCAGGTCTCCAGCATCTGCTCGGACTCCACGCTCTCGGGGCGGTTGGTATCCACCACCACCAGCAGCGCGCCGGGCTGGCACTTCAAAAAGGCGTCCGGGCCGGAGATGGTGACGCCGTTGTACTCCGGCTGCTGGGCCAAGCGGCGCAGGACGGGGTGGGCGGCGTTGTTCTCCGTGTCGATGACGATCTGGCAGGGCTTGCCCCGCTTGCGGGCAATAGCGCAGATGCCCGCCGCCGCGCCCAGGCAGTCCATGTCGGCGTACTTGTGGCCCATGACGTAGATCTGCCTGGCCTCGTCCATCAGCTCGCCCAGGGCGTTGGCCATGACCCGGGATTTGACCTTGGTGCGCTTTTCGGTGCTCTTGCTGCGGCCGCCGTAGAACTCGAAATTCGTTCTGTCCTTTACCACGGCCTGGTCGCCGCCGCGGCTGAGGGCCATCTCCAAAGCCAGGGAGGCGTTTTTGAACAGCTGCTCGAAGCTGTCCTCGTCGCGGCCCACGCCGATGGACAGTGTGGCGGACACGCCCTCGCCGGCCTGGACCTGACGCACCTTTTCCAGCACGGCGAACTTGCTCTCCACGAAGCCGGCGTAGTCCTTCTCCTCGAAGAGGAAGAGGTAGCGGTCGCGGTCGTAGCCCAGCAGCAGTCCGCCGGAGTCCGCCGCCCAGCCGTTGAGCTGCTCCTCCAGGGCGGCCTGCAGGGCGGAGCGCTTGTTCTCCGGGCAGGCCTTGGTCAGCTCGTCGTAATTGTCGATCATGAGGATGGCCACCAGGGGCTTTGTCAGCTCCAGGGTCTGGCGCATCTCCTCCTTCTCCGTGACATCCATCCAGTAGGTGGTGGCCAGGGTGGGCTGCTCCACGGTGTCGTCCTCCGGGCGGCCCAGCGCGCCGAACACACGGTAGATGCGGTCGTTCCAGCGGAGCAGGTCGGGATACTCCTGCTTGCCCTCCAGCAGCCAGCGGTAGCTGAAATCAGGGATGACGGTGTCCACCGCCGTCTCGAAGATCCTGTCCTTCTGGGCGGTCAGGGACAGGAACATATCGTTGCACCACAGGATCTCGCTGGTGTTCACGTCAAAGACCAGCATGGGCAGGGGTGCGTAGAGCATATTGCTGGAGCGGGCGGTGTCCATGCCGCCGGAGACCCGGTCCATGTACTGGCGCACGGAGGCCTGGGCCATCTTCGTGCGGCTGCGGCCCACCATGATCACCAGGATGGCCACGATGCCCTCCGCCGCCGCCAGCAGCGGCTCGAAGGGGATGGTGACAGCCACGAAGGCCACCAGGCACAGGCTGTAAAGGGCCATATTGGTGCGGAAGCCGCGGATGATCTTTTTGCTCAAAAGGCATTCCTCCTCTCGATGACAGGATACAGATAGGAATACGTCTCCAATTTAATCAACTGATTATAGCATAAAACCGGGCCGGGGACAATACGGTTTTCCACAAAAGGACGGGGAATTTTCCCGTGTCGAAAAAGGACGCGAAGTTGGGGGTATACAAATGAAACTTTCTGTGGTATACTCTTTGAAAACCGCCGGATACGGCGCGTGGTTTCTGGTTGTTTCGCGGGGCGTGCGCCCGGCGATCACATACACACAACGGGAGGCAACTCCCCGCACAACGGTTACGGACGGCGGGCGATATGCTGCGCTCACCCCATGCGATGCAGGGCAGACGGGTGAGGCAGAGCGCCTTTGTTTTGCTGCTGTCTTTTTCACCCGACGGGCCGGGCCGCATCTCGAATTTGAAAAGGAGCATCTATATCCCTATGGCAGAAAAACTGAAAATCATCCCCCTTGGCGGTCTGAACGAGATCGGCAAGAACATGACCGCCTATGAATACGGCGGTGAGATCATCGTGGTGGACTGCGGCATGGCATTCCCCGGCGATGATATGTACGGCATCGACTGCGTCATCCCCGACGTGACGTATCTGGTGAAGAACCGCACCCGGCTGCGGGGGCTGTTCATCACCCACGGACACGAGGACCACATCGGCGCGATCCCCTATGTGCTCAAGCAGATCAACCTGCCCATCTACTGCACAAGGTTCACGGCGGGGCTCATCAAGCTGAAGCTGCAGGAGCACGGGCTGGTCAGCTCCACAAGGCTCATCACCGTTGAGCCGGGGCAGACCGTGCGGGCCGGGAAATTCCAGGTGGAGTTCATCCACGTGAACCACTCCATCGCCGACTCGGTGGCCTTTGCCATCCACACGCGGATGGGGACGGTGGTCCACACCGGCGACTTCAAGATCGACTCCACGCCCATCGACGGCGAGGTCATCGACCTGGCACGGTTCGGCCAGCTGGGCCGGGAGGGCGTTTTGGCGCTGCTGGCGGACTCCACCAACGTGGAGCGGCCCGGCTATACCATGAGCGAAAAGGCGGTAGGCGCTACGTTCAAGCGGCAGTTCACCGGCTGCGACAAGCGCATCATCGTCACCACCTTCGCCAGCAACGTCCACCGCATCCAGCAGGTGCTGGACGCGGCGGCGGCCTGCGGGCGGAAGGTGGCCGTCACCGGGCGGAGCATGGAGAACATCATGAAGGTGTCCACGGAGCTGGGGTACATGAAGGTGCCGAAGAACACGCTGATGGACATCAACCGCATCAAGGGGCTGCCCCTGAGCCAGCAGGTCATCGTAACCACCGGCTCGCAGGGCGAGGAGATGAGCGCCCTGTACCGCATGGCGTTTTCCACCCACAAGCAGGTGGACATCGGCCCGGGGGACAAGGTCATCATCTCCGCCAGCGCCATCCCCGGCAACGAGGTGACGGTGGGACGGGTCATCAACGAGCTGTTCCGCAAGGGCGCGGACGTGGTGTACGACAAGGCGGATATGCTGCACGTGTCGGGCCACGCCTGCCAGGAGGAGCTGAAGATCATCCACGCGCTGACAAAGCCCAAGTTCTTTATCCCGCTCCACGGCGAGCAGCGGATGCTGCAGATCCACAAGCGGGTGGCGGAGAGCATGGGAATGCAGCCGGGTAACATCATTGTGGCCGATAACGGCAGCGTCATTGAGCTGACCACGAAGCACATCAAGTGCGAGACCACCGTGCCCGCCGGTGAGGTGTTCGTGGACGGCGGCGGCGTGGGCGAAGTGGGCGCGGTGGTGCTGAACGACCGGAAGCTGCTGGCGGAGGATGGTATGGTGGTCATCGTGCTGCCCATGTCCAGCCACGACCACCAGCTGCTGTGCCCGCCGGAGATCGTAACAAGGGGCTTCGTGTACGTAAAAGAGTCCGAGGAGCTGCTGGGCAACCTGCGGCGGGTGGCCACGGAGACGGTGGACAGCCTGTCCGCCAAGAAGCGCCGGGACGAGGGCGACGTGTGCCGCGCCGTCAAGTCCGCTGTGTCCGGGTATCTCTACAAGACCACGAAGCGCAGCCCCATGATCATCCCCATGGTGACGAAGCTGTAAAGCGTGCATATAGCGAGAGGGAGAACCGCCGGGAGGCGGTTCTCTTTTTTGCGATATTTGACAAATTACACCCGCGCTGCTATACTGGCCGCAAGGACGCTGCGTAAAACGGCAGGCGGTCAGCCACACCGCCCGAAAGGGGGTGAGGCCATGCGAATTACGTTACATATCGGGCCTTTCACGGTCACGATCATCGTAAAACGCAGAAACCGCCACTCTGCCAAGTGACGGTTTCTAAGTTTGCTTAGAATACTTCTCATTTGAAAGGGCTGACCGCTTGTCGCAGCGTCCCCTTGTCTATTATTATAGCGGCTTTTGGCAGTTTGTCAAGTGGCGGTCAGAGGATGAAGCCGCCGTCGGCGGTGAGGACCTGGCCGGTGATGAAGGATGCCTTCCCGCTTGCCAGGAAACTGACGGCGGCGGCGATGTCCTCCGGCGTGCCGAGACGGCCAAGAGGGGTCTCCCGGGCCAGCTGGGGCAGCACCTCCGGCGGCAGGGCGGAGAGCATATCCGTCCGGATGACGCCGGGGGCGACGCAGTTGACCCGGATGCCGGTGGGGGCCAGCTCGGAGGCCAGGGAACGGGTCAGGGCGATGAGCGCGCCTTTGGTGGCGGAGTAGGTGACCTCGCAGCTGGCGCCCCGCAGCCCCCAGATGGAGGAGATATTGACGATGCAGCCCTCGTGCTCATGCAGCATCCGGGGCAGCACGGCCTGGATGGTGTGGAACGCGCCGTCCACGTTGACGCCGAAGTAGCGATGCCACAGGTCGTCGGTGATGTCCTGGAACAGGGCCTGGCCGGCCACGCCGGCGTTGTTCACCAGCAGGGCGATCTCCGGCTGTTCCTCCACCAGATGCTCCTGATAGGCGGTAAAGCTCATGGTGTCGCACAGGTCCAGCGGCAGCGTCAGGGTGCTGATCCCCTTTTCCTCCAGCTGCTCTGCCAGTTCCTGAAGGCGGTCCGTCCGGCGGGCAATGAGCCACACCCGTTCAATTTCCGGGAATACGGAATAGAACTGCCGGACAAATTCCCGGCCAAGGCCGGAGGACGCGCCGGTAATAACTGCTGTTTTCATGGTCAGATCTCCTTTCGGAGTATTTTAGTGGGTCTCGGGAGCGGGATACTCGACGCCCTGGGTATCCACCCGGACGGTTGCCATGACCACAGGCTTCTTTGGCATATCGTTCATCATGTTCCGCTGGACACGGGAAATGTCAATGGCCACATCCTGACCCTCGGTGATCTTGCCGAAGGCGGCGTACTGGCCGTCCAGATGAGGAGCGGGAGCCACCATCACAAAGAACTGGCTGCCGGCGGAGTTGGGTGCCATGGTGCGGGCCATGGACAGCACGCCGGTCTCGTGAATCAGGTCATTCTGGCGGAAGCCGTTGCCGGCGAACTCGCCGTTGATCTCATAGCCGGGGCCGCCCATGCCGTTTCCGTTGGGGCAGCCGCCCTGGATCATGAAGCCGGGGATGACCCGGTGGAAGGTCAGGCCGTCATAGAAGCCCTTGTTAGCCAGAGAGATGAAGTTGTTGACGGTGTTGGGAGCCTTCTCGGGATACAGCTCGCCGCGCATAATGCGGCCGTCCTCCATAGTGATGGTTACGATGGGATTGCTCATATACATTCGTTCCTTTCTGATCTGTTATCTGCGGGTCTTCATGGCCCGGTCCATTTCACGGGCGGCGTCCCGCTTGGCGGTGGCGTCCCGCTTGTCATAATTCTTCTTGCCCTTGCACAGGCCGACCTCCACTTTCACCTTGGCATTCTTGAAATAGACGCTCAGGGGCACCAGTGTGTAGCCGTCCTGCTTGACGAGGGCGTGGAGCTTGCGGATCTCCCGCTTGTGCATCAGCAGCCGCCGGTCCCGGTCCGGGTCCCGGTTGAAGATGTTGCCATGCTCGTATGGAGAGATGTGCATGCTGTGGACGAACAGCTCGCCGTCCTGTACAGTGCAGTAGGAGTCCTTCAGGTTCATCGTGCCCGCACGGATGGATTTGACCTCCGTGCCGCACAGCTCGATGCCTGCCTCGTACTTATCCTCCACGAAGTAATCGTGGTAGGCTTTGCGGTTCTGGGCCGCGATTTTGATTCCCTTTTTCTCCGTGGGGACCACCTCGTTTCCAGTGAGTCAGTATACCATAGTTTTCCCATGACTTCAAGAAAAACAAGCCCTTTGCAATTCAACACGCCTATGCTATAATAAACTGAATATAGTATAGGCAGGGTCTCTGCCCTTTAAACGAGGTGGATAGAATGGAAATGCCCATGGATCTGACGGAGGTCAAGCTCCGCCGCAAGGACGTATTTGAGGGTAAAATCATGACGGTGCATGTGGATGACGTGCGCCTGCCCAACGGCGAGGAAGCCACTCGGGAAGTGGTGGATCATGTGGACGGCGCGGCGGTCCTGGCCCTGGATGAAGCCAACCGGGTGCTGGTGGTCCGCCAGTACCGGTATGTATTCGGCAAGGTGCTGGATGAGCTGCCCGCAGGCAAGCTGGACCCCGGCGAGGACCCGGTGACGGGCGCTCTGCGGGAATTGAAGGAGGAGACCGGCGCGGAGCCGGAGACCTTCCTGCCCCTCGGCAAGCTCCTGCCCGCCCCCGGCTGCTACGGGGAAACACTGCACCTGTTTTTGGCCAAGGGGCTGAAATTCAGCCAGCAGCAGCTGGACCCCGATGAATTTCTCAATGTGGAGCGGGTACCCTTTGATGAAATGGTGCACCGCTGCGTCAACGGTGAGATCGATGACGCCAAGACCGTGGCCGCAGTCCTGCGGGCCAAGGTCCTGCTAAACCTGTAATAGGAGGTACGTTTCCTTGGAACAGAAAACGGACGCCCAGAAAACCATCCTCATTGTGGAGGACGAAAAAAATATCGTAGACATTCTGCGCTTTAACCTTCAGCGGGAGGGCTACCGCACCGTGGAGGCCTATGACGGAGCCGACGGCCTGGAAAAGGCCCGGAAGGAAAACCCCGACCTGATCCTGCTGGACGTGATGCTGCCGAAGATGATCGGTTTTGACGTGTGCCGCACCCTCCGGGAGGAGGGCAACAACGTGCCCGTCATCATCCTCACCGCCCGGGAGGAGGAGGCCGACAAGGTATCCGGTCTTGAGATCGGCGCCGATGATTACATTACCAAGCCCTTCTCCATGCGGGAGCTGATCGCCCGGGTGGGAGCCAACATCCGCCGCACGGCTATGAACACCGCCACCGCTGCGGCCACAGCCATGCCGGTGGCAGGGGACCTCTCCATCGACACGGACAGCCATCAGGTCTTCCGGGACGGCAAGCCTCTGGAACTGACCACGCGGGAATATGAGCTGCTGACCTTCCTGGCCAGCCATCCCAATAAGGTCTACTCCCGCATCGACCTGATGGAGCAGGTCTGGAACTACGGCTATGTGGGCGACGATCAGCGGACGGTGGACGTGACCGTCCGGCGTCTGCGGGAAAAGATCGAGGAAAACCCCGCCAGCCCCAAATACATCCTCACCCGCCGGGGCGTGGGATACTATTTCGCGGTGTAATCCCCACCGGCTCCGGTGACGTTCCTCGCGTTCTTCTCATGTTTTGAAGAGGACACAGGGATCTTCTCCGGGACGCACCCGCCCCCGCACACGGCGGGCCGTACAGTTTTCAGATCCTTTGAACACCATAAAGGCGGTGATTTTTTGTTCCGCAGCTTACATATGAAGCTGACGCTGATCCTCCTGCTGCTGATCACATCCCTGATGGCGGTGGTAGGCGCGTTCCTGACCACCAGCGTCACCAGTTTCTATATCGACAGCTTTTATCAGCAGATGAGCAGTGCCTTCGGCGCGGACCGCCGGGAGTTTGTGGCGGACCTCCGCAGCGCCGCCGCTCAGCCGGACGGCGCTGAGCGTATTCAGGAGATCCTGGAAGTCAATGCCGGTATGCTGGGCATCGACTACCGCACCCGGAACTACTATGTGCTGGACGGCACCGCAGGCAGCTTTCTGGCCGGCAGTGCCGAGTCCTCCGACCTGCCCCGGGAGCAGTCCGCCAACCTTCTGACCGCCCGGAACGCGGTTGCACGGAAGGACGCCTCCACCGTAGGCGACGAAAGCGATATCTCTGCCGACTACATGGATGTGGCCATCCCCATCTTCGGCGGTGACAACGCCTTCATCATCTACATTCTGGATAACAAGGACACGGTATCCGACCTGAACAATCAGCTTTTCCAGATCATCATGCAGGCCCTCATCATCGGCCTGCTGATCTCCGTGCTGCTGAGCTTCCTGCTCTCCAAGACCATGGTGGGCCCCATTGAAAAGCTGACCATCGGCGCAGAGCGGGTGGCCGCCGGTGATTTTGACAGCGAGCTGCCGGTGGAATCCACCGACGAGATTGGTATTCTCACCGGAACCTTCAATGAGATGGCCGAGGTCCTGCAGTCCACACTGGCTGCCGTGGAAAACGAGCGCAACAAGCTGGATACCCTGTTTCTCCACATGACCGACGGCGTGGTGGCCTTTGACCGGGAGGGGCACCTCATCCACTGCAACCCCGCCGCCACGGAGCTTTTGCGGCGATCCATCGATCCCAGCTGCACCTACGAGGAATTGCTGGGCGACCTGCATCCCTTCCAGAACGTGCTGGCCCTCCAGAAACCCAACTACATTGAAGATGAGTTGGTGGTGGGAGACCGGACCCTGGCCCTCTACCTCACGCCCTTCTCCGACAAGGCCCAGGGCGGCGTTCTGATCCTGCTCCATGACGTGACGGAACAGCACCGGAATGAGGAACGGCGCAAAGAATTCGTGGCCAACGTGTCTCACGAGCTGCGGACCCCCCTGACCAACGTCCGCAGCTACGCCGAAACCATCCGGGATGCCGGAGATGACATTCCCCGGGAGATGGAGAACAATTTCCTGGACATCATCATTACGGAAACGGACCGCATGACCCACATCGTTCAGGATCTGCTGACCCTCAGCCGGCTGGACGCCGGCAGCACCGAAATGGTGTTCACCCGGTTCCCCTTCCATGACGCCATCGAAAGCGTGGTCCGCTCCAACAGTCTCAACGCCAAGCAGCGGGGCCATGAGCTGACCTATGTGCCGGAGGGTGAGCTGCCCCTCATCACCGGCGACCGGAGCCGTCTGGAGCAGGTGATGATGAACATTCTCGGCAACGCCATCAAGTACACTCCGGACGGCGGACACATTCGCGTCACCGCAGGAGCCGGCCCCGACACCGCCTGGATGGAGGTCCGGGATGACGGCATCGGCATCCCGGAAAAGGACCGGGAGCGTATTTTCGACCGCTTCTACCGGGTGGATAAGGCCCGTTCCCGGGAATCCGGCGGCACAGGCCTTGGACTATCCATCGCCAGAGAGATCGTCCAGCGGCACCACGGCACCATTTCTCTGGTCCCCCATGAGGGGCCGGGCACCACGGTCCGTCTGGAGCTGCCCATCACCCAGCCCGCCCCCGGCGCACCGGAGGATACGGCGGAAAACACGTCGGCTCAGCAGTAATTTCAGCTTTTATCAGAAAGGAGGGACCGGCCATGCGCTACCGGGATTTTATCCAAAATATCACCATCACGTTTCTGGCGCTGCTGTCCCTGTTCCTCTTTTCCAGAACGCAGTTTTTCCAGTTGGGCGCTGCCGCCGGCAGCGGCACCTGGCAGCGGCTCACCGCTCCTGTCAGCGACCAGATCTCCGATGCCCCCTCCTCCGATACCCTGTCCGCCCCGGTGCGGGCGGCCGTCACCGGAGAATACGGCCGGTATGGCAGCATCTCCCTCACCACGGACAGTGAGAGCTTCACCCCCATCAAAACACTGCTGCGGGAGGTTCTTGGGTCTGCCCGCAGCCGGATGGATTCCAGTGCTGCCGCCTTCCGGTCGGCTTTGGGAAAACCGTCAGTCTACTGTGACTTTTTAGAGTCCCTGCCGGTGTCCTATCTGGCGGACCTCATGGGTATCACCGCAGAAAGTGAGCTTTCCGTCCGCGCTCTGGCCGCAGCGGAGCAGAACGGTCAGGTGGTCCTGCTGCTGTGGGACGGCGGATCCCGCTATTACCAGTGCGTCACTGCCGTGCAGCCCTCTACCCTGACGGAGGTACTGGATCACTTTGAGCTGGGCGTTACCGCCTTTGCTTTTGAGGATCTCAGCGGATACGGCCAGCATCTGGCCCCTCTCTCCCTGTTTCCGGACCCTCTCCCTGAGCTGCCCCAACTGACGGTGACGGAAAGCACCGTTTCCACAGAGACGCTGCTCTCCGTTCTGGGCTTCAACCCCCACACCAATTCCCGCTATACCGACGCCGGCGGCGCGGAGGTAGTGGTGGAGGGAGACCGGGTCATCCGCATCAGTGGCAGCGGCACCTTCTCCTACACCAGCGGCGGTGAAAAGGTCCTCTCCGTAGAAAGTGCCGGGGGCCTTCCCACGCCTCGGGAAGCTGTCTCCGGTGTTCTGGAGCTACTGGATCAGTTGATCCCGGAGGGCGATGCCCGGCTGTATCTGCTGGAGTGGCAGCAGTCAGAAACCGAGACTTTCTTAACCTTCGGCTACCAGTCCGGCGGCGTTCCCATCCGCTTCGCGGACGGCTCCGCTGCCGCTGAGGTGACGCTTTCCGGCAATACGATCTCCGCTCTGTCCCTGCGTCCCCGGCAATACAGCGCTGCCAGCTCCGCCTCGCCTCTGCTGCCGCTGCGGCAGGCTATGGCCATCGCCGGGAGGACAGAGGGGGCCGAGCTTTCCATCGGCTATGCCGATACCGGCGTCTATCCGCTCTCTGCCGTCTGGCTGACGGATTGACATCACACTTTCTGAAAGGAGTTGAGCGGCTACGGAACGCTATCGCCTGAAAAACATTATCATTCTGATTCTGGCGCTGCTCAACGCCTTTTTACTGACGTCTCTGGCCATTCGGGGCAACGAGGAGCGGGTGGCCCGCCGCACCCAGCAGCAGGAACTGGTCTCTCTGTTCGCGGCGGACGGCATGACGCTGGACCCCGCTCTGATCCCCACGGACACCGCCGTTTCCACCTATGCGTTGATCCGGGATGAGACAGCGGAGCGAAAGGCCGCCACCTTTCTTCTGGGAGATAATCTGGAGCGCACCACTCAGGGCGGCGGCATTTACACCTACACCAGCCAGCAGGGCGCCGCCGCCTTCCGGGACACCGGCAGCTTTGACGCCGCCGGTTCTCTGTCACAGGAGAACGCGGAAGCATTTTGTCGGGATTTCTGCAAGGCATTTTCTTACGATACGCCGATATTTACACTGGATGAAACGGGCAGCGGCACTGCAACGGCTGTCCGCCTGTGGAGCGGTACGCCGGTGTTCAACGCCGCCGTCACCTTTACCATCGATCAGGGCCGCGTCCTGTCCGCCAGCGGCGCTCTGCTGCCGGAGACCGGCGCGGAGACCTCCTCCGGGCAGAAGCCCCTCTCCGCCTTCGCCGCCCTGACTGCCTTTCAGCAGATGCGCCACGCCTCCAGCTCCGTGGTGTCCTCCATCACGGAGGTCAGTCTCTGCTACGAGCTGCAAAGCACCACCGCCGCTCCCATGGCGCTGGTCCCCTCCTGGCGGATCGTCACGGATACGGCAACTTTTTATGTAAACTGCATTTCCGGTACCGTCCGCCGGGCATAAAATTGTTTGAATTTCATATTTTGTCAGGAATCGTTTGCTTTTTCAGGCAAAGTATGCTATACTGACGCCGATCATAATGAGTGGTACTGTCCACTTTTTCTCAGGGTGCATGAAGTGCCAGCCCGACGGACAAACTAATCCCGGCGCAAGGCTTTCTCCCCGCAAAAGAATACCTGAAACGAGGTCAGAACGTTGACAAAATACATCGTACACGGAGGCAAGCCTCTGTTCGGCGAGGTGGAGATCAGCGGTGCGAAGAACGCCGCCGTTGCCATTATTCCCGCCGCCATTCTGGTGGACGGCGTCTGCCGCATTGAAAACATCCCCCAGATCTCCGACGTTACCGCGATTTTGAAGATTTTGGAGCAGCTTGGCGCGTCCATCCGCTCCATCAACCGCCACACGGTGGAGATCGACAGCCGTCACATCCACACCACTAGGACCTCTTATGAGCTTTCCCGTAAGCTCCGGGCTTCCTACTATCTCATCGGCGCTCTGCTGGGCCGTTTCGGCCGGGCAGAGGTTGCCATGCCCGGCGGCTGCAATTTCGGCGGCGTCCGCCCCATCGACCAGCATGTAAAGGGCTTTTCCGCTCTGGGTGCCGGTGTCACCACGGAGGGCGGCTATATCAACGCCATCGTGGAGTCCGGCCGTCTCACCGGAGCCAACATCTATCTGGATGTGGTGTCCGTAGGCGCTACCATGAACATCATGATGGCCGCGGCACTTGCCGAAGGTACGACCGTGATTGAAAACGCGGCGCGCGAACCCGAAGTCATGGATCTGGCCGAATGTCTCAACAAGATGGGCGCAAAGATCACTGGTGCGGGTACGCCTCAGATCGTGATCGAAGGTGTGGAAAAGCTTCACGGCTGCGAACACTCCGTCATCGCCGATCGCATCGAAACGGGCACGTTCCTATGTGCGGCGCTGGCCACCGGCGGCGATGTGATGGTGACCGATACGGTGCCTTGGGTGATGGAAGCGGTTATCGGCAAGCTGCGCGAAGCGGGCGGCGACGTGGAAGTCGGCGAGGATTGGATTCGCGCCAAGATTTCGGGACGTCCCAAGGCCGTGGACGTGCGCACTATTCCGCATCCTGGCTTTCCGACGGACATGCAGGCGCAGTTTATGGCGCTCGATGCCGTTGCCCAGGGCACGGGCCGCATCGTGGAAACCATTTTCGAAAATCGCTTCATGCACGTGCCCGAGTTGCAGCGCATGGGAGCGGACATTCACGTCGACGGTCACACGGCCGTAGTGCAGGGCGTTGAAAAGCTCGACGCGGCCAATGTGATGGCCACCGATCTGCGCGCTTCGGCGTGTCTTGTCATTGCGGCATTGGCAGCACAGGGCGAGTCTGTCATTGAACGCATCTACCATCTGGATCGTGGTTACGAACACATCGAAGCCAAGCTTTCTGCGTTGGGAGCGCAGATCGAACGGTTAAACT
>OLSQ01002432.1_pt1 | contig 13472 bp, 13 predicted proteins | sample 1672561 | NCBI WGS metagenome assembly OLSQ01 (sample SAMEA3136699, study PRJEB25190) | human gut metagenome | biome: human gut; feature: human-associated habitat; material: faeces | place: Austria | collected 2013 | reverse complement strand
GATCTGCAAGGAAATCTCATCAGAAGACGGACTTTCGAAAAATTCTGTTATAGGCGTATTGAGCATTTCCGCTATCTGACCGAGTGTCTCGATCGAAGGGTAACGCCGTCCTGTGATCCAGCCCGAGACAGTCATGGCCGACACTCCGAGCCGCCGGGCCATTTCGACCTGCGTAACCTGCTTTTGTTTAAATATTTGGCGCAATCTCAGCTTGACCATCACAGAGGAGTAATGCATTAGATACGTTACCGTTGCAAAGGTACGAAAAATGTGTATGTTCACCCCCCCCGATTGTTAAATTACGTTAAATTATACAAGTTAGATTTATAAAGACTTTTCTTGTTTTTCCAAAGCAGGCGAGGATGCCTGCTTCCTTTTTTCCCTGCATTCATCACTTCCTCTGTCGTTGCCGCCTGCCTGCAGTTTGTCCTACCGGAGCCGGCACACTATATAAAGCACCATCCGGAAAGGGCAGTTTTCATGCAGTCCGGGGATGTTAATAACTATGTCAATAACGTGTAGAAAACGGCCTCAGAAGTGTTGAAAAAGCTGACTGCCTAAAAATGCCATAAAAGCTTTTTTACACCGGCAGCATCGTTTTTAAGCCTATTTTATACATAAATATGCCTGCAAATAGAGAAGAATTTATTAACTTTGCACATTATTAACATGGTGTTGATAACGTTTGGAAAATATTGATTACCAACGAAAACACACGTTGATAATGTGTGAATAACATGCCGTTGCGGTTTAATAACCCATATATGCAAGAAAACGGGCGAAAAGTTATTGTACTTTTCAACACGCATTATTATTGTTGTTGTTTTTAAGGGTTAAAATTTTTCTTTTAAAAATATAGAAAAATAAAAAAATGGATGTTGAAAACCGTGCCCGTCAGCAGCAGCTCGTCGAAGAGATAAAGAAGCTGAAAAAGGAAAAAAAGGCCGTGATACTGGCCCACTATTATCAGCAGGGGCCGATCCAGGATATAGCCGACTATATAGGCGACTCGCTGGCGCTGGCCCAGAAGGCGGCCACCATCACCGATGCCGACATCATTGTGATGTGCGGGGTGCACTTCATGGGCGAGACTGTCAAACTGCTCTGCCCCGACAAAAAGGTGCTGGTGCCCGACATAGAGGCCGGATGCTCGCTGGCCGACAGCTGTCCGGCCGAGGACTTCGCCCGCTTCATAGCGGAGCATCCGGGGCATATCGTGGTGTCATATGTCAACACATCGGTCGGTGTGAAGGCGCTCACTGATGTTCTGGTCACATCGGGGAATGCCCGTAAGGTAATAGATTCGCTGCCTGCCGACGCTAGAATCATTTTCGGACCCGACCGCAACCTCGGCAACTATATCAACAGCCAGACGGGACGGCGGATGGTGCTCTGGGACGGTGCATGCCACGTACACGAGAAGTTCTCGCTCGAGAAAATATTAGAACTTAAGAAAGAGCATCCCGGCGCCGAGCTGCTTGTACATCCCGAATGCCGCCGGCAGCTTGTAATGATAGCCGACAAGGTAGGATCAACCGCCGCGCTGCTCGACCATGCCCGCAAGTCCGACGCTGTGGAATTCATCGTGGCCACCGAGAGCGGAATCATCCACCAGATGCAGAAGGACTGTCCGGAGAAGACGTTCATCCCGGCGCCTCCCATGGACTCTACCTGCGGATGCAACGACTGCAATTACATGAAGCTTAACACTATGGAAAAGCTTTATCACTGTCTGCGCGACGAGCAGCCTGTCATAGAGGTCGATCCGGCTTTGGCTGAACGCGCCCGCCGTCCGATAGAGCGCATGCTGGAACTGAGCAAATAGAAATAAATAATCAAGAATGCATAATCGTAAGTCATATCAGACTTACATGACCAATCAGATCAATTAAAACAATATATGGAATATAATCACCGTGAAATAGAGAGCCGCTGGCAAGAGCAGTGGAAGAAAGACAAGACTTACAAGGCCGAGATCAACGCCGACAAGCCCAAGTACTACGTGCTCGACATGTTTCCTTATCCGTCGGGTGCCGGACTTCATGTCGGGCATCCGTTAGGTTACATAGCCAGTGACATCTATTCGCGATACAAGCGCCTGCAAGGTTTCAACGTGCTGCATCCGATGGGCTACGACGCCTACGGCCTGCCTGCCGAACAGTATGCCATACAGACCGGTCAGCATCCTGAGACCACGACTACGGTCAATATCAACCGCTACCGTTCGCAGCTCGACAAGATAGGTTTCTGCTACGACTGGGACCGCGAGATCCGCACCTGCGATCCGGAATACTACAAGTGGACGCAGTGGGCGTTCATCGAGATGTTCAACCACTACTATGACACAGCCGCCGGCAAGGCCTTGCCTATAGCGGAGCTTATAGCCCATCTCGAGAAGCATGGTACGGAAGGGCTGCACGCCGCCGGACGCGAGGTGTCGTTCACGGCCGACGAGTGGAAAGCCATGGACGAGAAGCAGCGCAGCGACATGCTGATGAATTTCCGCATAGCATATCTGGGCAACACGATGGTGAACTGGTGTCCGCAGCTCGGCACGGTGCTTGCCAATGACGAGGTGAGCGAAGGTCTGTCGGTGCGCGGCGGATATCCGGTGGAGCAGAAGCTCATGTACCAGTGGTGCCTGCGTGTGTCGGCCTACGCACAGCGGCTGCTCGACGGGCTTGACCGTCTTGACTGGACCGAATCGCTCAAGGAGACACAGCGCAACTGGATCGGCCGCAGCGAGGGCGCGGAAATGCGCTTCAAGGTAGCCGACAGTGACGTTGAGCTGGAGATATTCACCACTCGCGCCGACACGGTGTTCGGCGTTACATTCATGGTGCTCGCTCCCGAGAGCAAGTATGTGGATGAGGTCACCCGCCCCGACCGCAAGGCAGAAGTTGATGAGTACGTGGCGGCCGTAAAGAACAAGACCGAGCGCGAACGCATGATCGACAAGAAGGTGACCGGTGTGTTCACGGGTTCATATGCGATAAATCCGCTTACGGGCAAACAGATTCCGATATGGGTGAGCGATTATGTGCTGGCAGGCTACGGCACTGGCGCCATCATGGCGGTTCCGGCACACGACAGCCGCGACTATGCTTTCGCCCGCGCGTTCGATCTTCCGGTCATCCCGCTGATCGAGGGTGCCGATGTGAGCGAGCAGAGTTTCGATGCCAAGGAAGGCCGTATGATCAACAGTGCCTCTGCCGACCTTGACCTGAACGGACTCGAAGTAAAGGATGCCATAGCCCGCACAAAGAAATATATCGAGGAAAAAGGCATAGGCAAGGTGAAGGTCAACTATCGCCTGCGCGATGCCATTTTCAGTCGCCAGCGCTACTGGGGCGAACCGTTCCCTGTCTACTACAAGGATGGCATTCCGATGATGCTCGACATGGACAGGCTCCCGCTGCTGTTGCCTGAAATCAGCGAATACCGTCCGACCGAGACAGGCGAGCCTCCGCTGGGGCGTGCCAAAAACTGGAAGACTGAGGAAGAATATCCGCTCGAGCTGAATACCATGCCGGGTTTTGCCGGATCTTCGGCCTACTATCTGCGCTATATGGATCCGCGCAACGGTGACTGCCTCGTGTCGCCCGAAGCCAACGGTTACTGGCGCCAGGTCGATCTCTATATCGGCGGTACCGAGCATGCCACAGGCCACCTCATCTACAGCCGCTTCTGGAACAAGTTCCTTTACGATCTTGGCAAGGTGTGCGAGGACGAGCCTTTCCGCAAGCTTATCAACCAGGGTATGATCCAGGGACGCACCAGTTTCGTATACCGCATCAAGGATACCAACACCTTCATAAGCCATGGGCTGAAGGATCAGTATGACACCACTCCGATCCGTGTCGACATAAATCTGGTGAAGAACGACGAACTCGATACAGAAGGATTCAAGAAATGGCGTCCTGATTTCGCTACCGCCAAATTCATTCTCGAGGACGGCAAGTATGTGTGCGGGTATGCCGTGGAGAAGATGTCGAAGTCGATGTTCAACGTCGTTAATCCCGATGATATAGTTGAACGCTACGGTGCCGACACTCTCCGTCTGTACGAGATGTTCCTCGGTCCGCTCGAGCAGTCGAAACCCTGGGATACCAACGGCATCGACGGTGTGAACCGCTTCATCAAAAAATTGTGGAGCCTGTTCTACAAGGGCGACACGCTGCTTGTCGATGACAGCGAGCCTGCGGCCGAAGATCTGAAAATCATCCACACGCTGATAAAGAAGGTGACTGCTGATATAGAGAACTTCTCGTACAACACTTCGGTGGCCGCATTCATGATCTGCGTCAACGAACTTACGCGCCGCAAGTGCCGTTCGCGCCGTGTACTCGAAGATCTGGTGATCGTGCTCGCGCCGTTCGCGCCGCACGTGGCCGAAGAACTGTGGCACTCGGCACTCGGCCACGACACTACCGTCTGCGATGCCGCATGGCCGAAGTGGAACGAGGATTACCTGCGTGAGTCGACAGTGACATATGCGGTGTCGTTCAACGGCAAGGCACGCTACAACATTACCGTGGATGCATCTACTCCGCGCGGGGAAGTGGAAAAAGCCGCGCTGGAGCACGAAGGAGCCGCAAAGTGGCTCGAAGGCAAGACTATCCGCAAGATAATAGTGGTGCCCGGCAAAATAGTCAATGTTGTAGTGGGCTGATTACAATAAAAGAGACAGCATTCCGTTATAATTAGGCAATAATACACCCGATGAAAAGGAAAATAGTATTCGCGACCAACAACGCCCACAAACTCGAGGAGCTGCGCCGCATAGCCGGCTCGGGCTTCGAGATACTGTCGCTGGCCGATATAGGCTGTCACGACGACATACCCGAGACGGCGGACACCATCGAGGGCAATGCCCGTCTGAAGGCCTGCTGGGTACGCGATCACTATGGTTTCGACTGCTTCGCCGATGATACGGGCCTGTTTGTGGACAGTCTCGGAGGAGCGCCGGGAGTATATAGCGCCCGTTATGCCGGAGGCGAAGGCCACGACAGCGTCGCCAACACGGCGTTGCTGCTGAAAAATCTTACCGGAAAGACAGACCGCCGTGCACGTTTCCGCACCGTGATAGCTCTGACTGAAGGACCGGATTCGGTGCGTCTGTTCGAAGGGTCGGTCGAAGGCGAGATAATGGAGCAACCGGCAGGCTGCGGCGGATTCGGTTATGATCCGGTATTCCGCCCGCTCGGCTGGGACAAGACCTTCGCCGAGGCCTCGGCCGACGAAAAAAATGCCGTCAGCCACCGCGGGCGTGCAACCCGTCTTCTGCTCACCTGGCTAAAAGACAAACAATGACTGTCACCATAGTAAAATACATGCCATACATCCGTAATATGATAAAAAAACTCTTTCTTCTGTTCGCTATGTCGCTCTGCTGGGCCGGAGCCGCTGCACAGCATGCCCCCGGTTCGTGGAAAATAATCCCGATGGCCGGTGAATTCTTCGAGTCGGTGATCGATACCCCTGAAAAGGTGTATTATCTGACAGGAGGTTCGCTCTACAGCTATGACAAGGAATACAGCGAGACCGTGTACTATACCCCAGGCACACGCATCTCCGACAGCGGCATAGCCTCCCTGCACTATAACACCGACAACCATTATCTGATGGTCGTGTATTCCAACGGAAACATAGATCTGATCTACGACGACGGCAATGTAGTGAACATGCCCGAGATCAAGACCGCGAATCTTACGACGGGCAAGTCGGTCAACAGTGTGTTCTTCGCCAACAACCGCATCTACATAGCCACCGAGTTCGGCCTGGTCATCTACGACGATCAGAACCATTGTGTCACCGAATCTGCCATCTACGGTGGCAAGGGGCTGTCGATCATCATGGCCAACAAGGACTATCTCTTCACCGTTCTTGACTACAAGTTGTGCTATTCGCCGCTGAATGAGCGTCACAACTCGCTCGACAAGTTCAAGCCCCTCAGCAACGCCGCCATAGATCAGATACTTCCTCTCGATGATACCCGCTTCCTTTATGTTGTCAATAACGTCATCTACAAGCTGAATGTGGATGTACCCACCGGTTCATCTTTTGAGAAAGTAGCCGAAGTACCCGGTCTGACTTCATTTTTCCGCACCAAGGACGGATATATGGCTATGAGCGACAACGGTATCTCGGTATTCGATGCCAAAGGCGATCTGACGGAAACCAAGGTCCCTGGCGATGAACTTTCCGGAAATGTCATGGGCAGTTACAACGGTCTGAAGGAAGTATGGGCCGCCGACAATGATGGTATAGGCTGCTACGATCTGAGTGGTGCTACTACAACTGTGCTTTCAGAGCGTTACCGTCCCGAAGCCTCTCTTGATTTCGGAGCAGGTTTCTGCACCCCGTCGCCTGACGGTGCATCGGTCTATGTTACGCGCATGGGTATGAGCGAGACTCATCCGGCAGGTGATACAGAATGGTCGCAGCACCTCCCGTTCATCTGTGAACGCTATGAATGGGCTACCGGTAAAATTGTTCCCGTCTATCCTTACGGTGTGCGTAATACATCTAAGGAATCTCAGGTAGAGGCGGATATGCGCAACAGCAAACTGTTCTACGGCGGCCCTGCCGCAACACTGATCGATCCTGTTGATCCTGAATTGATCTATCATGTGAATAACTTCGAAGGTGTGGTTCTGATCAAAGATCGCAAAGTACTCCGTGAAATCAACAATCAGGTAATCCCTGTTAATTTTACATGGGGATCACGTACTGAAGTAGCACAGTTCGACCAGTTCGGCAATCTCTGGATAGGTTGTTGGGCGGCCGACTACCAGCCTTTCGCGGTACTGCCCGCCTCAGCAGTTACAAGACTTCGCAACGATCCCAATTCAATTACCAAAAGTGATTTTGAGAAACCTTCGTGGCCATCGACAGAATCCGGTAAGATGGATATGCATCTTATATTCGTACCCGGTACCAATAAGATCTTCTATACGCGTGGCGGCTGGGGAGGCACTATCATAGGCGGCGACAACCGCGGCACGGCATCCTGCAAAGATGACGTTTTTGTAGTCTACAATGCGTTGGAGGATCAGGACGGAGGCGTAAACAATCCGCAGTTTATTCCCTGCATGGAGCTCGACAAGAATAACGACATTTGGCTTGGCACCACAAGCGGTATATTCATACTCAAGGATATGAGCCAGCTCGGGCAGAGCGGCAGTTCGAACCTTAAGGTTGTCCGTCCGAAAGTATCGCGCAACGACGGTACTAACTATGCCGACTATCTGCTCTCAAGCGAGACCATTCTCTACATAGCCGTCGATCCTTCCAACCGCAAGTGGATAGCTACTCAGGCATCAGGTCTGTATCTGGTAAGTGCCGATGGAACGGAAATTCTCGAACACTACGACATGGACAACTCTCCCTTGGTGTCGAATACAATATACACCGTAGCCTGCGACCAGGCCAGCAACGACGTGCTTATCGGCACACCGTCGGGTCTGTATCTTTACAGCTCTACCTCGGCGCCTGCGGCCGACGACTATTCGGAAGTGTATGCTTTCCCGAATCCGGTGCGACCCGACTATACCGGCTGGATTACTATCAACGGACTTATGGATAATTCGCTGGTGAAGATAGCCGACATGCAAGGCAGCGTCATGTGGGAAGGTCGCTCGGAAGGCGGCATGGTCGTATGGGACGGCTGCAACCGCGACGGCTCACGTGTGCGGTCGGGGGTGTACCTGGTGTTTGCTTCGCAGGGTCCTGAAGGGTCTTCCGAAGGAGCCGTCGCCAAGATCGTAGTGATCAACTGATCTGACTCAGATAGAATGATTATAATGAAAGGATGCGCACACCGCGCATCCTTTTGTAAACTCTGATTGTTGTTTTTGAAAAAAACATGGTAGAAGTACTTCGATATAAGGACGAGGCCGACAAAAGTCTTGGTCTGGCCGGTATGGCAATCTCTTTGGTAGCCTGTGATGGCGAGCGCTATCTGGCGTCGCTTTCGCTTGAAGAGGGCGACGAGGCGTTCGAGCTTTCGTCCGAATCATTTTTCAGTGGTAATCCGCGGTTTTCAGCACGTCTGGTCTGGAATGACCTGTTCGTGCGGTTTCAGCTCAGCTCAGGGCTGTTGCTCGGCAACGTATTGTGCCGCTGGCGTGGTACCATGCCGCCGGCAGAAGTTCTTGATGCCGTACATGACATTGTGCGCGAGGAAGGAAGCAGCGAGTGTTCGCTCGATGATGATGAAATCGAGAACGTGTATAATAAAAGCCTGGCCTTCTACCGCCGGCTGTTTGCACACCGTCCGGTGATAGAGGTGGCAGATTCATTTGCGGACCATCTGCGTCGCCAGCGCCGTATGAGTGCAGGAGAAGTATTTGAATTTCTCAGCTGTCTGAGCCGCCTCTGATCAGCGTAACAGAGGCAGATCGAGTGTGCGGATTTTTTCGCGCAGTGTTCGCACGTCGAAGTCCGGAAAGAGTTCTTGCCAGCGCATGTAGAACTGCGGCGTATGGTCGAAGTGATCAAGGTGTGCGAGCTCGTGTGTCATTACGGCGCGTCTGACCGGCTCAGGCATGTACAGCACGCGTGCGGCGATGCGTATTCTCGCACTGCTGGAGCAGTCGCCGAGTTTCGAGGCCGTGCGTGCTATTTCCGTATGACTCACACGTTTTTCATAACCGGTGCTGACAATCAGTCTGTCAAGTTCGGGCAGCATATACATACAAGCCGGACCATAGGCACATCTTTCTATGAATTTCGAAAGCCGCGACTGCATGTTGTCATCGTCAAGGGTTCCGGATGCTACGCGGAATTCATAAAAATGCCTGTCGCCGTCATGACATGGAACGGCATCTATATCGCCCGCGCGGGTTTGCGGCGATTCCATGACCCGGATACCGAACAGATCGTTTTCAAAAGCATATCCCGGAAAATATTTGCGGCCAATTACTGGTCTGTGACTCATGATATCCGGTGTCATGCGGTCAAGAACACGGTTGTATTCGGCCGCATCGAATCCGGCCGGAATGGTAAGATGCAGAATATCACCTTTCCAACGGGCCGTGAAGCGACGTGCAGTTGAAAGTACTTTCAGATTAATCTTACCTATTACAGGGTGTGTATATTTCTGGGATATCAGCCCCATGATAGTTTGTTGCGAAGAGTCTGGGCGAAGTTTGTGCCGTCGCAGCGGACGACTTTCACCACAAACGGCGCACGGCCTAACCGGACAGCATATTCAAGCGGCACGTGGTACGATCGTCCGTCGATGGCGATGCGGTAGCCTGACGAACGGCTCTCGCAGGTAAATACCAGTTCTGAGGAGTCATCCACTACCAGCGGCCGCATCGACAGCGAGTGGGCGGCTACCGGCGAGAGCACGAATACAGGTGCCGAAGGCTGCACGATAGGGCCGCCGACCGACAGGTTATAGGCCGTGCTGCCGGTCGGAGTGGCTATAAGCAGTCCGTCGGCGCGATAGTCGGCCAGCGGACAACCGTCGATGACGGCGTTCACATCAATGATCGATGCACCCTCTGCTTTGGTTATGGCAACTTCGTTGAGAGCATATGGCCAGCCGGTCACGGCTTTGCAGTCAACCTGAATGAGCGACCGCGGTTCGATATGCAGGTCACCTCCGGCGAGTATTCCGGGTAATTTTTCTATTTCATCTATAGGCAGCGACGCCAGATATCCGAGATGACCGGTATTGACACCTATGATGGGTATTTCCTTGTCGGCCACCCATGCGGCTGTACGCAGGAACGATCCGTCGCCGCCGATACACACGGCATAGTCGGCTGTGAAGTCGGGGGAGTCGGTTACCCGCCGCACACATCCGAGCGACCGCGGTATCAGATACTTCAGATACGTATACAGCTTGCTGTGCACCACCGCCTCGTCGCCCCGCCGGGCAAGCAGGTCGAAAAATGCAGATATGCGGTCGATGTAAGGCTCCTGATGACGAGAGCCGTATATGGCCAGTTTCATAAAGAGAGATATTTCATTAACTGTTCATAGCGGTCGCGCAGGGTGTCATCGTCCGGTGCCGGAGAGTCACTGTTTAGCACAGTGAAGCCATATCGTTCGAGCGAACGCGCCGCTGAATCAGGATTGCGGTGGTCGATGCGGAGCGCCGCCACTACCTGCTGGCCCTCTATCTCGAGTGATGTCACATTCAGATTGAGCAGGCGCGCATCGACATCCTCCACGGCCCGCGCTATACGCGAGGCTATGTAATCGTCGTAGCTGCATCCGATAAGCAGCCGGCTCGAATCTGCGTTTGGCGGGAAAAACACCTCCATCGACTCTTTTTTGGCCGCTTTTAGTTGATTTTCTTTCGTCATTAGATTTATTTCGACTAATTTTGTAGTCGGAACCTGATACAAAATTACTAAATTTTTCTCAATTTCCATCTATTCAACAGAAAAGTTAAGACTGTGAATTATAAAAAGCCGATGACACGTCTCAGTGTCAATATCAACAAGGTGGCCACCCTGCGCAATGCCCGCGGAGAGAATCATCCGTCGGTGGAAAAAGTAGCGGTCGACTGCCAGGATTTCGGCGCCCAGGGCATTACGGTGCATCCGCGGCCCGATGAGCGCCACATACGTCGGGCCGATGTGTTTGCCCTGCGTCCGCTTGTCAAGGTAGAATTCAATATCGAGGGCTATCCGTCGGAAGATTTCATGGAGCTTGTTCTGCGCGTGCGTCCCGAACAGGTGACACTTGTCCCGGACGCTCCCGATGCCCTTACTTCGTCGGCCGGATGGGATGTGGCTGCTCACGGAGAGCTGCTCACCTCGGTGGTCGACACTCTCAAGGAGCATGGCATACGTTCATCGATATTCGTCGGTACCGATCCCGATGTAATCCGCGCGGTAGCCGCCACGGGGGCCGACCGCATAGAACTGTACACCAAACCATATGCGGATGCCTATGATACGGACCGTGAGGCCGCCGTCGCACCCTTTGTCGAGGCTTCGCGTACGGCTCACAATCTCGGGCTGGGCATAAACGCCGGGCATGACCTGAATCTGCAGAATCTCGAATTTTTCAGTAAATCGCTTCCATGGCTAAATGAAGTATCCATCGGGCACGCTCTCATCTGCGATGCGCTTTACCTCGGTCTCGAGCAGACTATCCGGAGCTATCTGGCCTGTCTGCGTTAAACCTCAGGTCATGTTCGCAAGTCTATTATAAAAACCTAAGAATTGAAATAAAATGAAAGAAACTTCACCCTCATTATGGGACCTTTGTGTCGAAGGCGGCTGGATCATGATTCCTATCGCCCTGCTGGCTCTGGTGTGCATATATATATTCGTCGAGCGCCTGCTGGTGATCCGTGCGGCCTCGCACTGCGACGACTCGTTCATGAAGCGTATCCGCGACTATATCCACGACGGTGAGATCGAGAGCGCGCTCAATCTTTGCAAGTCCACGTCAACGCCTTTCGGGCGCCTCATTGCCAAAGGAATCAGCCGTATCGGCCGACCGATGAACGATGTGCTCGTAGCTATCGAAAATACAGGCAATCTCGAGGTAGCCGGCCTTTCAAAGGGACTGCCATGGCTGGCGACAACGGCAGCCGGCGCGCCGATGCTCGGCTTCCTGGGTACTGTCATCGGTATGGTGCAGGCCTTTTATTCCATCGCCAATGCCGGAAATGCAGCGCAGATCAATTCTTTCGCCGGAGGTATCTACACGGCTCTGTCGACGACTGTGGCCGGTCTGATCGTGGGCATCGCGGCTCTGTTTGCCTACAACTTTCTGGTAGCCCGCATTAGCAAGGTGATGAAACAGATGGAAGCGCGTACCATGGAATTCATGGATCTGCTCAACGAGCCTGCGTGATAAAAACCTAATACTCTGAATCATGGCTCTCAAACGTCAGCAAAATATAATGGCGGCATTTTCGATGGCATCGATGACCGATGTCATATTCCTGCTGCTTGTATTTTTCATGGTCACATCCACTTATATCTTTCCTACAGCCATTGAGGTCAATCTGCCCGAGGGAGTCGAACAGACTCCTGAAAAGCCTTCGACACGTGTTTTTATCGACCGCGACGGCGCCTACTATGTCAGCTATGACGACGGCGACCTGGCCTCAGTAAGTCCCGATAGTCTCATCGCGGGGCTTCAGGGCTATGTTTCCGCTCAACCCGACGGTGCGGAGGCAGCCATAGCTGTGTATGCCGATTCGGCAGTGGCGTATGGCAAGGTTGTGGAAGTTCTTAACATGGGGGCTGCCAATTCAATAAAAATGGTGCTTGCCACCCGTCCGTCAGCCAGCCGATGAACCGCCAGCGAGCCATAGCACTTTGCATCACGCTGCTCCTGACGGTAGCCGCCGTGCTGACTCTGTGTCTGACACATCTGTCGGCCGCTGCCAAAGACCGTACATGGCCCCCTCAGCGGCAGGGGCAGGTAACTGTAGCCGACGAAGAGCTGTATTTCGATGTTGTTGAGATGCCGCAGCATCTCAGCGGTGTTCCCGAAGAATCATCACCGGCTTACAGCGAGACCCCGCAGGACAATCTTTCGGAACCCGAACCGGTCAGCGGTGCCGACCTTTCGGATGCCGGAGCGGCAGGTAAGCCACAGCCTCCGGTCACGTCGAAACGACCGTCAACCGTAAAACAGAAAAACAACCAGTCATCCGTAACTCCCGGACCCGCTGCCGATGCAGAGAAGAACGATCAGGTAAAGCGGCGCGCCAATTCAAACGTAAAGGGCGCTTTCGATCGCTCCGACGGGCGCAACAATACTCAGAATTCCGGAAAGACAGCAGGCGACAGCGGTTCGCCGACAGGCTCTGACCAATCGTATCATGGACATGCTCATGGAAATGCCAACGGCGGGTGGATCGTGCCGGCTTACCGCAAGATTCCTTCGTCAGTCACCGGATCTATAAAAGTCCGTGTCGTTATTGGCCGCGACGGATCCGTCAAGGAAATAAGCTTTATCGACGGCGGTAAGGCCCCCGCTGCCACCGACAGAGCGCTCCGTGATGCCGTCAGGGCGGAGATTCTCTCACGCCGATATACACGGTCGGGTGACAACGCTCCTGAAAGAGCAGTTGCCATTATCACTTATACATTCAAATAAAATATTGTGTATCATAGGCAAAAAGCATTATACAATCCTATTAATTAACAATTAATAACGTTTGTAAACATTATTTTTGTTGCGACGGCGTTTTTCTGGTATTAACTTTGCATCGTCAAAAGAACGAAAAACGATTCTTCTTAGGATAACGTTTTGTTAGACTCACAATATATACTTGAATTTTGGTTATGAGGGAGGTGCGTTACTGCGAAGTAGCGCACTTTCAATTTTATACATCACCATCCGGCAGTACCGACCAGCGGATCAGGAAAGTATTGTACAAGGTTTTCATTTTTTACATTTTTATTTTAAATTTTGTAACAGAAATGATAAATACTAATTAAAGAAGACTTGCGTAGATGCTTGGGAATCAAGCGTTTGTTGTG
>OLSQ01002431.1_pt1 | contig 13475 bp, 10 predicted proteins | sample 1672561 | NCBI WGS metagenome assembly OLSQ01 (sample SAMEA3136699, study PRJEB25190) | human gut metagenome | biome: human gut; feature: human-associated habitat; material: faeces | place: Austria | collected 2013 | reverse complement strand
GCGATGGACTTTATCTCAACGGTGCCGTCGTATATCTCGGGGACTTCAAGCTCGAACAGGCGCTTGACAAGGCCGGGGTGCGTGCGGGAAATGAGCACCTGCGGGCCGCGGGTGGAATTTCTGACCTCGACGACATAGACCTTGATGCGGTCGCCCTCTTTGAGCTCCTCGGTCTTGATGCGCTCATTGGGAGCAAGCATTGCCTCGGTAAACTCACTGTTGGAGGAGATGCGGATGGAAACACTGCCGGTCCTCGGCTCGATATGAGAGACGATACCGGTAAGGATCTCATGCTCCTTGGAGGTGAACTCCTCATAGATAATACCGCGCTCCGCTTCACGGATGCCCTGAATGACGACCTGCTTTGCAGCCTGAGCCGCGATGCGGCCGAACTTCTTCGTCTCGACCGGCACGGGGACAACATCGCCAACCTTTGCACGGCGGCTGTACTTCTTTGCGGCTTCGAGAATAATTTCGTGGCTGGGATCCTCGACCTCTTCGACGACGGTCTTATTGACGTTCATCTCAAGGCGCTTCTTCTCCTCATCAAGGATGATCTCAACATTATCCTCGCACTCGGGATTGTCCTTGCGGAAGGCGGCAAGCATGGCCTGCTTGATCTTCTCATACATATAGCCGCGTGGTATGCCCTTTTCCTTTTCGATATCCTCGATTGCTTCAAAAAATTCGGCGTTCATTTTATTCTCTCCATTCAAACTTTATACGTCTTATATTGATACATGCAGCTTCACGAGCGCGATCTGACTCTTATCGAAGCTGACCTCGTTTTTACCCGCAGTTACTGTCACTCTGCCGTTATCGTACCCGGAGAGCACGCCGACATAGACCTTGCAGCCGTTCACCGGCTGGTAGAGCCTGACCTCGACCTCGCTGCCCATGAACTGTTCAAAGTCCCCCGGGCGCTTCAGCTCACGCTCTGCCCCGGCAGAGCCGACCTCGAAAACATAGCTGTCAGGAATGGGGTCGGCCTCGTCCAGAATCGGGTCGAGCCTTCGGCTGATGCGCTCGCAGTCATCGATGCCGACGCCGCCGTCCTTATCGATAAAGATTCGCAGGAACCAGCTTCCGGCCTCACGGACATATTCAACGTCCCAAAGGCTGCACCCTTCCTCCTCGACCACGGGCTTTGCAAGCTCCGTGACCTTGTCTGTGATCTTACTCATATTCCGCTCACTTTCAATCTGCCCGGCAGAAGCATTGCCGGTGCAAAAGTTTCGTAAAAAAGAGTGGGCTGGAACCCACTCTGACTAAAACCTGATACTTACCTTAGTAATAATATCACGTTGCCGCCTACATTGCAAGCCTTTTTTACGATTATCCCGCCGCAAAAATCAGGCGCGGACGATAAACATCCGCGCCGTTATACTCAGTATTCAAAATCCGGGAAGTAGTGACCATAAAACTCCTCATAGCAGAGTCCGTTTTCCATGATGAAAGTCGCGACCTCCTTGCCGACATAGCGGTAATGCCACGGCTCGTCCCAGCCGGTGAGGAGCAGCTTGCGCGTCGGGTAGCGCTTTATGAAGCCGTACTCTGCGCAGTGCTCGTCAAGCCATGCGTAAAGCTCCTGATTCATTTCACTGTACACAAGTCTTGAACGGTTCTCGTCAAAAATGTCGATTGCGACGCCAAGCTGGTGCTCACTGCTGCCGGGGTACATAACTATCGTCTTGGCCTTTTCGACCGCCTCCTGATACTTGGGGTCGAGATAGTCGGCGGACAGCCCCATCTCATACGCGATCTGGCTCGCCTTGGAGTTGAACAGATGCGTCTGGAAGCTATACTCTCTGAACGCCGCACCGATGAAATACTCAAAGCCCGCGTCCTCTATCGCATCGAGAAACGCATCAAGCTCCGCCATGTATTCGGTACTGTACATCATATAGCGTGTCCGGCTTATTTTTGCTATATCCGGCTTATAAGCGGATGAGAGAAGGCTGTTCTCCCTGACCATCCAGAGGCAGTGGTTCTTTTCAAAATCATCCGTGGTGAGCTTCGGCCAGATATCCACAGTCGGTTCCGGCGTCTCGGTCGCGCTCAGGTCAGTAAAATTCATGCTGTCCGTTCTGACAAAAGCATCCTCGGCTCCGCCGAAGATAACATTGGTGCTGCTCTCCATTCTGGATACGACTATCGTATAAAGCACAAGGCACAGTCCAAGCATAGTTATGATCCACATTGTTTTCTTCTTCATTCTCGCACTGTCCTTTCTTTCAAAATTGGCAACATCCCGTGCCTGTCAATGGATTATAGCACCAATTTGCTGCAAATTCAAGTCTGCGGGCTGTATGCGTCCTCCACAGCAGCTCACTGCTATTGAAACAGCGCCGCGGTTATGGTAAAATTATTCAAGTAGAAGGAGCGTGTCTGCCATGAAGCTGAGCATTATAATCCCCGTATACAACACCGCCGAATATCTGCCGAAGTGCCTTGACTCTGTCATCTGCCCCGGCGTTGATGGCTATGAAATAATCATCGTGAACGACGGCTCGACGGATTCATCAAAGACCGTTGCAGAAAGTTATGTTAACCGGTATCCTGAGCTTATCCGTCTTATCACGACCGAGAACGGCGGACTCGGACAGGCGCGCAACGTCGGCATTGAGAACGCTCATGGGGAGTATCTGCTTTTCCTTGACAGCGACGATTCGCTTAGTGACAATGCTGTGCCGGAGATCATGGAAACGCTGCGGCAGGACTATGATATATTTATATATGACTTTGTGTTTGTGAACCCCGACGGCGCCGTTCTGAGCACTGAGCCCGGCTGCCGCAGAAGCGGTGAGGTCAGTCTCGAAAGCTATCCGGAGCTGCTGATGGAATACCCCTCCGGCTGCAATAAGATATGCCGCCGCAGTCTGTTCACCGGCAGCGGGCTGCGCTTCCCCGGCCGGGTATGGTACGAGGACCTGCGCACGATGCCGAAGCTCTACACCATGACCGATAAAATCTACGCCACAGGCAAGCCGTGGTACGTCTATCTCCAGCGCCCCGGCTCAATAACGAACGCAGCGAAGCTCGACAGGAATGTTGAAATAATCGATGCCGTCGACGATCTCACTGAGTTCTATAAGGCGCATGGTCTGTATGAGCGCTATAAAAACGAGTTCGAGTATATCCGTTTCTACAATGAATTTCTGACTGCTTCGGCGAGGATATGCCCGGCTGACAGCCGCCATCCCCTGCTCAGAACTTTACGTGAGGATTTCCTCGCCAAGTGCCCCGGATATAAGGACAACCCCTATATCCGCACCATGCCGCCGAAGCACAAGCTGTTGTGCTCGCTTTTCATGCGCGGAAGATACGGCGAAGCGGGCGCGCTGCTGCGGCTGAACAACGCGCGGAAAGGAGCGCAGAAATGATCAGGCTCAGTGTAATTATCCCGGTCTATAACGTGGAGGACTATGTCGCAAAATGTCTCGATTCGCTCATTTCTCCCGCGGCTGAGGCCCTCTCCCGTGGGGAAAAACCGGATTATGAGATCATCGCTGTAAACGACGGTTCGACTGATTCCTCGCCCGCGATCGTTCAGGATTATGTAAACCGTTACCCGCAGTTCATCCGTCTCATCACTACTGAGAATATGGGGCAAGGGCACGCGCGGAACGTCGGCATCGATGAGGCACAGGGCGAATATCTCTACTTCATCGACAGCGACGATTATCTTGCTCCCGACGCAATGAGCGAACTGCTAAACGCTCTCGACGGCGACTATGATATTCTCATCTTCGATTCGATTGCCGTAAACACTGATGGGCTTGAGCTTGAGTACAGAAAGGGCTGCGCGCGTAACGACGATCTAAAGCTCAGCCATTATCCCGAGCTGCTGCTGCAAAGTCCGGACGTGTGGAACAAAATTTTCCGCCGGTCGCTGTACATTGAAAGCGGCGTACGCTTTACCGAGCGGGTCTGGTTTGAGGATCTGCGCACCGTACCGAAGCTCTACCACTACACGGACAGGATCGTTTATCTGCCTAAGGCGTGGCACCGGTATGTCCAGCGCCCCGGTTCGGTCACGAATACAAGAAAGATCGAGCGCAACCTTGAAATAATCCCAGCAGTCGACGAGCTTATTGCATTTTACAAAAGCACAGCGGAGTACCCGGAGATAAAGGATGCGCTTGAATACCTCGCATTTCACAGTGAGTTTCTGACCTCATCGGTGCGCGCGAATCTGGCCGATTGGCACAGTGATGTGCAGGATAAGCTGCGTGAGGATTTTCTCGGAAAGTTCCCAAATTACGCATCAAATCCCTACGTGCGCACGATGAGCCGTAAGCACAAATTGCTGGCGGCGCTCCTCATGCACCGGCAGTACTTCGCGGTGCATATCATTATGAAACTCAACAACCGGCTCAAATCGAAAAAAGTATAGGTATATATAAATAGGACCCTCGGCAGAGCATTTCCTGCCGAGGGTCCTATTTTATCTGCCGTGCAGCGTCTGATTTATCTTCAGAATAAACTGCCCCGCGTCCTCAAGCCCGTGGTAGTTCATCCACATTATCAGCCTGCGCTTGCGGCTCTCCTTTTTGTAGCTGCCGCATCCGGAAAGCTTAGGTATCTTTGCCTGCACGTATTGGCGCAGCTTTCCGATGACCTCTTTGCGCTCCGGCGCGTCCTGCTTTGCAAGCCTGCTTATCGAATCGAGCAGTACATGGTTCACAAGGAAAAATTCAAAATCATCCTTATAACCTGCCGGTACCATTTCCTTTTCCAGCATATCCATGATCGTCAGCATATCGAGGTTCTTCGCAGCGTTGTTGTTGTGCATTGTGGATTCCTGACCGCGGCGGTAGATATACAGCGGCTCCGCGATAAACTCCGTGTGCTTCGAGCGCAGCAGCATCACTGCTGAAAAATAGAAATCCTCATACCACAGCCCCACTGGGAAGTGCAGCTCTCCGACAAGTGAGCGGCGGAATATCTTATTGCAGGACGAGCCTGCCGAACCGAGCCAATTATCCTGAAGCGATGCCGGGAGCACACTCTCACGTCCGTCGGCGAAGCGTTCCATAAAGTCGCAGACGACTACATCCGCTCCCGTCTCTGCGGCGCGAGTGTACATTTTCTCGTACATATCGTGCGTCACCCAGTCGTCACTGTCGACAAAGCCGACGAAATCGCCCTTGGCGATATCGAGCGCGAAGTTTCTGGCTCTCCCCTGTCCGCCGTTATCGATATGGAGAACTCGTATCATATCTGGGTTTGCCGCAGCATATTCGTCGGCGATCTTCCCGGAGTTATCGGGCGAGCCGTCGTCCACGAGGATCACCTCATAATCGTCTATCGTCTGCGACAGCAGCGAGTCGACGCATTCGCCGAGGTATTCCTCCACCTTATATACCGGCACGATTATGCTCAGCTTCATATCCACTCACCTCTCCAGCTTGTGATCCTGCTGCCGGGGTTCACCGCCGTCTGATAGTGTATCAGTCCGAGGACAAGTGCAAGGTATATCGAGACGTTCGGACGCCTTAGCACCGCGCCGGAATACTGCGCAAGCCCTATCAGGAGCGCGAAGGTGACGAGCAGGATAAAGTTATCTGCCGTGAAAGAGCCCTTGAAATCCCTGCACAGCCGCCTGATTATCAGGTACACGAAGTACAGGATGAACGCCGCGTAGGCTGCAAAGCCGACATAGCCGTAATAGTACCGTATCGCAGGCCAGTCATTTTCAAGATCCATCCCGCCAGTGAGCCAGATATCCGAGACGTCGATACCGAAGAGCTTTGTCAGCGTATCGCTGTGATCCCACATTAAGGAGGCATAGGCGTTCTTTATCGTGCGCGTGTCGATAAGCGTTGCGGCGTCGGTCGTGAGATCGTACTTGAGCATGATCTCGTCTATGTCGAAGCGCTCGAACATGTTCGGCGTGATGATCCACAAACACTTCCAATAGTAATCCTCAAGCGCGGTGTGTATCTCCGGGTTTGAGAGCTTCTCCTCATTGCTCATGGAGTCCAAGTCGTAGCCGAGTGCGCCGATACCCTCGTCAAAATCATCCTGCGTAAGCTCGGCAAAGTCACTCTGGGTCTGCTTTATCTTATATTTCGGCGTAAGCGGGTAGGCAGCCGCCGACGCGATCGCGACCGCGGCCAGAGCTATCACCGCAAGCCGGTTGAGATTGCATCCGCGTATTTTCTTCTCGAGCAGCAGGAACACGGCAAAGCCGATGAAGATCACGAAGATCGACATATAGCAGGTCATCGTGCCGTTTGCGATGAGCACGACCGCCGCGATAACGGGGACGGCAATGTTAACAAAGGGCTTGTCGGACTTCACGGCACAGAATATCGAAAACGCCGCCAGCGTGACAAGGATGATGCTGTTCGCGCAGCGGTTATCGTCGATGACCCAGCCGCTCACGCCGAGCCCCTCGCCGTAGGTGCAGTTCGCCGTGCCGGTCAGCACTGACAGGCCGAGTGCCGCGGCGGTGATGCCGGCAGCAAAGAACAGTCCCCAATATGCCTGGTTTCTCGTCTGGTCGTTCTTGATGCTGTACATGAAGCAGACGGCGAGTATCGGCATCTGCGCGACCTTTGCGGTATATGAAATGTCAAAGCCGAGGCTCACGGGGCCGGTGCGGATGGTGTTCGCGATGTGCAGCGCGCAGACAAGGCCGATCCCGAGCATCCAGAATATAAAGCTCTTTCTCTCGCTGCCGCGCAGAGTAAAGAGCAGATACAGCGGCAGGCATACCATGATGATAAGCCGCACATATCCTGCCAGCGTGCCGTCGGGGTTCTTCGTCCAGAATGCGATTATATCAAGCAGCGGCTGCATCACGATCAGCGCCATCAGCCAGTGGTTGCGCACGAATGCGGTGCGGGCGTTATTATTTATGCTGTTGTTCATTCTATCACCTCATACCACTTTTCCGCGACCCTCTCCTCCGAGAATTCTCTGATCGCCGCCGTCGCGTTTGCCGACATTTTTTCTCTCAGCTCCGGGCTATCCATAAGCTCGCAGAGCTTATCCTCATACTGCCGCCGCTCACCCTCCGGTACGAGCACACCGTCCTCGCCGTCGTGTACGACCGCTCCGGGGCCGACGCGGACATCGTATGCAATTATGGGCAGGCCGCAGCTCTGCGCCTCCATGAGCACGAACGGGAAGCCCTCAGAGCGCGAGCTCATGGCAAATATCGACGCCGAGAGCATTTCGCGTTTTACCTCGTCCCCAGTCTTCCTGCCGGTGAGCGTGATGTAATCCCCTGCTCTGAGCTGAGCTATCTGCTCTTCAAGCTTTGCCCTGTCCTCACCGTCGCCGAGTATGCGCAGCTTCCATTCCGGTTCGCGCTCATGGATATGCGCAAACTGCTCGATAAGCAGGTCAAAGCGCTTGACCTCGGTGAGTCTGCCCGCGGCGAGCACCGTCTTTTCCCTGACAGCAGCGCTGACATTTTCCGGGAAACGGGTAAGGAAGTTCGGAATATACACAACCTCGGTATGCCCGTTATAGCCGCGCATCAGCTCCTGCGCTTCTTCGGTGAGCTTCGGGGTGAGCATCGCGAGATAATCTATATTCCTGTAGCCGTATCTGAAACCGCGCACATATTTGCGCTTGAAGTCATGGTCATGGTGCAGCTGGGCGATCTTTATAACGCCCGCATTGCCGTATTTTGAAAGCTTCAGGTTATCCTCATGCCGGGTGCAGATGAGCACGCCATCCTTGATACCCTTGATTGTTCTGATGACTGCAAGCTTTTTCCCGATGAGTATCCTGACACTGCGGAAGCTCTCTTTTATAAACTGCACGACGGCAAATTTCCTCGCCGCGGCTTTCCACTCCTCGCGGTTCGGCGTGTCATGCAGCAGGTATTGCAAGCGCACCCTATCGTCAAGCGGAACGGACGGCGAGCCGGGCATTTTATACACACTGTATAGATACACATCATAGCGCTCGGCAAAGAGATTGGCCATGCTGATGATTGCTTTCTCCACGCCGCCCATGCCGAGGTGCAGCGCAATGATGCTCACGCGCTTTTTCTGTGTCTCCGGTTCGGGTGCGTCCGTGTGCTCCGCCAGAGCCTTTATGCCGTTTATGATCTCGGTATTGTATTCATGCAGGTCGTCCCGGTGCTTCGGCTCTTTCTGGGCGTGGACTATCGCGTCGACAATATCCTCGCGTCCCTCAAGACCTTTACTGTATATCTCAAGGTTCTTCGTACAGTAGAGCGGGAGGCCTACCGCGCGCGCCTCCATGATGTTCAGCGGCTGCCCCTCGTAGCGGGAGGTGGAGACGAAAGCGTCCATCTTGTCCATGTACACAAAGGGATTTGCGCGCTGCCCTAAAAACGTCACCTTATCGGTAAGGCCGAGACTGTCGCGCATATATTCAAGCGACAGCCGCTTGTCGCCGTCGCCGATGATATACAGGTGCAGATCGTCACGGTACTTCGACGCTTCACAGAAGTCATTGAGCATGATGTCATAGCCCTTCTGGTGGCACAGCCGCCCGATGGCAACGAAGTTCATCTTGTTGCTGTCGACCTCAAAATCGGTCTCTTCCTCCGCTTTCTGGTATATCTCGTTTGTGTCGATAACGTTCTGGATAACGTTGAATGGCTTGTCATATACTCCGCTGCACTCCTTGAACGGCCTGATGACGCCCTCCGAGACGCCGACAAATTCATCATAATACTTGAACTTATCCTTGAAGTTCGACCAGAGCACGCGGTACTTCCACTCGTTCTGGAGCTTCACGCTGACGTTGTTGTGGATCCACATGACGCGGCGCTTTGCCGGTACGGTGAGTGCGCCGAGTGCACAGGAAAACTGATAGGAGTTGAAGTCTATCGCAAGGTCATATTCCTCGCAGTCGGAGAAATCCAGATGCACAAGCTTCTTCGCCGTGTCAAAGGGCATGAAGGAATATATCCGCGGTATATGCGGGAGGTACTTTATAGTGAGCTGCTCCGGGAAATCGACGTGCCAGAAGCTCTTTCTGTCGGAAAGGTACAGGTCGACCTGATAGCCCTCATAGTCGAAGTTCCTCAGGAGGTTCATTATTGATTTCTGAATACCGCCGACGTCCAGATTGTCCTGAAAAAAAGCGATCCTCTTCATGTGCCGAATCCTCTCGTCCGCCGTTTCCGGCGGCAATGTTTACTGTTGGTTTATTTTATCTCAAAACCGGCGATATGTAAAGCGCGAAGACATGCAAAAAAGCAGCCTCCAGCGGAAGCTGCTTTTTTGTGTGTGATAAGTCTCAGATGCGCTCCTTGACCTTTGCCTTCTTGCCGACGCGATCGCGCAGGTAGTAAAGCTTTGCTCTGCGGACCTTGCCCTTGCGGACGGTGGTGACAGAGACGATGGAAGGAGAGTGAACGGGGAAGACCTTCTCGCAGCCTACACCGTAGGAGATACGGCGGACGGTGATGGTCTCGTTGATGCCGCCATGCTTCTTGGCAATGATGGTGCCTTCGAAAGCCTGGGTACGCTCACGGCTGCCTTCCTTGACCAGAACGAGAACGCGGACGGTATCGCCGACGTTCATTTCGGGCAGTTCTTTCTTCATGTACTGCTCGCTGAGAATTTTGACCAGATCCATATTATGATCCTTCCTTCATATAGACGTTCTTACCGGAGGGACATAGCCTCGGCAGCGGACCGCCTTTCTATACGCCGTGCAGCACTCCGCACAAGCCATAGTAGTTTAACATAACCCGCCGCGCATTGCAAGCAATTTTTGCTCATTCAGCATTCTTTTTCCTTAAATAGTTCTGCTCCGCCGTTTCTCTGCGCCAGCATTAGCCATAACGCCGCGGCGGCGGGAGCTTTGCTTCCGTTGTTGAAAGCAAGCACTGTTCCCGCCATGAGGAGCAACACTGTTATGGCAATGCTTATTCTATATGCTATCCGCTCCCCCGTCCGTGCACCGAGAAGCATAGTCATAAGCCCGAGCAAAATTCTGCCGCCGTCAAGCGGCAGCACCGGCAGCAGATTGAATACCGACAGCAGCAGGCTTATACCGGCGCTCAGCTCCATCCATGCGCAGCCTGTCTCACGCGCAATGAGCGACGCGGCATAAGCATATATGAAGCCGCCCGCCGGGCCCGCGAAGGCCGCCGCAATATGCGCTACGGGTTCGGCAAAGCCGCAGTAATCAATGCACAGGCCGGTAAGCTCTGCCCTGACGCTCTTTACTTTCAGTCCGAAAAAGCGCAGCGCTATTATATGCGCGAGCTCATGCACGGCGACCGGCAGCGCAATCGCTATTGTCGTTTCAATGCTGACTACATAATAAATAAACGCCGCCGCAAGGGTCAGCGCAAGGCTTATTGTAATGCGTTTGCCGTTCATGGGTCCCCTCTGAAGGTCTGCCGTATGTCAGTGCGGTCTCCGATAATTAGCTGAGAGAAGGCCTCCCGCAGCTCCTCATCTGCGCCTTCCGAGGTCAGGCTCCGCCCAAGCGCCGCGACATAGTCCGCTGTGCTCTCCCCTGTTGGGTTCTTGCGGCTTATGCTGTCAGCGCCGCAGAGCAGCTTCAGCAGTGTCAATGCGGCAAATATCACGGCCACGGCCGCCGGTCTGAGTTTCAAGGCCTCACCCCCGGCTATAAGTTTATTTTCAATTTCTTTCACTTATTACTAAGTTTTGCTTGACAAGTCGGGCTTTGGAAACTATAATATAAAAGCTGTCTAACGGGGTGTAGCGCAGATGGTAGCGCGCTTGGTTCGGGACCAAGAGGCCGGGAGTTCAAATCTCCCCACTCCGACCATATCAAAGAAAGTCCGAAGTCATTGAAACTTCGGACTTTTCCTTTTATATCAATGGTTTGCGTGGTTTCGCCCCGTGCGCTTTTGCGTTGCTTTCGTCGCTTCTCTGATTCTGTCAGCACTATTTTAACGTGCATTTTTACTAACGGATTTACTAACGCCCTATTCGCGCCGGACATTTTCGGCACAACTTCATTGCCGAGGTACTGAGAGATACCGGACTGCACTTTATCTGCTTGGCTGTCGTCAATGACTGTCTGTGAATCCTGTAGAGCGAAGTCTGCTATGGCAAGCGCGTAGTCCTTGACCTCGGTATAGCTCAGCTCACTGCCCGGCGTCTGCACGATGTAGTCGCCCATCCGCTTGATTTCATCGGCCACCTGCTCCCGTGCCTCGGGGTTGTGCAGCTGCTCAGTCAGGCGCTTGGCGTATGCGTCGACGTCCGTCTTGCGTACCGTCTTCTCCTTGGTGAGCTTGGTCTGTCCCTTCCAGTAATCCAGCTGCTCGCGGAGCTTGGCGTTCTCTGCCCGGAGGTTTGCGTAGCTTTCCTGCCGTCCCTTGCGCTCCGCCGCCGTGTCGTCCGTGGTGTTGTCGCGCATGGAAGATTTGCCGTCGTCCTCGAACTGATTAAACGGCACTCCCCTCAGTTCAGCCACACGCTTCCCGGCCTGCTTGCGTTCTATGTATCTTGCTGTGTCGCTGGTGAACGATGGGTCGTATACCCCATCGCCTATCCACCCGCCGCTGCGCAGGTCGTCTACATCGATTCTGTTTCCCTCTATGAACGAGACATGCGTTGGGTATCTGTCCCTGTCCAGTATCGGCAGTACGCTTCCGTCCGTGAGTTCAACTGCCGGTACTCCGTCAAGTTCAGAAATATCCTCGTTCAGGTTAAGCTTCGGGTACTTCTTCTGTAAGTCTTCATCCCGCTCACGCATCGACGATTTCCCCTTGACTTCTCCGGTGGGTTGTGATATCTTGGATTCATAGGCAGAGTCTTTCGTCTCTTCACCGGTATTCACCGCGGAGTACATTGTAGACTCTGTCTTTTTCTTTCCCACATCAAATGTGAACTTTGATCCGTCCGGCATCAATACTCTGTGAACATGGTAATGGTTCTTGGTAGTGACAGTGATTGCCACCGCCATATTGCCGCGTACGCCATTTATAATCACAGGTGCAGCTATCGTCACAGAATCTCTAAGGTTTCCCTTGTGCTTCTCATGTGAGTCAATTACAATGCCTCGTTTTAATACTTTTGGCAATGCAGAAAAAGCGGCTACCTCTGCATCTTCGCTGAGATACTTTATTCCTTCTGCTATGTGCTTCGGCGTAAATTCAATGACACCAAAGCCCATTCGTTCAACCTTGTATCCTGTATTCTTTAGGATGTTTACAGCCCAGTCGCGAATGTTTCTGCCGCCTTTAGGCAGATTCGATGCACTTATTGTTGCAGCAGGTTCCATGTCATTCAGTTTATCCAGATTGTTTTTTATCTGGTTTTTGATCGTGCTGTTGTCTGAATCACTATTTTTGCTGTATGAAACCCCTACCCTGTTAGCAAAGACTGTGTCGTCGTCAGCTCCCTTTGGCTTCTTGGCGCGGCGCTCTTCGGCTGTCAGTGTGCGGCGAGCTTCAACATCTCGTGCTTCGATTTCCCCTGCCGTGTTGTAATACAAGTCTCTCGGTGTCCTGTCTGGGTACTTCTCTGCTTCGTGGTATCTATACATCAGCTCGCCGAAGTCGAACACCTTCAAGTCTCCGTACTTCTCTTCAAGGGCCTCGCGCCTTGCATCGTACTCCTGCCATTCCACCGGGTCTTCCTCGATCTGCTCCAGCGTATCCCAGTTGACTTTCCCACGCGGCACCGTTGGCGTCATGCCTTCCAAATCTGTCATGTCCCGGAAGAACTCCGGTTCGTTTACGCTGATGCTCTCAAGCTCGTTGCGTAGTTCCGCTGCGCGTCGTCTCTGGCTTCTCGTTCTGGTATCGTACCCGTTCTCAAGCTGTGTGTTCCAGTATGACGGGCTCGCCCCATCCGTGAAGCCTTCCCGTTTCTGTATGACATGCTGTATCTCATGCAGCACTACATCAGCTTCTTTTCCGAGCAGGTTGTCACTAAGCACGATGGTCATGTCTCGGGGGCTGAAGTATCCCATGTTCCCATCAGGTAGACTATCGAACGCTATGTTCACTCGGTTCAGGTATGGGTATGCCTCAAACAGTTCGTCATGTTTCACGAAGTCACGGAGCTGATACTTCTCTTCCCATACAGCGCCTCCATATTCTTTTTCCAGCCGTGACATTTCCTGTCTCTCTGATTCAGACAGCTTCGCTCCGCCGTTGACCTCCGCGCTCCACTTCTCTGTCAGCTGTTGTAGTCTCCGGTATCCCTCTTCTTTCAGCAACTGTGCGTCTCCGTCCCGGCGGAACTGCATACCGCTGTCGTCGATCTCGAAGCGCCACTTGCCGTCCATCCCCCTGAACCATCCAGTTTCTCGGCGTATTGTCTCTACGTCGGTATCCCGCTCCTCCATCTGTTCCGCGCGGGCAAGCGCGTCAAGGTTCGCAGTCTTTGCATTGCGTCCTCCGTATGAGGCCTTGCCTTTTTTGTTATCGGAACTGCGGTTTGCGTTATTGGCCTTGGTCTGTGCGTTGTTGTGCACGTTCTGCGCGGCGCCGGCAAGGGCGTTGTCCCACATCTGCTGAAGCTCTTCGGCGTACTGCATCA
>OLSQ01002430.1_pt1 | contig 13478 bp, 10 predicted proteins | sample 1672561 | NCBI WGS metagenome assembly OLSQ01 (sample SAMEA3136699, study PRJEB25190) | human gut metagenome | biome: human gut; feature: human-associated habitat; material: faeces | place: Austria | collected 2013 | reverse complement strand
GGGTCGTGCGCAAAGGCAGAGATCGAATGTGCGGAATGCCGTTCGTCTGCAATGTCCGGTCGGGTATGGGTAGGCGTTCGCGCGCAGGCACCGGCCGGTCGAGTGTCAAAATTCGTTATCGAAATGTCAAAATGTATATTTCACCCATGACGGAAAATGGCTAACTTGCGTTTCGAACGAAGCATGTAATTCCAAACTTTAAAACTATCGACCATGAAAAGATTTCTTCTGCTGTTTCTTGCGACGGTCGTCACGGCGTGGAGCGCTTCGGCGCAACTCTCCGTGTCGCAGCTTCGCACCGAGCATCTGACCGACCCCGTGGGGATCGGGGAGCGCCGTCCGCTGTTGAGCTGGGAGGTGAGCGATGCGTCGCGCCGCGGCGTGACGCAGAGCGCCTACGAGATCCGAGTCAAGTCCGGCGGGCGTACCGTCTGGCGGACGGGCAAAGTGGCTTCGGCGGAGTCGGCCGGCGTCTTTTACGACGGCACGCCGCTGACGTCGGATACCCGTTACACGTGGCAGGTGCGCGTGTGGGACGACCGCGGCAAGGCTTCGGCGTGGAGCCGTCCGGCCTTCTGGCGTACGGGGCTGTTCGACGTCGGGGAGTGGCAGGCACGCTGGATCGAGCCGGCCGTGAGCGACGACCTCGCCGCGATGTTCCGCCGCACGTTCCGTGTGACGAAACCCGTGGCCGAGGCGACCGTCTATGTGACTGCCCACGGCATTTACGAGGCGAGCGTCAACGGGCACCGTGTGAGCGACGACCTGCTGACGCCGGGCTGGACGGCCTACAAGAAGCGGCTGCAATATCAGGCTTACGACATCACGCCGCTGGTGGTCAGGGGCGACAATGCCATCGGCGTTACCGTGGCCAAGGGGTGGTGGTTGTCGAAACTGCCGTGGAGCCGCGAGTTCAACTACGGCGACAAGTACGGCCTGCTGGCGCAGATCGTTCTCCGCTACAAGGACGGTACGAAGGAGGTGATCGCTACCGACGACACGTGGCGCGCCTCGACGGGCGAAGTGAGCTACGGCAACCTCTACGACGGCGAGACGATCGATCTGAACCGTCGCCAGAAGGGGTGGGACACCCCGTCGTTCGACGATGCGTCGTGGGCTTCGGTGCAGGTGGCCGACACCTCGCTCGACAACCTGACGGCCAGCGTCAGCCCGGCCGTGCGGGTAATCGAAACCTTCAAACCCGTCAAGATCTTCACGACCCCGTCGGGAGCCCGCGTGATCGACTTCGGCCAGAACATATCGGGGCGCGAGCGCGTGCGTCTGCGCGGCCAGCGCGGCGACACGGTGCGCATCTACCACTCCGAGATTCTTGAAAAGGGCGAATTCTTCACCCGCAACCTGCGTAAGGCCAAGGCGTTGAGTACCTATATCCTTTCGGGGGAGGGCGAGGAGTGGCTCGCGCCCCGGTTCGCCTTCTACGGCTTCCGCTACATCAAGGTGGAGGGAATCGACGGCGAGCTGAACCCCGAGGATTTCGTCGCCGAGGCGATCAGTTCGGCGACGCCCGAGAACGGTACGTTCGTTTCGTCCGACTCGCTCATCAACCGGTTGCAGTCGAATATCAAGTGGGGGATGCTCGACAACTTCGTCGATATTCCGACCGACTGCCCGCAGCGCGACGAGCGTCTGGGCTGGACGGGCGACGCGCAGGTCTTCTTCCGCACGGCGACGTTCAACCGCGACGTGCAGACCTTCTTCAACAAGTGGATGGCCGACGTGGCCGCTGAGCAGTATGCCGACGGCGCGGTCAACGGCGTCTACCCCGTGACGCACCGCAGCCGTATTTCGGCCGGTTGGGGCGACGTGGCCACGATCATTCCGTGGCAGCACTACATGGCCTACGGCGACCTGCGGATGCTCGAACGCCAGTACCCCAGCATGAAGAAATGGGTGGACTACATCACCTCGCAGACCGAGAACGACTTGTGGAGCAAGGGGAACAGCTACGGCGACTGGGTATTTTTCAGTTATGCCGATGACAAGGACGGCCGATCGGCGGTGACGATCCGACCCTTCATCCAGCAGTGCTTCTACGCCCATTCGCTCGATCTGGTGGTGCGCACGGCACGCCTGTTGGGCCGAACGGAGGATGCGGCGAAATACGAAGCGCTGCACAAGCGTGCGGTCGATGCCTTCCGCAACGAATACGTGACGCCCAACGGAATGCTCGTGTCGGATACGCAGACGGCCTACACGCTGGCGCTGATGTTCGACCTGCTGCCCGAGGCGCAGCGCGCCGGTGCGGCCAGACGTCTGGTCGATAACGTGAATCGTTACGGGCATATCACTACCGGCTTCCTCGGTACGCCCTATATCTGCGAAGTGTTGACCCGCTTCGGTTACGAGGACGTCGCCTACGAGCTGCTGCTCAACAAGAAGATCCCTTCGTGGCTCTATCCCATTTCGATGGGTGCGACCACCATCTGGGAGCGTTGGAACAGTATGCTTCCCAACGGTATGGTCAACTCGAACAGCATGGTGTCGTTCAACCACTATGCCTACGGTGCGATCGGCGACTGGCTCTATCGTTGGGCCGCCGGTTTGCAGGAGGCTGCTCCGGGCTTCCGTGAAATCCGGATCAAACCCTACCTGAACGATCACTTCACTTCGATGAAGGCCGAGCAGCGGACGCCCTACGGGCTGGCGTCGAGCGGTTGGACGAAGGAGGGCGACGCGCTGACGCTGACGGTCGAGATTCCGGCCAACACCACTGCCGAGGTCTATGTCCCGTCGGCCGCTGCCGACAAGGTGACCGAGTCGGGCCGCGCACTCGACGGCCGCAGCGATCTGAAAGTTGCGGGCTGGGACGACGGCTATACGCTCGTGCGCCTCGGTTCGGGCCGTTACGAGTTCCGGTCGACGCTGAAATAAGGGATTCCCGACGATACGATGAGGGGTGGGGTACGATTGTGCTCCACCCCGTTCGTTTTGCAGTGCGATCGGGCAGGCCTCCGGCCTGCTGAATGAGTATAGAGGAATTATTCGGAATAAATCATCGTTGCGTGCAGCGCACAACAGACTCCGCATTGCGAAAAATCGGGAAGAAGAACGGGCGGAGGCTGCGCCGTCGAAAACGCGGGCGCGAGCTCGTCCGCGTAGCGTTTTAGGCGCAAGCCGTCGGCCGTTCCCCGACTTTTTCGCCCTGCGGACACTTTTGGCACCACCTTTTGGTGACAAAAGGTGGTAAAGATTTTCTTGCAGGAAATTCCCGAAGAGAAGGTCGGGATGTTTCCGACGCTTTCACAGCCAGATTCTGTTAAAAAATATGCGGTTTCGGCCGCGGCCGAAGAGCGGCAGCCCGCAGGCACATCCTCCGCCGGCCGCGGGCTGACAAACGGCGGTAGGGGCATATATTCCCGACAATCTGTATACGATTCTCGCACCGCCCTCCAAGGCGTCCTTCCCAAGACGACAGAAAGTGTCATTCCGGACAAGGGGAACGACGCGCGGAAATCATCGACCGGAACACCGCGGTACCCGCGCCGTGCAACCCCGTTCCGTAGCGTCCTGCCTGCAACGACTTTCCGTTTCGGACGAATTGCTGTCCGAAGCATCGCTTTTTGACGAAAAATCATTCGCTTCTCGGAAACTTTCACTATTTTTGACAAAAATCCGACAATCAGTAATTAAACGAACAATAGACATGGTTATCTTAGTACTCAACTGCGGCAGTTCCTCTATCAAATACCAGGTGATCGACATGGAGCAGACCGGCAGCACGCTGCTGGCCAAAGGCTTGGTCGAACGCATCGGACTCAGCGACGGCGTCCTCACCCACAAACCCGTCGGACGAGAGAATTTCGAGCTGCACCGCGCCATTCCCGACCACACGACCGGCATCCGCCTGGTACTCGACGCGCTGACCGATCCGGCGCACGGCGTCGTCGGGTCGCTCGACGAGATCAAAGCCGTCGGTCACCGCGTGGCGCACGGCGGCGAATTCTTCCCCCAAAGCTGCATCGTCGACGAAGATGTGAAGCGGAAGATCCGCTCGCTGTGCGAGATCGCGCCGCTGCACACCCCCGCCAATCTGGAAGGCGTTCTCTCGATCGAGAAGGTGCTGCCCGGTACGCCGCAGGTGACGGTCTTCGACACCTCGTTCCATCAGACCATTCCCGCCATGAACTACCTCTATGCCCTGCCCCACGCCTACTACGAAAAATACCGCGTGCGCAAATACGGTTTCCACGGCACGAGCCACCACTACGTGGCGCGCAAAGGCGCCGAACTGGCGGGGCTCGACTATGAAAAATCGAAAATCGTCACCTGCCACATCGGCAACGGCGCCTCCGTGACGGCCGTGCTCGACGGCAAATCCTACGATACGTCGATGGGCTTCTCGCCGCTCGACGGGCTGGTGATGGGCACGCGCTGCGGAGCGATCGACGCATCGGCGATCACGTTCATCGGCGCGAAGGAGGGAATGAGCTATGCCGAACTGGACGAGATGATGAACAAGCGTTCGGGCGTGCAGGGCATGACCGATCTGTCGAGCGACATGCGCGACATCGACAAAGCCTACAACGAAGGGAATCCCCGTGCCATCGTGGCCCGTGATATGTACTACAACCGTGTGAAGAAGTTCGTGGGGGCCTATGCGGCCGAGATGGGAGGGGTCGACCTCATCGTCTTCACGGGCGGCGTGGGCGAGAATTCGTGCGAAATGCGCGAAGCGGTCTGCACCGGACTGGAGTTCATGGGCGTGAAATTCGACCCTGCGGCCAACAAGGGCGCGCGCGGCGTGAACAAGATCCTCTCGGCGGCGGATTCGAAAGTCAAGGTAGCCACCATCGCCACCAACGAGGAGCTGGTGATCGCCACGGACACCTACAATCTGGTAAAATAACGTCCGCATTCCGGTCGCATGCGATAAGCCCCCTCCCCGAGGGAGGGTTTTGGGGTGGGGTCGGGCTTGCAAACGACGCCGGCGGCGGCAACGACCGCCGACAGCCGACAGCATAGAGGCAAAACAATAAAGCATATATCAATTTTAAACGTAACAACACCATGATTCAGCATCTTACCGAAATCGTCGAGGAGGCGAGGAAACGGGGTAAAAAACGTCTTGCCGTAGCTTACGGACAGGATTCGCATACGCTGGAAGCGGTCTACGAAGCCTATAAGGAGGGTCTCGTGGAGCCTACGCTCTTCGGCGACAAGGAGGTTATCAAACAGGTCTGCCAGGAGAACGGCATCGACATCAACGCCTTCAACATCGTCAACGAACCCAACGATGTGAAATGCGTCCAGCAGGCCGTCGCATCGGTCGTTTCGGGCAACGCCGACGTTCTGATGAAAGGTCTGGTCTCGACCGACAAATACATGCGCGGCATCCTCAACAAGGAGGCCGGACTGTTCCCCCCGAAAGGCGTCCTGAGCCACGTTTCGATCGTCGAAATGCCCTGCTACCACAAACTGCTGATCATCTCGGACGTGGCGGTCATTCCGCTCCCCGACTTCAAGCAGAAGATGGTGCAGATCGGCTACCTGGCCCGCACGGCCAACCTGCTGGGCATAGCAACGCCGAAAATCGCCTGCATCGCCCCCTCGGAGCAGCTGCTCCCCAACGTGATCTCCTCGACCGAAGGCGCGCTGCTGGCCAAGATGGCCGACCGCGGCCAGCTGGGCAACGTCGTCGTCGACGGTCCGCTGTCGCTGGACGTGGCGCTCTACAAGGAGGTCGCCGAGCACAAAAAGGTCAAGGGTTCGTCGGTGGCCGGCGATCCGGACTGCCTGCTGTTCCCCAACCTCGAATCGGCCAACGTCTTCTTCAAGTCGGTCTCGCACCTCTGCGGCGGCGAACTGGCGGCGATGGTCATGGGTACGAAGGTTCCGTGCGTGCTCACCTCGCGCGGCGACACGAGCAAGACCAAGCTCTTCTCAATAGCGCTGGCCTGCCTGGCGGTAAAAAAATAAAATTCCGGTCATCCGGACCTAACCCAATCTTAAATCAGCCCGACGAAAGAAACAACGCCTCCCGGTTGAAAGTCACCCTTCGACAATCAGTCGTTGCGAATCCGTCGGACTCACGTTAAAAACGAACCGAGAACTTATGGGCTACAAAATTTTAGCAATAAATCCCGGCTCAACGTCTACAAAGGTCGCCCTCTACGACGAGGAGCGGCCTTTGTTGGAATTGAACCTCCGTCACTCCACCGAGGAAATCTCCCGCTTCGCCGGAGTGAACGACCAGCTGGACTGGCGCCGCGGACTGATCCTTTCGGCGCTCCGCGAAGAGGCGTTCGACATCAGAAACCTCTCGGCGGTGATCGGCCGCGGCGGACTGATACGCCCCATTCCCGCAGGAGTCTACGAAGTCAATTCGCGCATGCGCTACGATCTGCGGAACGCGCAGATGAAACACGCCTGCAACCTCGGAGGACTGCTGGCCGCACAGATCGCCCACATGGCGGGTGTCAAGGCCTACATCGCCGACCCGCCGGTGGTCGACGAGATGGACGACGCGGCACGCATCTCGGGCATGCCGATGTGCCCGCGCAAACCGGTCTTCCACGCCCTGAACCAGAAGGCCACGGCGCGTCTCCACTGCGAACGGATGGGCTGGGTGTACGAAGAGTCGAATCTGATCGTGGCCCACATGGGCGGCGGCATTTCGGTCGCCGCACACAAGCAGGGACGTATCGTCGACGTCAACAACGCGCTCGACGGCGACGGTCCTTTCGCCCCGGACCGCACTGGGAGCATCCCCTCGAGCGAACTGATCAAGGTCTGCTTCTCGGGACAATATACGAAAGAGGAGCTGCTGAAATTCATTTCGAGCAAAGGCGGGCTGGTGGCCTACCTGGGAACCAACTCCGTGATTCAGGTCATGGAACGCATCGCGCAGGGCGACCAGCGGGCCAAAAAGGTTCTCGACGCCATGTGCTACAACATCGTGAAACAGATCGGAGCCATGGCCGCGGCCCTCTCGGGCAGCGTTCAGGCCATCGTCCTCACGGGCGGCATCGCCTACAACGAGCCTGTCGTGGAGTACATCCGCGAACGCTGCTCGTTCATCGCTCCGATCGCGGTCTATCCGGGCGAGAACGAACTCGAAGCGCTGGTCACCAATGCGCTGGTGGTGCTCCGGGGCGTCATCACCCCCAAAGTCTACAAATAACCCGCATTCTTCCGGGAAACGAACGGGCCGCATCCTTCCGGGGTGCGGCCCGTTCGTTCAGATGCGGGAGCAACGGGAGCGGCAAAAATAACGAAACACCCCTGCGTCACTCGAAAGCGATGCTCTTCCAGGTAAGCGGATCTCCGTAGTAGTTCGTGGCCCATTGGTCGGCGGACGCAGCTTTCGGGGCCGCCGTGCCGGTGCTGTAATGCTTGTCGGCATTCAGCGTAAGATCGCATACTTTGGCGAAGTTCGGGCTGAAAGGAGTTGCTCCACTGTCCATTTCCAGGGTAATATTCCCTGCTGCTGTCAGCCGCAGCTCGGTCAGAGCATCGCAGTGCTGAAATGCGCTGTATCCGAGTCGGGTCGTTTCGGGCAGCGAAAGGGAGGTCAGGCCGGAAGCCATGAAAGCTGCGTTATAAATCCGAACCGCCTCGGGCAGTTGCACGCTCTCCAGCGAAGGGCAGCCCGACAAGGCCTGCACTCCGACCTCCTCCACGCCGTCGCAGGAGACGAAGCTCAACGCCTGGCAGGCGAAAAATGCCAAACAGCCGAGCGCTTTCACTCCGGCGGGCAGTCTCACTTCGCGCAGGGCGGGATAGGCATAATGGAACGCTCCGTTATCATATTTTTGTCCGTCGAACGCCCTTGCCGGCAGGCCGCGGACATCGCCCGGGGGAAAGTTGAAATCGTCGTCCACCCGTCCGTTCACATTCACTTCCGGCCAGTCGGTCACGCCGGTCAGGTCGATCTTTTCCACGCCGGAGTCGTAGAAAGGGTTGCCGACCGGAGGGGTGCCGGAAAAGGAGACCCGAGCGGGAATCCCGATCTTGGCAAACTCGCCCGTCAGTTTGAATTCGGTGATGCCCGCGTCGAGTGCGGCTCCGATCGCGGTCTTTACCTCATCGACGGTCATCCGGGTCATATCGACCGTGCCGGATACCGGTGACGCCTTGTTCCCGCCGCCGTCCGAGCACCCCGCCAGCGCCAGCACCGCGGCCGACACGGCCAATGCGGCCGTAAAAAATCCTTTCATCATCATATTGCATTCGTTTTAATCCGATGATAAAAGTAGCGCAAAACGGCTGCGGAGGAGTCCGGGAACTTAAAAAACAACGCCGGGTTTCTGGACTCGGCGTTGTTTTCATTCTTGCGAAGGGGCGATCGGGTCTCCGCCGGCATAGCGGCGGCGGTATTCGCCGGGCGACATGCCCGTCACTTCGGAGAACTGCGCGAAAAAAGTACTGCGCCCGTGGATGCCGACCATCTCGCCCACCTCGAGGGCCGAAGCCCCGGGATGCTCCAGCAACAGCCGCTGCGATTCGGCAATGCGCAGGGCGCGTATCCACGATTTGAAGTTAAGCCCCAACTCGGAGTTGACATACCGCGACAGGTAACTGCGGTTGCACCCGACCTCGCGGGCCAGCGACTCCAGCGAAAGCCCCGGGCGGACATACCCTTTCGCGGCGATCCATTCGTCGAGCGCCGTACGGATATTCTCCCCGGCGGCCAAAGGCTCCGGCACATCGTCGGCGATCACGGGAGCGATCCGCCCGAACTCCGCGGGATAGTTGATATACTTCATTCCGAAGAAGGTGTAGAACACCATGTAGACCCCCGTAAAAGCAAACAGGTAAGGCATCCCTAACCCCGACACCAGCCATGCCGCGGCCGTCAGTCCGATCAAGGCCGTCATCAGAAACGACACGGCCACCCATCGCAGACGGCGCATCTCTCCGTCCGAAAAAAAGTTGTCCAGCTTGCGGCGACAGACCCGGTATTCGCGTACGAAAATCCGCGCAAAGAGGGCTATCTGCACACAATAAGCGGCTGCCGTCAGCCGGAAAAGCACTGGAAAGGCCTGCGGAAAGAACAACATGCAGCCGAACAGCGACGCCGTTCCGGCAGCCACGGCAAGCAGATGACGGCGAACTCCCCGCGCAAGCGGAAAACGGGAGTTGACCAACGTCACCAGCGCCCCGGAGAACATCGTGGCCTGCACCGCAGCGACGGCCAGCACCAGAATCCGCGTGAAATCCAGCTCATACTCCTCCCGCAAGAAGAGCAGCCACAGCACATCGGTGAAAGCGAGCGAAAAGTAGGCCCAGCCGACAAAACGGCGCGAAAGGCGGTAATTGCGCAGGCGTTCATCGCCCGGCATACGCAGCCAAAAAAGAGATCCGCCGACCACCGCGAGAATGATCGCCGAACAAAGCAACACTCCGGCATAGAGTGAATCGGGTTGTCGGAACATATCAGAGGCCCTTGGGTTTCAAACCTTATTTTTTCAGCTGCCTGCGCACGATGGTCGTCACCTCCCGGAAGGCTTCCAGCCGGAACAGCGCCGACAGCGCGAGGTAGCTGACCACGCCCGTCGCCAGTTCGGCCAGCAGCCGCACGAGGTCGTTGCCGGGAATCGCCGCGGCCGTGAGCCGCACGAGGAGGTACATCGTCCCCGACACCAGCGCCACGGGCAGCAGCGTACGGACGAAACGCCGGAACGTCAGGGAGGTGAAGCGCATCGTCGCCAAGAAATTGACCGCCATTTCGCAGAACGCGATGGCCACCAGCCCCCAGACCACGGCCATCACGCTGTGCGGAATCGTCACGGCGAAAATCGCCGTCATAATGATCTTCTTCACCACTTCGAGACGCACGATCAACGGACCCTTACACCTTGCTTTCAACACATTGTAAGCCGTCAAAGCGATCGGCGAGAACAGTCCTGCCAGACATACCGCCTCGAAATAGGGAACCGTCGGCATCCACTCCTCGCCCAGCAGCACGGCGAACATGTCGCGGGCCACGGCCGACATGCCCAGCATGATCGGAAACATCACGTAAGAGACGACCATCACCACCTGCCGGTAACCCTCGGCGAACTTCGGGGCATCGTCGCGGATCTTCGCCAAGGCCGGGAACGTGACGTTCTGCACGGCCTGAATGCCCGTCGCGGCGGGCATGTCCTTGAGTTTCACCGCCTGGTCGAACGATCCGAGCACCGCGGGCGAATAGAGTTTTCCGAGAAAAAACTGGGGTATCTTGTTATAGAAATTCGAAATCAGGTCCGTCACCATCAGACTGCACCCGAACGGCGCCATCTCGCGCAGGGGCTTCAGCCCGCACTTGCCGCAGGGGCGCCAGTCGCTCAGCCACCACAGCAGCGCGGTCCGCATCCCGACCGCGATCACACGCTCCGCCACGAGGCTCCAGATGCCCCACCCGACCAGCGCCAGCGCAATGGCCGTAAGCCCGCCAGCCAGCGACGAAAGGAAGGTCACCTTCGAGAGCAGCGCGAAACGGAACTGCCGAATGAAAATCGTATTCTGAACGGCGCACAGGGCGTTGAGCGGCAGCAGCAGGAAGAAAACCGGGGCGATCCGCGCGATTTCGGGCATGCCGTACCAGCGCGCCGCAAGGGGCGCCAAGGCCACCAGCACCCCGTAGAGCACCGCCGAAACGGCGATGTTGAAGAGGAAAACCGACTTGTAATCGCTCTGCGAAGGCCCTTTGTGGCGGACCAGACTCTGCGAGAACCCGCTGTCGACGATCACCAGCAGCACCGTCACGACGGCCGACGGAATGGACATGAAGCCCAGTATGTCGCGCGTCAGCAGGCGCAGGATGACCAGCCGCACGGCCATTGCGAGGAGCATCGAGCCGATCTTCTCGGCCATGCTCCACGCCACGCCCTGCGCGACTTTCTCTTTGAGTTCGCCGCCCAACAGCCTAACAGTTGTGCTGCGCGACGATCTCCTCGTTACGCTTGCGGATATTCTGCACGTTGGCGATCTCGACGTACGACGCACCGCCGTCGGGACCGAAACTGCCGCCCACGATGGCCATCAGGTCCCCGTCGTCGAGTTTGCGGTACTGGTCGAGGAACTCCAGCGCATCGACCAGGAAATGGTATCTGTCGGAGAGTTCCTGATTCCGGAGAATCGGCACGACGCCGTACGACAGGGCCAGAATCCGCTGCGCATGCAGCTGGTAGCAGACGGCCATCACGGTCTTGCGGCCGCGGAACGCCGCCAGATAACGGCCCGTGCGGCCCGTCTTGGTGTCGAGCACCACGTATTTGATCGGCAGGTTGGTCGAGGCGCGCACGGCCGAACGGGCCAGCTGCGCGGTGATCTCGTGGTTCACCGAAACCATGTCCATGTCGATCATCGGCTTGAAATGCGTCTCGTCGCGCTCGATCTCGCGGGCGATGCGGGCCATCGTCTCCACCGACTGCACGGGGAAATCGCCCATGGCGGTCTCGTCGCTCAACATCACGGCATCCACACGCTCGTAAATGGCGCTGGCCACGTCGCTCACCTCGGCGCGCGTCGGACGCGGGGACTTGACCATCGAATAGAGCATCTGCGTGGCGATGATCACGGGACGCTTGGCGCAGATACACTTCTCGACGATACGCCGCTGCGTGTTGGGAATCACCTCGGCGGGAAGCTCCACGCCCAGGTCGCCGCGGGCGACCATGATGCCGTACGAAGCCTCGATGATCTCGTCGATGTTGTCCAGTCCCTCCTGGTTCTCGATCTTCGAGATGATCTTGATGTTACTGCCGTGGGCGTCGAGAATATCCTGCACGGCCCGGATGTCGCGCGCCGAGCGCACGAACGAATGCGCGATGAAATCGACGTCGTTCTTCACGGCCCATTCGATGAAGCGGCGGTCCTTTTCGGTCACCGACGGCAGGTCGATCGACACGCCCGGCACGTTGACGCTCTTGCGCGAACGCATGGCGCCTCCCACGACGAACTCGCAGTCCAGCTCCGTATCGTTCTTGCCCACGACGCGGATTTCCAGCTCGCCGTCGGCGATCAGCATCCGCGCCCCGACGGGAATGTCGCTCACGATCGACGGCACGTTCATGTAGACCACCTTGCGGGTCGTGAAGTCCGAGCCGTCCGAACCGCGCACGGCCACCCGGTCCCCCGGGCGGAAATTGATGCTGTTGCCGTATTCGTCGGCGATCGTCGTGACACGGATTTCGGGTCCTTTGGTATCTATCATAATCGGAATGGCCGGGTTCACCCGGTGCACCGTCTCGACGATATGCGTGGCCCCGTCCTCGGAGACGTGCGCCGAATTGACGCGCACCACGTCCATACCCGCGTCGAAAAGCTGTTTTACGAACTCTTCGGTGCAGCGGAAATCCGACATCGTAGCGACAATCTTGGTTTTTTTCATGCGATACATAGAGCTATGTTTTTACGTTTATATTATCCTTCGATACGCTCTCGGGCGGTGTTGCCGCCGCCGTTGGCGTCGTTCACAAGTCTGTCCACCCCGAATCCCTCCCCGGAGAGGACTTGAAGGCAGCGTTGCCGGGCTTCCGCCCCGACGCAACTATTTTTCCGCGCCTGTCAGCAGCGCGTACACGCCCAGCCGATAGGAGTTCAGGCCGAACCCCATGATCGACCCCGCGGCCACGGGAGCCAGCAGCGAGGTGTGGCGGAACTCCTCGCGGGCGAGGATCGAGGAGATGTGCACCTCGACGACGGGAACCGACACGGCCGACACGGCGTCGCGCAGCGCCACCGAAGTATGCGTATATCCGCCGGCATTGAGCACCACGCCGTCGTAAACGCCGTCGGCCTGCTGCACGGCGTCGATCAGTTCGCCTTCGATGTTCGACTGGAAGTAGCCGAACTCCACCGAGGGATAGTTCGCTTTCAGCGCTTCGAAATACGACTCGAAAGTCTGCGATCCGTAAACCCCGGTGTCGCGCCGCCCCTGAAGATTGAGGTTCGGTCCGTTGAGAATCAATATCTTCATAGTTTCATTCATTAACCTAACGCCCCAAGCGGGCGATTCCCGGACAAAGATAATCAAATTCACCGAAAAAATCGGTAACTTTGCGCCATAACACAACTCTTCCATGACCGAATTCGGATTCATCGACAGCATAAAAACCCTTTTCGCCCCGCTTCCCGACAACGGATTCGAGGGCATCGGCGACGACTGCTCCGTGTTGTCTGTCGGCGGCGGCGAATCGCTGGTCTTCACCGCGGACCTGCTGACCGAAGGGGTCCATTTTCTCCGCACGGCGACCTCGCCCCGCGAGTTGGGACGCAAATCCCTCGCCGTAAACTTGAGCGACGTGGCCGCAATGGGCGCCCGCCCCGTGGCGACGCTGCTCTCGATCGCCCTTCCGGCCGATGCCGCCGATGCGTGGGCCGCAGAGTTCATGCTCGGCTACCGGGAACTGTCCGAGGAGTTCGGCGTGACGCTCGCCGGGGGCGACACGACCCGCTCGCTGTCGGGCCTGACGATCAACGTCACGGCCATCGGCCGCGCGGCCGACGCGCACCTCAAGCGACGCAGCGAC
>OLSQ01002429.1_pt1 | contig 13480 bp, 12 predicted proteins | sample 1672561 | NCBI WGS metagenome assembly OLSQ01 (sample SAMEA3136699, study PRJEB25190) | human gut metagenome | biome: human gut; feature: human-associated habitat; material: faeces | place: Austria | collected 2013 | reverse complement strand
TGCCGAGGACCGAAACAATGACCTGACCGGCTGCTGGGAGCGTTTTTGGCACAGCGGCCGGGTGGAAGATTACCTAGCGTACCGGGCGGCGCAGGCTGCCGCCCCAAAGGAGCCGACCGATGCAGACAGTGACCGACGCCCTGGTACTGCGGGAACGCAAGCTGGATGAGCAGGACCGCCTGCTGACGCTGCTTTCCGCCGACCGGGGGATCATAACCGCTTACGCCAAGGGAGCGGGACGCATGAAGGGCTCGATGGCTGGTGCCACCGAGCTGCTTTGCTATTCCCACTTTGTGCTGTTCCAGAACCGTGAGCGGTGCTTTGCCGACAAGGCGGAGGCCAATATGCTGTTTTTCGGCATCCGGGGGGACCTGGAAAAGCTGACGCTGGCGACCTACTTCGCGCAGCTATGCTGCGAGCTGATACCCGAGAACGAGCCGGCGGTGGAGGAGCTGCGGCTGATGCTGAACACCCTTTACTGCCTGGAGCGGGACAAGCTGCCGCCGCTGCAGCTGAAGGCGATCCTGGAGCTGCGGCTGCTGACGCTGACCGACGATGTTGACGTCCGCACAGGCGCTTCCCTGCTGAGCGACTGCACCGAGCTGCGCCGCCTGCTGACCGCCGCGGCAAGCGCTGCAAACTAAGCTGAAATTCGTCTGAAAAACACGCCAAAGGCGTGTTTTTCTTTTTTTCTGCGCACAACTTGCAAATATTCCGGGAACGCGATATAATGAGCGCAAATGAGGTGGTTAAATGGCAAAGCGCATCATCTGCATCGGTGACTCCAACACATATGGCTATGACCCTGCCGCCTTTGGCGGCGCGCGCTATCCCGAGGGCGTGCGGTGGACATCACGGCTCGGAAGCGCGTGGGACATCCGGAATCTCGGCGAGAACGGCCGGGAAATCCCGTCGAGCAGCTTTGCCGTGCGCGTCCTGCTCGGCCAGGTCCGCTCCCGGCTGCCGGCAGACGGGCTCTGTCTGATGCTCGGCACGAACGACCTGCTCTGCGGCGCCTCCCCTGCCGAGGCTGCCGAACGGATGCGCATCTTCATCAGCGATCTTCTGGTCTGCGGTCTGCCGCTGCTGCTCATCGCGCCGCCGCTTATGCAGAGCGGAACATGGGTTGAGAGCGACGCGCTCATCCGCAGTTCCGGACAGCTCGCCCCGCTCTACCGCGATCTCGCCGCGCTCTGCGGCGTGTCGTTCTGTGACGCCTCCGGCTGGGACATTCCGGTCGTGTTCGACGGCGTCCACTTTTCCGAACAGGGCCACCGCCGCTTTGCCGAGCAGCTCGAGCCGGTTTTCGCACAGACGTTTCTGTGAACTTCACCCGCAAAAAAAGCACCGCAGTCATAGACTGCGGTGCTTTCCTTATATCTGCATATTCGCTTTTACTTTGCGAGCTTGCTCTGTGCCTTCTGCTCGAAGCGCTCCTTGGCAACAATAGCGCGCTGATGCGTGCCCTCGCCGATCAGGCCTGCCTCGTCGTAGGCTGCGACCTTGAAGGTCAGGATCTTGCCGTTCGGCGCGATCTCGGTCAGCTCGGTCTCGATACGGACCTCCATGCCCTCCGGCGTTGCGGCAACATGGCTTACGTTTACCAGCGTGCCGACCGTGGTCCTGCCCTCCTCGAGCTCACCGGCAACGCTGCCTGCGGCGGTGTTCTCGATGGCTGCGATCATCATCGGGGTGGCAAATACGGATACCAGACCGCTGCCGACATTGCACGCCAGCTGCTCCTTGGTTACGGTGAACTTCTTCTCGCCCTTGATACCAGTGTTCATTGTTCTGCTCCTGTCTTTCAAAAAACGGAAATTACTTCTTGCGCAGCTCGGTCATGCCGCCCATGTACGGCTGGAGCGGCTTCGGGATAGCGACCGAGCCGTCCTCACGCAGATTGTTCTCGAGGAACGCGATCAGCATGCGCGGAGGTGCTACGACCGTGTTGTTCAGAGTGTGTGCGAAGTACAGCTCCTTCGGGTTCTCCTTGCTGCGGACACGGATACCCAGACGGCGCGCCTGTGCGTCGCCGAGGTTGGAGCAGGAGCAGACCTCGAAGTACTTCTTCTGGCGCGGAGACCATGCCTCTACGTCGCAGGACTTGACCTTCAGGTCAGCCAGGTCGCCGGAGCAGCACTCCAGCGTGCGTACCGGAATATCGAGCGAACGGAAGAAATCGACCGTGTTCTGCCACAGCTTCTCGTACCATGCCTTGCTGTCCTCCGGCTTGCAGACGACGACCATTTCCTGCTTCTCGAACTGGTGGATGCGGTAAACGCCGCGCTCCTCGATGCCGTGCGCACCGACTTCCTTGCGGAAGCACGGAGAGTAGCTGGTGAGGGTCTGCGGGAGGGTCTCCTCGTCGTTGATGGTGTCGATGAACTTGCCGATCATGGAGTGCTCGGAGGTACCGATCAGATACAGATCCTCGCCCTCGATCTTGTACATCATGTTCTCCATTTCCTTGAAGGACATAACGCCCTTTACTACATCACCGTGGATCATGAACGGCGGAATGTAGTAGGTGAAGCCGCGGTCGATCATGAAGTCGCGCGCGTAGGACAGGATGGAGGAGTGCAGACGGGCAATGTCGCCCTTGAGGTAGTAGAAGCCGTTGCCGGAGGTGCGGCGAGCAGCGTCGAGATCGATGCCGTCGAAGGACTCCATGATGTCAACGTGGTACGGAACCTCGAAATCCGGAACGACCGGCTCGCCGAAGCGCTCGTTCTCGACGTTCTCGGAATCGTCCTTGCCGATCGGGACAGACGGGTCGATGATGTTCGGGATGACCATCATGCGATTCTTGACTTCCTCAGCAAAGACCTTCTCGTCCTCTTCGAGCTTGGTCATCTCGTCAGCCATCGCCTTGACCTCTGCCTTGACCTTCTCGGCCTCGTCCTTCTGACCCTTGGCCATCAGACCGCCGATCTCCTTGGACTTCTTGTTGCGCTGTGCACGCAGCTCGTCGCAGCGGGTCTTGGCTGCACGGTACTTTGCGTCAAACTCGATGACCTCATCGACCATCGGGATTTTCTCGTCCTGGAACTTCTTCTTGATGTTTTCCTTGACTGCGTCCGGGTTTGCTCGGACAAATTTGATATCCAGCATTTTTATTTCTCCTTATTGATTATTGACATTTTTATCTTCGCTCTGCGCGGCGCTGTCTGCGAGCGCGAGCAGCTTCTGATAGACTGCGTAGTCGTTCGCCTCAAGCACGCCGCCGTCCTCGCGGAGCTTGAGCTTGTCCTCGGAAAAGGCGTCTCTGATGCCCTCGAGCAGGTAATTCAGCTGCTCCATGTCATCGTCAATGACAGCCTGCTCTGCCGCTACCAGCATTTCGAGCATCTGCTCGCGGTCGCGCAGATTCTGCGTCGCGCCGACCACATCGGTCTTTGCCTGCTCGGTGCCAAGCGTGCTGCGCACGCTCTCGAGCGCGCTGCTCTGCAAATCAAACTGCTGCTGCAGATCTGCGACCTTCTGAGTCGCACCCTGCGCAACCGTCTGCTGCTCGTTCAGCTGTGAGCTGAGGTTTTCGACCTGTCTGTCCGCACGCGCCTGCGCAACATAGCTGATGAGGATGAGTGCGATCGCCACCGAGAACAGACCGACGATATAAAACGTCAGCGTCGTGCGGCTGAGTTTTTTCTCCGGTTTTGCCTGTTCGGGGGCGTTGTTTTTCTGTTCGTTCATGTGCTGCCTCCTTATACGCGCAGGGCGCGCAGCGCTTCGGTCAGGCGTTCCAGATCGTCCGCGCCGTAATATTCAAGGGTCAGCTGACCGCTGTTTTTGCCCTGCTGAATGCAGATCTTACGGCCGAGGACGCTTTCCAGCTCCTTCTCCAGCGCCGCGATATAATCCACGGAAAAGTCGCTTTCCTGCGGCTTTGGCTCCGCAGGCTTTTTGTTCATGCGCTTGGCGAGCGCCTCTGCCTGACGAACGGTCATGCCGGCCATCTGCTTTGCGGCCTCGACGCGCTTGTCCTCCTCCGCGACGGCGAGCACCGCACGCGCATGGCCGCCGGAGAGCTCTCCCCTGCTGACCATGGTCCGGACCTCGCCGGGCAGCTGAAGCAGACGCAGCGCATTGGCGACCGCCGGGCGCGACTTGACGACGCGCTGCGCGACCTGCTCCTGCGTCAGGCCATAGTCGCGCATCAGCTGCTCATAGCCCTCCGCTTCCTCGATCGGGTTGAGGTCCTGTCTCTGAAGATTTTCAATGAGGGCGAGCTCCATGACCTCGCTCTCGCTCGCCTCGATAACCATCGCCGGGATTTCATCCAGACCGGCCTGCCGCGCGGCACGCCATCTTCTCTCGCCTGCGATGATCTGATAATAGCCTTCCTTTTTGCCCGCGCGCACCGTGATCGGCGTGATGACGCCGTGCAGACGGATGCTTTCCGCAAGCTCGTCGAGCGTCTCCTGCGCGAATACCTTCCTCGGCTGGCCGGGGTTCGGTTCGATGCGGCTGACCGCGATCTTGCTGACGCTGTCCGCCGAGGTCTCCGTTTTCAGATCAACGACCGTCGTATCTCCGAACAGGTTGGACAGGCCGCCGCCCAGTCCCTTTTTACCGGATGCCATCAGCCCTTCCCCTTTCCGTTTTTCGCAAGGATTTCATCCGCGAGCGACAGATAAGCTTCTGCGCCGCGGCACATGCGGTCGTACTCGGTGATCGGCTTGCCGTGGCTCGGCGCCTCGCTCAGACGAACGTTGCGCGGAACGACCGACGAGAACACCTCGCCCGGGAAGTGCTTTTTGACCTCCTCGACCACCTGAATGGACAGGTTGGTGCGGCCGTCAAACATGGTGAGCAGTACGCCCTCCAGCGACAGCTTCGGGTTCATGGTTTTCTTGACCATGCGCACAGTAGTCATCAGCTGGCTCAGGCCCTCGAGTGCGTAATACTCGCACTGGAGCGGCACGAGGAAGCTGTCCGCTGCGCACAGGCAGTTGAGCGTCAGCAGGCCGAGCGACGGTGGGCAGTCGATGAACACATAATCGTATTCGTCCTTGACCTTGTCGAGCACGAGCTTGAGCCGCGCCTCGCGGTGATCCATTGCGATCAGATCGAGCTCTGCGCCCGCAAGATTGACGTTTGCGCCGATGATATCGACCCATTTGGTCTGGACGATACCCGATTTCGTATCCGGGTCCTCGGATACGATCAGATCATAGACCGATGTTTCGAGAGAACGCGGATCGACGCCGAAGCCTGAGGTCGCATTGCCCTGCGGGTCAAAGTCGCACAGCAGAACGCGCTTTCCGCGCTCAGACAGTGCCGCTGCGAGGTTGATCGCAGTCGTTGTTTTTCCCACGCCGCCCTTCTGGTTAGCGAACGCGATAATTTTACCCATAGTGCTTTCCTCTTTATTCGTGTTTTTTCCTATGCTCCTTATTATAGCACATGCTTAAAAGAAAACAAAGGCACTATCCCAAAATTTTTGCCTGCACGTTTCCTTCTGCGGAAAATGTTTCATGTGAAACACGAGTTTGCCTGCGTGTACGTTGTTTCACGTGGAACATTAGACCGCCCGGAAAAGGTTTCACGTGAAACAGTCCCTCCCTGTTTCGCGCCGATGTTTCACGTGGAACAATTTCGTCATTTGTTCCATGCCTTTGTTTCACATGAAACAAAAGTGCCATCCCTTCGGATGGCACCTCAGTCTGTCGATAAAGTCTGTTTTCACGCCAAAACAGCAGTCGCGCGGCAGCGCGCATTCAAAAGCGTTTGCTGCGCAAACGCATGAGCCCGTAGGCCTCTATCCTCAAACAAATATTTAATGAGAGCAACCGGGGGCGTGTACCTCGGTTTTCATACTTTAAGAGGGAGAAAGTTTCCGTATGGGAACTTTCGGACGTCCGTGTTTTGCGAAGTCAAAACACAGATTGTCGGAAAAACGATAGTTTTTCGACAGTCTCAAGTGCCATCCCTTCGGATGGCACCTATATAATATAGTATCGTGATTGCTGCGATTTACCCTTTCGCGTGCGGAATGCAGATAGTGAGCGTCAGGCCGTCATCGCTCTCCTGCTGCTTGACAGTCGCGCCGATCCCTGCATCGACCATCACCCCGACCGCACGGTTGAGTGTGTTCAGAAAAAAGCGTACATCCTTGAACAGGCGCACAACGTGCTTGCCGCTCTCCGGTTCAACGACCGGCTGCGGATTTTCCTTTGCCTTGAGGAATTCGTCAATATATTCCTCGGTACGGCTGACATTCAGCTCATGCTCGATAATATAATTGGTGACGTTGATGCGGTCGGCCTCATCGTTCAGGCGCAGCAGTGCCCGGGCGTGCCGCTCGGTCAGATTGTTGCAGCGGATCAGCTCCATATTCTGCTGCGACAGCCGCAGCAGCCGCAGCTTGTTCGCAACGGCCGACTGGGTCTTCCCTACCTTGCGCGCGGCCTCCTCCTGCGTCAGACCGAACTGCTCGATGAGCCGCTTGAAGCCGTTCGCCTCCTCAAAGAAATCCAGATCGCGCCGCTGCAAATTCTCAACGAGGGCAATTACCGACGAGTCCTCCCCGTCCGCGTTGATGAGCAGGCAGGGCACATCGGTCAGTCCGGCGACGCGCGCCGCCCTCAGCCGCCTCTCCCCCGCGACCAGTTCATAGCCGCCGTTCGCTGTCCGCCGCACAGTCAGCGGATTGAGCACGCCGTACTGACGGATGCTCTCCGCGAGCGTGGCGATCGCCTCCGGGTCGAAATATCGCCGCGGCTGATTGGGATTGCGCACGATCTCTGAAATACGGATGCGCCGCAGCACCCGATCCTCCCTCCCGGACACAAGCGTCAGGACCGATTTCATCATAAGTAGCCTCCTTTTCCTGCTGTGCCCGATGAACAGGGGTACTGCACCCCTGTTTTCTGTGGCACGGTCGTCCTTTGGTAATAGATTACCACAATTTTGCAGACAGGCAAGCAAAATCGACCGCGCAATCTGCCTTGTACGACAAATTCCTGTCATTTCCAACGAAAAAGCGGCTGATATACTTATTTTCGGACAAAAAATACCCTCTGTAATTCCCGTACAGAGGGTAAACTTTCCGTATAGTCTCAGAGCGGTGCGGTCTGAATTTTCTTAAAGCGGCGCGGGTATTTGTCGGGGGTATCGCTGATCTTCGGCAGACGAACGAGCGCCCGCTCGATGCCGTCATGCGGCACAGTATAGCTCAGCATTTCCGGCTCGCCGACGCCCAGCACCTCGAAGGCATGCGCCGCGCCCTGCACTTCCTCCGCGCAGTCCGCCGCCTTCATGGCGAGGAAGCAGCCGCCGACCTTGACCATCGGCACCGCCAGCTCGCTGAGCGTGCGCAGGTCTGCCACTGCACGCGAAACCGCCATATCGAACGACGCACGGCTGTCCTTCGCGAAATCCTCCGCCCGGGCATGGACGGCGGTGACGTTGGTCAGACCCAGCGTCTCGATGACCTCATTCAGAAAGTCGATGCGCTTGCGCAGCGCGTCGAGCAGGACAAATTCGGTCTCCGGACACAGTATTGCCAGGGGCATACCCGGAAAACCGGCGCCCGTGCCCACGTCGAGCACCCTTCCCCCCTGCGGCATATGCGGCGTGAGGGCGGCGCAGTCGAGGAAATGGCGCGTCACGACCTCGGTCGGTTCGGTGACTGCGGTGAGGTTCATCACCTTGTTCTTCTCCAGCAGCAGCGCGGAGAATTTCAACAAATCATCAATCATTTTTTCGCTGACCTCGGGCAAAAATTCCTTCAGCCCGGTGTACAGCAGCTCGCGGTCGGTCAAGCCTTTTCCCCCTTTCGATGCGTTTCGATATAGATCATCAGCGCAGTAATATCCGCCGGCGAGACGCCCGAAATGCGGGCCGCCTGACCGAAATTCAGCGGCTTGACTGCGTTCAGCTTCTGCCGCGCCTCCAGACGCAGCGAGTCCACCTCGTTATAGTCCAGATCAAGCGGCAGCGGACGGCTCTGAAGCCTGCGGTACTGCTCGACATCGCGCTCCTGGCGCTCGATATAACCGGCATATTTGATGCGGATCTCGACCTGCTCGCGGATGACCGCAGGCAGCTCCGGGCGCTCTGCATCGAACGGTGCAAGATCTGCGTAGCTCAGCTCGGGACGGCGCAGAAGGTCGATCAGCTTGCAGCCGGCCTTGAGAGGCGTCGAGTGATGCTGCTCCAGAAAGGCGTTCAGCTGCTCGCCCGGCGCGATGCCGACCGATGCGATGCGGTCAATCTCCTTCTGCACGGTTTCGTACTTTTTCCGTACTTTTTCGCCGCGTTCGGGCGAATTCAGTCCGACACGGACACCGATCGGAACAAGGCGCTCGTCCGCGTTGTCCTGCCGCAGCAGCAGGCGGTATTCCGAGCGCGAGGTCATCATGCGGTACGGTTCGTTCGTGCCGCGCGTCACCAGATCGTCGATCAGCGTACCGATGTATCCGTCTGCACGGTCGAGCACGAGCGGTTCCTCGCCCTTGAGTCTGAGGGCGGCGTTGATGCCTGCCACAAGGCCCTGCGCGGCCGCCTCCTCGTAGCCGGACGAGCCGCAGAACTGGCCCGCGCCGTACAGACCGGAAACTTTTTTGGTTTCGAGCGTCGGGCGCAGCTCCAGCGGATCGATGCAGTCATACTCGATGGCGTAGGCCGGACGCATGATTTCGGCGTGCTCCAGTCCCTTGACCGAATGCAGCATTCTGCGCTGTACATCGAACGGCATGGAGGACGAAAAGCCCTGTACATAGATTTCCTCGGTATCCAGTCCCATCGGCTCAAGAAACAGCTGATGGCGCGGCTTGTCCGCGAAGCGCACGACCTTATCCTCGATGGACGGGCAGTAGCGCGGACCGACGCCCTCGATTTTGCCGCCGTAGAGCGGCGAACGGTCGAGGTTTGCGCGGATGATCTCATGCGTTTCCGCAGTCGTATAGGTCAGATGACATACCGCGCGGTTATCGGGCGGATGGTCGGTTTCGAACGAAAACGGGATGATTTCGTCCTCGCCCTCCTGCACCGCCAGACCCTCGAAGTTGATCGAGCGGCGGTTAACACGCGGAGGCGTGCCGGTCTTGAAGCGCTGAAGCCGCAGTCCCAGACCGCGCAGCGACTCGGTGAGCGGCTTTGCCGCCGCCATGCCGTCCGGGCCGGATTCACGGGTATATTCTCCGATGATAACGCGGCCGCCGAGGAAGGTGCCCGAGGCGACAACGACCGCCTTGACTGCATGGCGCACGCCGACAGCGGTCACGATAGCCGAAACCACGCCGTCCTTCTGCTCGATGGCGACCACCTCATCCTGCATGAGAAACAGGTTTTCCTGCTGCTCCAGAACGTGCTTCATATACGCTCTGTATTTAATTCGGTCGGCCTGCGCACGCAGAGAATGCACCGCAGGGCCCTTGCCGCGGTTGAGCATACGGTACTGAATGCAGGCCGCATCCGCCGCCCGGGCCATCTCTCCGCCCAGTGCATCGATCTCTCGAACGAGGTGTCCCTTGGCCGTGCCGCCGATGGCAGGATTGCACGGCATATTGCCTACAGCGTCCAGATTGATCGAAAAACACGCGGTTTTCGCACCTAAACGCGCACTTGCGAGCGCGGCCTCAATGCCTGCATGACCGGCGCCGATCACCGCAACATCGAACGCTTCCGCATCAAATGCTGTCATCGCGCGGCGCCTCCTTTTGTATATCGAAATAGCAAAATGTTCATCGGTCCCTCTCTGTGTAAAACTGTTGATAACTATGTGGAAACTCTGGATAACTCTACTTTGAGTGGTCAATTTCGTTTTACTAAACGTAATATTTTATATTATGATTACGTTTCGTTGTATTATTGCCTGAAAAAGGGGCCGCTGCGCGCGGCAGGCGGCCCCCCTATCCACATTGTTTCCACATTCGGTCTCCGCGTCACTTGCCGACGCAGAAATCGCTGAAAATTCGGGTAACGACCGACTCGGTCACGGTCTCGCCGGTGATCTCGCCGAGCGCGGCAATCGCGCCCTCTGCATCCATCACGACAGCGTCCGGCGTCATGCCGCACTGTGCAGCGTACAGCGCCGCTTCGCAGCGTTCTGCGGCGCGCGCGAGCGCGGCGGCCTGACGGGCGTTTGTGATCAGTGCGCCGTCAAACGCAGTCTCTCCGAAGCCGATGGTGCGCGGAATGAGCGACAGCAGACGGTCCATTCCCTCCCCTGTCTTTGCCGACAGATGAACGATGTGCGCGAACTGCTTTTTGAGCAGCTCCTCGTCGAGCTGCTGCGGCAGATCGGTCTTGTTCAGCACGGCGATCGCACGGTGTCCGGCCGAACGGGCGAGCACGAGCATGTCCTCTTCCCCGATCGCCTTGGAGCCGTCGAACACGGCGAGAATGAGCGCGGACGCAGACGCTTCCGCCATCGCGCGGTCGATACCGGCCTGCTCGACCGGGTCGGTCGTATCGCGCAGTCCGGCCGTATCGGTCACGCGCAGCAGGATCTGGCCGACCTTGACGTTCTCCTCGATGAGGTCGCGCGTCGTGCCGGGAATGTCCGTGACGATGGCGCGTTCGCGGCCGAGCAGCGTGTTCAGCAGCGTCGACTTGCCGGCGTTCGGCCGGCCGAGAATGACGCACGGCACGCCCTCGCGCAGGATACGTCCCCGTTCATAGCTCTCCGCCATGCGGTAGAGCTGACTTGTTGTCTGGTGCAGCAGCGCCGCCGCATCATCGAACAGGATCGGGTCGATGTCCTCGTCCGGAAAATCGACGATCGCGTGGAAATGCGCGACCATGCCGAGCAGCTTGTCGCGCATCTGCTGCACGCTCGAGCCGACCGCACCCATCATCTGCGCCGCGGCGTTCTGCGCGGCTTCGACCGTGCGCGCCGTGATCAGGTCATGTACGGCTTCCGCCTCGGAAAGTCCCATTTTATCGTTCAGAAACGCGCGGCGCGTGAACTCTCCGGCCTCGGCCTGCCGCACGCCGTGCGCGAAAAGCGCATCGAGCGCCGCGGTCAGGACCGCAGTCGAGCCATGGCACTGAATTTCCGCCATGTCCTCGCCCGTGTAGGTATGCGGTGCGCGGAACACGACCGCATAGCAGGCATCGAGCAGATGCCCGTTCTTGTCGGAAAGCGTACCGTAAACCAGCTTCTGCGAGGCTGCTTCCGCCAGCGGACTGCCGTTTTTCGGAGAAAAGACCGCGCTGACCGCACCGATCGCCTGCGCACCCGATACACGGATGATGCCGATCGGCCCGCCCGATGCGGCAACAGCGGCAATCGTATCATTCATAGATGATACCTCTGCGTTAATGACGCTGGCGGCCGCTGTCCGGTGCGATAACGACGCGGCGGCTCGGCTCAGTGCCGGTGGAGTAGGTCGTAACGCCGTTGAAGTCCTGGAGAGCGGCATGGATGATGCGGCGCTCATACGGATTCATCGGCTCGAGAGTCATCGAGCGATGGCTCTTGACGACCTTCATCGCCATCTTGCGCGCCAGACGCTCCAGGCTCTCCGCGCGCTTCTCGCGATAGTTTTCGGTATCAACAGACAGACGAACGTGCTCGTCGAGCGCGTTGTTCAGCACGAGCGAGCCGAGATACTGGATCGCGTCGAGCGTATCGCCGCGGCGGCCGATGATCGGACCCATGTCCGGACCGGACAGCTCGAGGCGCAGCTGGTCGCACTCGGTCTGCGGCAGAACCGTGACCTGACCCTCGATGCCCATCTTCTCCATCAGACCGGAGATGAACGAGGTCGCGAGCTCCTCTGCCTTCTTCATGCAGTCCTCGGAAACCGGGATGAACGCGCCGGACAAACCGCCCACATGGGACGAGGCGAACGCGCCGCCCTTTTTGACGGCGTCGTTGAGCATGGCAAGCACGGCGGTGGTGCCGGGGGCGCCGATGGAGGACAGGCCCACGCTCTGGAAGATTTCGCCCACGGAGTCCCCCACGGCGGGCGTCGGGGCAAGGGACAGGTCCGCGACGCCGAAGGGCAGGTCGAGGCGCTGCGCCACTTCCTTGCCGATGATCTCGCCGACGCGCGTTACCTTATAAGCCGTGCGTTTGATGACTTCGGCCACTTCGCCGAGCGTGAATTCGCCGGGCTTGTGGTTTTCCATCGCGCGGTCGATGGCTTTCTTGACCACGCCGGGGCCGGAAACCCCCACGTTGATCACCACATCGGGCTCTCCCACGCCGAGGTAGGCGCCCGCCATGAAGGGCACGTCCTGCGGAATGTTGGCGAACACCACCAGCTTGGCGCAGCCCAGGCCGTCACGGTCGCGGGTGGCTTCGGCGACATCAAGGATGCGCTGGCCGAGCAGGGCCACGGCATCCATATTGATGCCGGAGCGCGTCGAGGCCACGTTGATGGAGGAGCAGATGCGGTCCGTGGTGGCGAGGGCTTCCGGCAGGGCATCGATAAGATTGCGCTCTCCGGGCGTGATGCCTTTTTCCACCAGCGCGCCGAAGCCGCCGAGGAAGTCGACGCCCGCGTCCTTGGCGGATTCGTCGAGCACCTGACAGGCCCGCACCATCTGATCGCGGGAGAAAGAAGCGCCCACCACCCCGATGGGGCTGACGCTGATGCGCTTGTTGACGACGGGGATGCCGAACTTGTCGCCCACTTCGTTGCAGGTGGCGACGAGTTTTGCGGCGTATTTGGCGATCTTGGCGCGCACCCGGTAGGCGAATACGTCGAAATCGTGGCTGGCGCAGTCGAAAAGGCTGATGCCGAGCGTCACGGTACGCACATCGAGGTGTTCGTTGCGCAGCATGTTCAGGGTGCTGAGGACTTCACGATCTGTAAGCATGGAAACTTCCTCCGGGAAGTTTGTTTTGACACGGATGGGAACAGCCCGCCTCCTTGAGGGGAACCTGCGGAAAGGGGGAGAGGGTTGCCGTCGACCTCCGGGAACCCCCGCGTATGCCGTTTAAACCGGCTGCACGCGGTGCAGGGCCTCGAAGATGTCACGGTGCTGCATACTGAGCTGGAGGCCTAGGGTGCGGGCTTTGTCCTTGAGGGTGCGGCGCAGGGCGTTACGGTCGATTTCCATCGGCAGGGATATCTCGAATACCAGCAAGGCGCGCTTTTCCTCCTCAGGCATGAGAGCCTTGAGGTTTTCGATGTTTACCTTCTGATCCGCGAAAATCTTGGAGAATGCGGCAATGATTTCAAAACGGTCTTCGCCGTCCACCGTCACGACGAAAGGTTCGCTCTCGGCGGAACCGGACGTATCGCCTTCTTCAAAATCGCGGATCGTAACTGAAAGGTGCATCCCGCGGGATTCAATGGCTTTGGAAAGCTGGGTGTGGATGGTGCCGTTGTCCAGGCTTTCCTGTTTGTTGGCCACGAAAATGGCTGCAAACTGGTTCTTGAGAATGGTCTGGCTCACTTCTTCGATATTGCATTCAAGGGCCGAAAGGGTGCTGGACACGGCGTAGACGACGCCGGGGCAATCCAGACCGATGACCGAAACAACGATTTTGCTCACAGATACCTCTCGCGGCAGGTCT
>OLSQ01002428.1_pt1 | contig 13482 bp, 10 predicted proteins | sample 1672561 | NCBI WGS metagenome assembly OLSQ01 (sample SAMEA3136699, study PRJEB25190) | human gut metagenome | biome: human gut; feature: human-associated habitat; material: faeces | place: Austria | collected 2013 | reverse complement strand
GCAGCTGCCGGAGCGGTGCTTAAGCCGCAAGGCGGGAATTGTGCGGTGTTGCCCTGGTTCGGCAGAGTGCTGAAAAACGTGAATCACCCGTAGGGGGGGGGCACATCGTGCGCCCGCCGCCGCATCGCTCCAATCATAACACCCACAACCCAATACAAACAAAATCGACCGCAAAGGCGATAACTCATTCGCCCCTGCGGTCGGTTTGTTTATGCGGCTTTAACGGTTATTGTTTGGTGAGGGCGAACGCGGCGATCATGTTAACCACGCCGCTGAATGCCAGCATGATACCGGCAATGCGCATCATCAGCGCGGTGGAAGCGCCCGGCGCAAACAGGGCGTATACACCCAGCAGCACACAGGCAATGCCGATGATCAGCGGCACCCACCACAGGGTATCGCCCCAGCGCTTGCGGTTGACTGCGGTCTGGATACTGGTCATGCCCTGAATCATCAAAAATACGCAGATGATAAGCCCCACGATCTCCACCAGCGTGTAAGGCCGTGTAATGAAGAACAGCCCCACCATAATGCCCGCCACGCTGACCGGCAGCAAAGGCGAAGTCATAAAGGTGGCGCGCTGGAAGGTGACGGAATTGACCGCACCGGCAGCACCGGCCAGCAAAATCAGCCAGCCAATCAGCGAACAAAGCGCAACCGTGGCGGCACCCGGCTGCATGATCAGGTAAATGCCCAGCACAATGCTGACCAGCGGCATCAAAATCAGTTCCCAACGGATCTCTTTCATAAAAGCAGTCCCTCCTTGTGGATAGCCTGGGCCGATGTACGCTGCGCCATGCAGGGCGCACCTGCCTTCTATCTTTATTATATCACATGGGCATATTATATCACATGGGCATGCCTGCGTCATCCTTGCGGCGCAGGCGAGGAGCGTTATCCTGCCGGTCAATTTCACTGTTTTGTGTGGAAATTCTGCTTCCGCCCTCTGCCAGCCCCAAAAGATCGGCGGCTTCGGTGGGTTCCAGCTGCTGCACGCTTTCCAGCTTGCGGGTAATAGCGCGGCTGCGGGTGCCGATCAGCTCTTCCAGATCGTTGCCGGTCTGGTTCAGGTGGCGCTGCATGGATTGCAGTCCACTGCCGAACTTCTCGAACTCCGTCTTTACCGCGCCCAAAATCTGCCATACCTCGCCGGAGCGCTTCTGGATGGCCAGCGTGCGGAAGCCCATCTGCAGCGCATTCAGCAGGGCCGCCATAGTGGAAGGCCCCGCAATGTTGATCTTGTAATCCCGCTGCAAAATTTCCGGCAGACCACAGTTCACCACCTCGGCATACAGCCCTTCAAACGGCAGGAAGAGAATGCCGAATGCGGTGGTGTACGGGACTTCAATGTATTTATCGTGGATGTCCTTGGCTTCCTGCCGCACCACGGTTTCCAGTTGGCGACGGGCGGCGGCTACCGCGGCGGGGTCGCCGCTGGCCTGGGCGTCCTGCAGGTGTGCATAGGTATCGCCGGGGAACTTGGCGTCAATGGGCAGCCACACGGTTCCGCTCTGGCCCGGTAGCTTGACGGCATATTCCACCCGGTTGCTGCTGCCGGGTACAGTAGCCACATTTTCGGCGTATTGGCCGGGGGCCAAAATTTCTTTCAGGATCGCCCCCAGCTGTACTTCGCCCAGAATACCGCGGGTCTTTACGCCGGAAAGCACCTGCTTCAGGCTGCCCACATCGGCGGCAAGGTTCTGCATCTCGCCCAGGCCCTTGTACACCTGTTCCAGCTGGGTGCTGACCGCCCGGAACGATTCGCTGACCCGGCGCTGCAGCGTGGCTTCCAGCTTTTCGTCCACCGTGCCGCGGATTTCATCCAGCTTTTTGTTATTGTCGGCCCGGATGTTTGCCATGCCCTGCAGCAGGGTTGCCCGCACGCCGTCCAGCCGGTTGGCGTTGGTGTCTTCCAGATTTTTCAGGCGGGTTTCCAGCACCTGCAGCTGAGCCAGCAGGGCATCATTGGCAGCGCGCTGGCGGGCGGCACCGGCGCGGTCGATGGCGTCCAGCCGGGCGGTGGCGGCCTCCTGGCTCTGGCGCTGGCTTTCGGCCAGCAGGGTTCCCATGTCCCGCGCGCTGGCGGAGGTTGTGCGGGTCACTTCGCCCTGCATCACGCGCAGCTGGTCGGCCAGCACTTCGGTTTCGGCCTCTACTTCATCCCGCACAATGCGGGCAATTTCATCAGTCTGGTCCTCGGCGGTGTTCTGCTGGCCGCTGCGCAGCAAAAGCAGAATCAATAATACGTTGGTCAGTACCGACAGCAACAGAAGAATAATCAATAAAGGCTGCATCCCACAAGGTTCCTTTCTTACTTGGCTGTTTTGGTTCAGCTTTAGTATAGCATAGGAAACTGCAAGATACAACCTTTTGTTGTGCAGCGCTTGCGATTTAAAGAAGGAAAATGGGGCGGTTAAAAGCAGGAGTTTATGGAGTAGGGCGCCCCGTAGGGGCGCATATTGTGCGCCCGTCGCCTTGCGGAGAACGACGTGACGGAATATATGGCAAGGTGCGCTATGCGGGATGATGCCCCCCTACTGCGTGCTTTCAAGGCTTCCGGTAGTGTTTATCAATTCTTATATCACAATCGTAAGCAATAGCATTTGATATAACACCAAAAAAGGGAACGCACCTGATTCACAGGGCACGTTCCCTTTTTATTTCTTAACTTATCCCTTTATGCGTTTCACAGCGGTGCCAAGTCAAACCGGTACAGAGTGGTTGCGCTGTAGGGGCGGTCGGGCAGGACGGTGGTATCCGGGAAATCAGGATGGTTGGGGGCATCAGGGAAATCCTGGGTTTCCAGGCAGACGGCGGAATACTGGCCGTAAGATGCGCCATCCTTGCAGGCGGTGGCGGACTTGAGGAAGTTGGAAGTATACAGCTGCACGCCGGGCTGGGTGGTCAGGGTCTCCATGCGGATGCCCGTTTCGGGGCCGGTCAGCCATGCGGTGTGGCGCAGACCGCTGTCCGCAATAACATAGCAGTGGTCATAGCCGCTGCACTGCTTCAGGGCCGGGTAATCGGCGTTGATATCGCGGCCAATGGTCTTTTCCTCGGTAAAGTCCATCGGGGTGCCTGCCACAGCGATCTTGCGCCCGGTGGGGATGGAACCGGCATCCGTTTCCAGATAGGCCGGTGCAGCCAGAGACAGACGGTGCCCCAGCACGCTGCCGGAAGCATGGCCGTTCAGGTTAAAGTAGCTGTGGTTGGTAATGTTTGCCACAGTGGGAGCATCGGTGGTCAGGGTGTACTGAATCATCAGGCCGGTGCCTGCCAGGCTGTAGCGCACTTCCAGCTCGGCGTTGCCGGGGAAACCGTCGGTGCCGTCGGGGCTGGCTGCGGTCAGGACCAGGGTGTCGTCCCCCTCAAAGCCCATGTCAAACACGGTCTTATCAAAGCCGTGCAGGCCGCTGTGCAGGCAGTTTTTGCCCTCGTTCGGGGTAACATGGTATTCTTCCTCATACAGGGTGAATTTGGAGCCGCCAATGCGGTTGGCGTAGCGGCCCACCACAGCGCCCAGAAAACAGGTGTTCAGCTCATAATCCTGCACGGTGGGGTAGCCCAGCACAACATCCACCTTGTTGCCCTTGCGGTCCGGCACAAGCAGCTGCTGGATGGTAGCGCCATAGCTTAAAATATGAACTTCGATGGTATCGTTCGCCAGAATACCGACCTTGACCGGCTGGCCTGCGGTGGTTTTTCCGAAATCTTTGATTTGAATGCTCATTCTGTGGTTCCTCCTTCAGAATTTTCGCCGTCCTGCTGTGCAGCAAGGTCATAGCGGACGCTTTTGCCCACGGCGCCGGTGCCATAGTTCAGCATCCGGTTCACCCGGCTGACCGTTGCGCTGGAAGCGCCCGTCAGCTGGCGGATTTCGCTGTACACCTTGCCTTGCAGCAGGCACCCTGCTACATCATAGCGCTGTTCCATGGTGCGGAGCTCCGTTACAGCGCAGAGATCCTCAAAAAATCGAATACAATCGTCCAGATTATCCAGCCGCAGGATGGCTTCATACAAAGCAGTGCTGCGGGGCTGCCCGTTGGGGGTGGTTCCAGCGCGCATAGGCGCCTCCTTATATATTGCATCATCGTGCATATTTGCCCTGCCAAAACAACCAAAATGTGGCAAGCTATCACTTATCAATTTTAGCAACTGCACCAACACAAGTCAAGGCTTTAATGCGCTGAATTCCATATTTAATTTTTATGAGGTCTGCCAGTTCCGCCCCGCCGGGCCAAAAGTTTTTCTTGCGCTCCGGCAGGCCCCGCGGTATGATAAAGACATTGAGCACCGGCGCGTGTCCGCCGCCCAATGGTTTTAGGAATCTTTTTTAATCACCACGGCCCGCCGCCCCAGCTGGCGGTAAATTTTCATGAACTGGACACGCGGTACCACACGGTTAAAATCCAGCGGGTCTGCCACCACAAAGTTCTGGTCATCCATGCCGCACAGCACCATGCAGTGCAGGGTGTGCAGCACCTCGTGCCGCCGCCCACCGGGCAGGTCGTATTCACCGCAGGGGTCGTGCTGGATATCGCCAAAGTGCAGCGTTGCCCAAAAGATGACCGGGTTCCCGGTCTGCAGCTGGGATGCCAGTTCGGCTTCCTCGGCACCGGTCAGATCATAAGCGCGGCAGCTGCTGCCCTGCACAGCCAGGTAGGCGTTCGCCGCCTGCACAATCGGCCCCGCAAAGCAGTAATAGCCGGTTTCGGGGCTGCCATCGTCCAGGTGAGGATTGCCCATATAAACCTCGTCGGGGTCTGCGCCGTACCACTGGGCGCTGCACGGCAGATAGTGGTCGGCCAGTTCGCACTTATCCGGGGCAAAGCCCAGGTAGTGCAGCACTTCGCAGCAGCTGGTAATTTCGCAGCCGTTGGGCAGCTCCGGGTTTTGCAGGATCTGGGGAACTGGCAGCAGGATGGATGCCATAAAAGCGCCTCGCAATCATACGATTATTTCCGTTTTGATTGTACCAGATTTCACCGGGAAAGGAAAGCCGCAGTATCCGCTCAGTCTGTTATAATTTATAGATAAATACAAAATGTATACCATGGAGGGGATTTTATGAAAGTATGGGATATGCACTGTGATACCCTGGCCGAGCTGCGCTATGCCCAGCAGGCAGGCAAGCCCAAGAGCTTTTTGCACAATGATTTAATGATGGATCTGGAACGCATGAAACAGGGCGACTATCTGCTGCAGTGTATGGCTTGCTTTGTTCACCTGGAACCGGAACGGGAAAAAAGCCCCCTGCTGGCCTGCCTGGAAGAAATCGACATTTTCTACCGCCTGCTGGAACAGTATCCCGATGACCTGATGCAGGTGCGCACTGCGGCGGACATCCAGACGCTACTCACCTCCGGCAAGCGCGGCATGATGCTGACCGTTGAAGAAGGTGGTGCCTGCCTGGACAGCCTGGGTGCGTTGCGGGATCTGTACCGCCTTGGCGTGCGGATGATGACCCTGACCTGGAACTTCAAGAACGGCTTGGCCGAGCCCAACATTGTACCCGGCACCGATGACATGTGGCCCCGCCCGGCCAACACCACCGGAGGCCTGACCGAAAAAGGCTTAGAATTTGTGGAGGAGATGCAGCGCCTGCATATGCTGGTGGATGTTTCTCACCTATCGGACGCCGGTATCTGGGATATTCTGCGGGTGGCAAAGCGGCCTTTTGTTGCCAGCCATTCCAACGCGCGCGCCTGCTGCCCCCATGTGCGCAACCTGACGGACGAGATGCTGACCGCCATGGGCGAAAAGGGCTGCCTGATTGGCCTGAACTACTGCGCTTCCTTCCTGGATACAAACCCCGACCGCAGCCAGGTCAGGAGCCGCATCACCGATATGGCCCGCCACGCCCGCTATATTATGGATAAGGCCGGTGAGGACTGCCTGGCCTTGGGCAGCGATTTTGACGGCATTGACGGCGACCTGGAAATTGCCGGTGCGCAGGACATGCCCAAGCTGGCCGAGGGGCTGAAAAAAGAGGGAATCCCCGAGCGTGTGGTGGAAAAGATTTTTTACGGCAACGCCGTGCGCTTTTTCAGCGAGAACCTGTAACGCTACCAAAATAAAAGGAGAACCATTATGCCGCATCCTGAATTGACTTTGGAACGCCGCATTGATGCAGAGCTGTGCGGGCTGGACGCCAAAATGTGCGTATACGCAGATGACCTGCATGGCCATGTGGTGGAGCGTGGGGCTGATGATGAATTTGAATCGGCATCCACGATCAAGATTTATATTCTGGGCTGTCTGTACGCCCAGGCGGAAGCCGGCAAAGCCAGCCTGGATGCCGAACTGACCTATGAAGCCCGGCATTTTGTGGACGGCTCCGGCCTGATCCGGTCCTTAGGCGAAGGTGCCAGGCTGCGCGCCCGCGATGTTGCCACCCTGATGATCGTTGTCAGCGACAACATTGCCACCAACATGCTGATCGACTATCTGGGGTTGGATACCATCAATGCGTTTATCCGCAGCATTGGCTGCACCCACACCAAGCTGCACCGCAGCCTGCGCAGCGATAACTGGAGCGAAAAGCTGGGTACCATTACCCCGCGGGATATGGGCCGCTTTTTTGCCCTGTTGGCAAAGGGCGAGCTGGTCAGCCCCCAGGCCAGCGATGCCATGCGCAATGTGTTCCGCCAGCAGCACTACAACACCATGCTGGCGGGCAGCATCCCCCCGTATTACACCGACCCCGAAGAATCCCACGCGGATCCGGATCTGATCTATGTAGCCAGCAAAAGCGGCTCCATGGATGCCTGCCGCAATGACGGCGGCCTGATCCACACGCCTTACGGGGATTATGTTCTGGTAATGATGTGCACCGACTTTGCCAACAAGCTGGAAGTAAACGACCACCCCAGCGTGATTTACGGCAACCGTGTCAGCCGCATGCTGTTTGACCAGTACCTGGCGCTGGAGGGTAGCTTTGTAAAGTAAGTGGAGGGCGTATTCGAAAACGATTTTGACGTTCTTGGATACGGCTTATACCAAGCAATAGTATGGCCTATGCGGCAAAGTTGCGGAACGGTCGAGACCGTTCCCTACAGAGCATTTTGTTGTGCACGACCAACCAATAAACGCTCTGTAGGGCGCGATGCATCGTCCCGCACGCCGGGCCTTGCCCAATATTTCATTCAATCACCCGCCGCACACCCTGCGGGTGCATTTCACCCCAAAACCAAACCGACCGCAAAGGCGATGCTGCTCGCCCCTGCGGTCGGTTTTACTATTTATGGCAATACCGCATAATTCTAAGTGCCGATACGGCGAGCGAGGTGCGGCAGATGCTAAGCCAAAAGCGCAGATAATACTGGATGTCTTATCGAGCATTTTGGCAACGCAGATGCCGTGCCGCAGCTGCCGGAGCGGTGCTTAAGCCGCAAGGCGGGAATTGTGCGGTGTTGCCTTATATTTGTATCTGATTTACCCCTTCACGCCGGTGGTTTCATCAAAATGGTAGGTGGAACCCTCAATGGTGTGCCAGCCTTTGTACATGGCGCCGGTGGTCAGGTCGTAATACCAGGTTTTACCGTCCTGGGTGTACCAGCCCTTGATCATGCGGCCGTTGGCATCGTACCGCACCCATTTGCCGCCGCTGGAATCCTGGTATACTTCCTTGCTGGTGGCCTTGGCACCCTGCTGTACGTTGTCCAGCCAGTACCAGGCACCGCTGGCGGGGTCGTAAATCTCCTTGCCGCGGTAATTGCTGCTGCCCGGCTGCCAGCCCTGGCGCACCCAGCTTTCATACCAGAAGCTCTTGCCGTTGCCGTCTGTGACCCAGAAGTTGGTCAAAGCACCGCTTTTCATTGTGCCGTAAACCGGGTCAAAGTAATACAGCGAGCCATTGATGGACACATTGCCGTACTGCATAATGCCAGTGGTCAGGTCATAGTAGACCTTGCGGCCATCCGGCAGGGTCCACGGGCCGTGGATCATGGCACCGGTGACAGGCTCAAAGTAATACCAGTTGCCGTTCTGGCAGTTTTCGCCTTTGATCATGTGGCCGTTTTCATCATAGCGCACCCACTTGCCGCCGTCCGATTCCTGGTAGACATCTTTGTTCACGGCTTTTGCGCCGCCGTCCACGGCATCCAGCCAGTACCAGGCATCGCTGGAGGCATCATAGATTTCTTTGCCGCGGCCGGTGGTGCCCTGCTTTACGCCGTTCTCGTACCAGTAATCGCGGCCGTTCTCGCTGCGCCAGCCGGTATAGCCGCCGGTGCTGCCGTTCTGGTACTTGGGCCAGAAGGTATCGCGCGCCAGCGTTCCGCGGGAATCGCAGCGGGTGGTATCAGAGGTGTTGCCGCCCAGTTCATACACGCGGCACCATTCGTACCCAGCATGATAAGCACCGTTGGCATCATTGCTGATACCATACATGTAAGAGCGCAGGCTGGAAAGGCTGTTCAGCTCATATTCCAAAAAGCGCATCTGGCCGTACAGGGTATGCCAGTCCAGGCCGTTGTTGTTGCAGTAGTTCTGCAAATTGGTCCAGCGGTCGCCGTACCACTGGCACAGGCCGTATGCGGTGCCGTAGTCATTGGTAATGTCCACATAAAAACGGGATTCGCGGTACATGTTGGCCATCACGCCGCTGGCGGCGGCGCTGTTCATGCCCATGGTGCCGGTCAGGTAGTTGTAAACATCCCGCTCGTTGGCGGCAACATCCTCATTGGTGTTATAAGAAGCGTCATACGTTGCGGCGTCTTCCTGGACGATATCGCCGGAGTATTCGGCAATGCCGGTGTCAGCGGTATCAAACATGGGCATCAGCGGGGTCAGGCTGCCGGCAGTTTCCGGCGTGGCGGCTTCGGCACCCGCCGAAAGCGCCAGCGCCATGGCGGCAGCCACGGCGGCGATCAGGGTCAAAAACTTACGTTTCAATGCTGCACCTCCTTAGAATGGTAAACAACCTTGATGATGAACGATCTGCGGGCCTGATACCAAAACAGCTCCCGACTGGAAGCAATCGGGAGCTGTAAAGCTCGGTGGAACCGCGGAACGCTTAGTTGTAGCGGCGCTCCTTGATCTCGGTCACGATATTGTTGATGAAGGCATCCAGCTCCTGCGTGGTGGTTTCGCCCTTGCGATCACGCACACTGATGTTGCCAGCCTCGGCCTCCTTAGCGCCCAGCACCAGCATGTAGGGCACGCGGTCAACTTGCTGGGCTTCACGGATCTTGTAACCGATCTTCTCATTGGATTCATCCAGCACAACGCGCACACCGGCAGCGGTCAGCTTGTCGGCAACGGTGCGGGCGTAATCCAGCGTCTTTTCGCTGACGGGCAGAACCTTGACCTGGGTGGGAGCCAGCCAGGTGGGGAAGCGGCCCTTAGTTTCTTCGATCAGATAAGCCATGAAGCGGTCCAGAGAACCCAGAATGGCACGGTGCAGCACAACGGGGGTCTTCTCGCTGCCGTCCTTGTCGATGTAGGTCAGGTGGAACTTGGCAGGCAGGCAGAAGTCCAGCTGGCAGGTGGACAGGGTGTACTCTGCACCGACAGCGGGCTTAACGTTGACGTCCAGCTTCGGGCCATAGAAAGCAGCTTCGCCGATCTCCTCGGTAAAGTTGATGCCCAGCTCGGTCAGAACTTCGCGCAGAGCGTTCTCGGCATGGTTCCACATGGCGTCGTCGTCATGGTACTTCTTCTTGTCGGCGGGGTCACGCAGGGACAGCACGCAGCGGTAATCGGTGATGTTGAAATCCTTGTAGACATCAAAGATCAGGCTGCAGACATTGGCAACTTCACTCTTGATCTGCTCCGGGGTGCAGAACAGGTGGGCGTCGTTCTGGCAGAAATGACGGCCGCGCTCAATGCCTTTCAGGGTACCGCTGGACTCATAACGGAAGTCGTGGGCAATTTCGCCAATGCGGATGGGCAGCTGGCGGTAGCTGTGCGGGCGGTTGGCGTAGATCATCATGTGGTGGGGGCAGTTCATCGGGCGCAGAACATAGCTTTCACCCTCCATCTCCATGGCGGGGAACATGTTCTCACGGTAATGATCCCAGTGGCCGGAAGTCTTGTACAGGTTCACGGTGCCGATGCAGGGGGTCATAACGTGCAGGTAGCCGCGCTCGCGCTCCTTGCCCTTGATGTAATCTTCCAGCTGCTGCCAGATGATGTAGCCGTTGGGCAGGAACATGGGCAAGCCGCGGCCAACCAGGTCGTCGGTCATGAACAGGCGCATTTCCTTGCCGATCTTGCGGTGGTCGCGCTCGCGGGCTTCCTGCTGCTGCTTTTCCCAGGCTTCCAGCTCTTCCTGGTTGCGGAAAGCAACGCCGTTGATGCGGGTCAGCATCTTGTTCTCTTTGTCATTCTTCCAGTAAGCGCCGCTCTGCTGGGTGATCTTGAACGCCTTCAGAGCCTTGGTGTAGGTCAGGTGGGGTCCGATGCACATATCAACGTACTCGCCCTGCTGGTAGAAGCTGAACTCGGTCTCATCGGCCAGGTCGTCCATATGCTCCAGCTTATAGTGCTCCTGGCGCTCGGTCATCAGCTTCACAGCTTCATCGCGCGGCAGGATGAACGGCTTGATGGCAAGGTTTTCCTTGCAGATCTTCTTCATTTCCTTTTCAATGTTGGCAAGGTCTTCATCGCTCAGTTTGGTATCGCCCAGGTCAACATCATAGAAAAAGCCGTTTTCGGTAGCGGGGCCAAAGGCAAAGTCGGCCTGCGGATACAGGCGCTTGATGGCCTGTGCCATAATGTGGGCAGCCGTATGGCGCAGAACGTGCAGTTCTTCTTCTTTCGGGCATTCGGCAACAGTGCCGTCTTTGTAAATGATTTTCATTGATAAACGCTCCTTTGGGTAAACAAAAATGCTCCATCCCATTCTTGACCATAAACGGGATGAAGCATACAAATTCATACTCCACGGTTCCACCCGAATTGGACGCGGCAAAGCATCCCACTCGTAAAACAAAGGCCCAAAGCCCTGTTTTGTAAGCGCCGGTAACGGGGCGCTGCTCCGGCGAAGGTTCGCCTTCGCACTCGGCAGTGGTAACTGTGCTGTCCGCTTGCAAAACCGCTTGCACCACGCCAAATTCGGCGGCGGTTCTCTCTTTTGCGCGTTCCAGCATGTATTGTCTGCCTCAACGTTTTATTCAGGATGAAGTTGCCTTTACTATATACCACCCCGGCGGGGAAGTCAAGGGGGCGGCGCAAAATTTTACACCGTAACAAAAGATGATCTTTGCCCAAAACTGTGATATGATGGAAAAAACGGGCCGCACCCGGCAGGGGCTCTCGGCTCGCTTTGCCATCGGCTACTCCCAATTCATCATAAGAATACAGACAGGGCCCTGCTTTGAAGCTGTCAGGCGGCCCCGCAGGTGCATTTCTGCCAATTTTTGTGCCAGGTGGGAACGTTCACGGTGTTGTAACAATTCCTTGACAATTTCCTGCAATGTAGCTACAATATTAAATAGGACTTAAGGGTGTCGCCCATCGGGAACGCCGCTTTTCAGATATTTGTTTTACCGCCGCAAATTTGGCGTTTTTTCGTTTTATTTGTGTATATGGGGCTTGAGGTGTATCCGCTTTTGGGTATGCTTTGGATTATCGCCCCATTTTGTATAGAATATCGCAGGCAGTATTTGAACCGCAAAGGTCAGCCCCTTGCGCTGTAAGATGCTGGCAGTGTACCCATGGTAGCTGCCAGATAAAACAGGCGCGGGCTGCCCGGGCTTTTCAGGTATGCCAGAAATAAAAGCGTTCCGCTTGTGCTGCGCCCTCCTGCATTTGATTTGAGTTTTGTAAGGAGTGAAACTGCCATGCCCCCAATTTTGATGTGGGTGCTGGTTGTCGTTGCCGCTGTCGTGTGCGGGGCGCTTGGTTATTATTTTGGCGGGGAAAACCGGAAGCGTACCGCCGAAGCCAAGATCGGCTCTGCCGAAGAGGAAGCCAAACGCATCGTGAACGATGCCATCAAGGCTGCCGAGCAGAAGCGCAAGGAAACCATCATCGAGGCCAAAGACGAGGCGTTCAAGCTGAAAGCTGACGCCGACAAGGAAATCAAGGACCGCCGCGCGGAGATCAGCCGCCAGGAACGCCGCATGGACCAAAAGGAGGAAGCGCTGGATAAGCGCACCGCCGCCATGGAGCGCAAGGAAGAGGACCTGAAAAAGCGCGGCGAACTGGTGGAAGCCCGCCTGGACGAGCTGGAACAGCTCAAGCTGCGCCAGACCGAAAAGCTGGAAACCATCGCCGCCATGACCCAGGAAGATGCCCGCGCCGTGTTGTTGAAGAACATTGACGATGAGCTGACCCACGAAAAGGCCATGAAGATCAGCGCCTATCAGGCTAACATGAAGGACGAATGTGATGCCATCGCCCGTGAGCTGGTCGGCCAGGCCATTGCCCGCTGCGCAGCCGATGCCACCAGTGAAGCCACCGTCAGCGTGGTGCCGCTGCCCTCTGACGAGATGAAGGGCCGCATCATTGGCCGCGAGGGCCGCAACATCCGCGCTCTGGAAACTGCCACTGGCTGTGACCTCATTATTGACGATACGCCGGAAGCCATCACCCTTTCCAGCTTTGACCAGACCCGCCGTGAAGTGGCCCGCATGGCCCTGGAGCGCCTGATCGCCGATGGCCGTATCCACCCGGCCCGCATTGAGGAGACCGTGGATAAGTGCCGCCGCGAACTGGAAATTCAGATGAAGCGCGAGGGCGAAAAGGCTGTGATGGACCTTGGTATCCACAGCCTGCATCCCGATTTGGTCAAGCTGATCGGCCGCCTGAAGTATCGCACCAGCTATGGCCAGAATGTGCTGAGCCATTCTCTGGAAGTGGCATGGCTGGCCGGCCTGATGGCTGGCGAGCTTGGTGTGAACGTTCAGCTGGCACGCCGCGCAGGCTTGCTGCATGATATCGGCAAGGCCCTTGACCATGAGATCGAGGGCAGCCACGTGCAGATCGGTGTGGATATCTGCAAGAAGTACCGCGAGAACCCGCAGATTATTCATGCAATCGAAGCCCACCACGGCGATGTGGAGCCCAAGACGGTGCTTGCCTTCATTATTATGGCAGCGGATGCCATCAGCGCAGCCCGCCCCGGTGCCCGCCGTGAAAACATGGAAAGCTATATCAAGCGTTTGGAAACGCTGGAAGCCCTGTGCAACGGCTTTGAGGGCGTTGAAAGCTCTTACGCCGTGCAGGCAGGCCGCGAGGTCCGCATCCTGGTCCAGCCGGATAAGGTTGGTGATGATCAGGTCATCCTGCTGGCCCGCCAGGTTGCCAAAAAGATCGAGGACGAGCTGGATTACCCCGGCCAGATCAAGGTCAGCGTGATCCGCGAAAGCCGCGCCACCGAGTACGCGAAATAACCAAAGCGAATAAAACAGATGCCGCACCTGGTATGGGTGCGGCATTTTGTATAAGCATTGATTTATCCCGTGGATGCTGCCATATGTTTAAGGCAACACCGCACAATTCCCGCCTTGCGGCTTAAGCACCGCTCCGGCAGCT
>OLSQ01002425.1_pt1 | contig 13494 bp, 16 predicted proteins | sample 1672561 | NCBI WGS metagenome assembly OLSQ01 (sample SAMEA3136699, study PRJEB25190) | human gut metagenome | biome: human gut; feature: human-associated habitat; material: faeces | place: Austria | collected 2013 | reverse complement strand
CGCATTAAAGCCATTGGCAACGGACAAGTTCCGGCTGTGGCGGCAACTGCATTCCGGGTTCTGCTCGGCAGATTCATGAAAACAACCCCCAACTGACGCTTTTTTGATATGGCCGGAGACTGGATCAAAGTTGAACACACGACACCCGACAAACCGGAAGTGGTGAAGCTGGCCGGCATCCTTGGCATTGATCAGGATGCCGTGGTTGGCAAGCTTCTTCGCCTCTGGATTTGGGCCGATCAGCAATCCGTCTCTGGTAACGCCATCACCGTTACAAATTCGTTTCTCGACCGTCTCGTATTCTGCCCCGGCTTCGCCGCCGGGCTTGTCAAAGTCGGCTGGTTGAATGGACGCGAGGGCCTCCTTTCAATCCCCAATTTTGACCGCCACAACGGCCAAACCGCTAAAAATAGGGCCAATACGAACCGCCGTGTTGCGAATAGTAGAAAAGCTCATAATGAGCGAGTTGCAAAAACATGTAACGCAAATGTAACGCTCGGAGCGTTACAAAAACCGTTACCAGAGAAGAGAAGAGAAGAAGATACTACTACTACAACTACAACCGGGCGCGAAGTCCGCCAATTTCCGCAGGACGTTTCCGAGGTGGACCGTTTTATGGCCGCCCAGGCTTTACACCCGATCGGAGACGAGCTGACACGGTGTGCCGAACGTTTTTTCAACGAGCAGTCCGCCGTTGGGTGGCGGAACAGGCACGGCGTGCCTCTCGCGGATTGGCGGCCGATGGCCCGCCAATACGCCGCTACCTGGGCACGGAACAATGCGGACGCATCCGGGCTGAAACCCTCCCATGCTGCGGGATCCCCGCCAAAATCAACATTTAAACCATCAAGAAGAGATGACCTCTGGAAAGATTGACGACCCCATTGACGCCCGGAAAGTCCTGGACGGAAAAATAGACAGCCTCCTGACGTCGCTGGAAGCGCTGGCAACAGATGACGGAAAAAGCATCGAAGAGATGGAGGCGGAAGCGATGGCTGCCGAGAAGCAGCGGGAAGAAGAACGCCGGGCGACGTACGAACGCCTGGGCCTGATTGACCGCGGCTTTCCCCGCCGTGCTCTTGATTGTCTCGATGAAGTAACCGGAGAACCGTGGAAGAAAGCGCTCCGTGATGCCTACCGCACCGTTTTAACGCCTGGGAGCATCATTGTACTGAACGGGCGCTATGGCACCGGGAAAACGGTATTGAGCACGTTTCTGGGGCGTGTCATGTACAGGCGGAAGAAACGAGTACTTTACTCCAAAGCTTACGATTACACGATGGCTTTGAGGGAAACGTTTAACGGAAATGGATCAGAATCCGCCGTCATGGCTCGATATAAAACGCCGTATCTGTTGGTCCTCGACGAATATCACGAGGTTAAGGATACGGAATTCACGGGCCCAGCGCTGGAAAGGCTCATTGATTACCGGCACCAGAACGGCAAGCCGACCATTATTATCGCTAACTACAACCCTACAGCCCTGGAAGATCGTCTTGGCCCCGCCATTGTTTCCCGTATCCACCTTTGCGGCATCATCATCACCTGCGACTGGAACTCCTACCGGGAGATCAATTACCGGCGGAAAGCCGAACAATGAGGGAGGAAATGGGACTGGGGGGATGAAAATCCCCCTGGAATCTCGTATAGAATGGCGTCAGCTGGGAAGATTTTTCGTCGTCCCGCGTTCCATGATCAATTTCATCAGAAGATCCATCGGCGCCCCCGGCCCGCGGTCAGAATCCAACCATCTCCACACCGTCACGCGGGTGACCCCGATCACCTCGGCGGCGCGATTCACCGCAGCTGTTTTACTGTTCAACCGATGGGTTGTTTTCAAAAAGTCCAAAAACTGATGCAATGTCCGAAGTTCTTTTCCTCCCACACCTTCAATTTCGGCCCCGTAAATATAGACTCCATTCCCGTCTCCGGTGACGGGAGAAAAAAGGAAATGGTTTTCTTCCATCTTATCGCGAAGTTTTTTTTCCAGCAGGTCTCTTTTGGATTCCGGAAGCCAAGAGGCGAAATAAATTGACAGGGAAATATTTAATTCTTCATAGTTTTCCACGTCTTCGACCGCGTCCATGTTTTCCGGTTCCTGGAAAAGCAAACTGACGCCTCCCTCGTCAAGGGCGTTCAGCTCGACGCCCTCGCACTCGTCAATCACGATTTTTTCACGCACCAGCTCATCTTCCAACTCGACGCTGATGCGTTCCAGTTTAGCTTTAATCTCTTTGGTTGCTTTCATTTTTTTAGCAGGTTGATTTTTTCAGGCTTCGGCCACAAATCCGTTTTCAATACAGAACCAGGTGGGGAGCGTCAAAAAGCAATCACCGCCCCAGACTCCATCTTTCAAAAGCTCAATTTTTGAAACGAGACTTTTCGGAATCCAATGATATTCAGATCCGCTGCTGTATTCCGTATCAATCCGAAGGGCTTTTTCGGACTCTTTGCTCACAATGGCGCGCACCTTGGAAAGCTTCCAGTTTGATTTTACGGAAGAACCCAGCCTTGTTTCGTCAATGGTCAGTTTGCAGGTGATTTTCATTTTTTTTAATTCTTTCTATGGTGAATGTTTCCGGGGCTTCCCCCGCTCAACAAAGATAATTTACTATCTTTTTGATAGTATGTCAACAGAAAAAGGAGAGGGAATTTGACTCCGGGGAAAAAAAATCATAGTTTTTTTGACAGGAAAAAGAAATCATCACCCACAACCAAAAGAAAACCGGGGCGCCCTAGCCTCTATACCGAAGCCTTAGCCCAGGAAATAGCCGTCCGGCTAGCCAATGGCGAAACCATGAAAGCCATCTGCGCCGACAACCACATGCCGGACGTCTGGACAGTCTGGAACTGGCGGCAAACCAGGCCGGAGTTTTCCCAGCTCATTCAACGCGCGCGGGAAGCGCAATCGGAAGCCATGCTTGACGCCTGCCAGGAGCTGGCCGACGAGGCCGCGAAAGTCGCCCTCGACCCGGAATGCGGCTCCGCTGCTGTCGCCGCCAAAAAGCTGGCCATTGAAACGCGGTTGAAAGTCGCCGCCCGATTCGCGCCGGAAAAATTCGGCGACCGGGTCCGTCAGGATGTCGCCGGCGTTCCCGGCGCGCCGCTGGAACGGAAAATCACCCTGGACCCCGAGCAGCTGGCCCAGCTGCAGGAAGATGAGAAAACCGCGCTGGAAACCATCGCCGGCAAACTCCACGCTTAACAGACCAGGACACGCCTCCCCGTCAGCTTCTTCCTCCGCCATGTCCTCCGCCTGGATCCCTATCCCTGGCAGGTGGAAGCCATCAAGGCGTTGTCCCTCGGCAAGCTGACCCTGGGAGGGAAAAGCGTGGCTCTGGTCGCTCCTAACGGATCCGGTAAGACAAGCAACTGCATCGCTCCCGCCATCCTGTACTTTCTCACCTGTTTTCCGCGGGGACAGGTCCCCGTTACGTCCTCATCGTGGATGCAGGTGGAAAAGCAGCTCTTTCCCGCGCTCCGCCGCTACATGGACAATCCTTTCTTTTCCGGCTGGACCTTCAACAAGACGGAGATCCGCACGCCGGAGGGAGGCTTTGCCGTGGGTTTCTCCACCGACAACGCGGGACGTGCGGAAGGATGGCATCCAAAAATCTCGCCCGACGTGGATCCTGTCTTTTACGTCCTGGACGAGGCCAAAACCATTCCGGACTCCATCTTCACCGCCGTTTCCCGCTGCACGCTCTTTCACGCGTTCATCACCTCGTCGCCGGGCGCCGATTCCGGCACCTTCTACGACTGCTTTCACAAAAATTCATCGCTCTACTATAAAATCCGCGTCAAATACGAGGATTGCCCGCACATTGAAATCAACGACCCGGGCAAGGCCGAACGCCTAAAGAAAGAATATGGTGAGCAGTCCTCCTTCTACCGCTCGGCCATCCTTGGTGAATTCACCGACCTTGACGGACAATCCGTCATTTCCCGCCGCGCTCTCATGGAGCTGGTCAACAACCCGCCTCCCTTCCTGGACACCGGAGAGACCTGCGGCGGCTTCGACTTTGCCGCGGGAGGCGATGAAAACGTCTTTGCGGCCGGGCAGGGCAACCGTTTTTTCATCGCCGACCACTGGTCCGACCCGGACACCGTAGGAGCGCGCGGACGTTTCCGCCGGAAGGCCGCCGAACTCGGCATCTCTGCCGACCGCATCTTTGCCGACGGCGACGGCCTAGGGCTCCCCATCATTGATGACTTCCGCGCCGAGGGCTTTCCGGTGCACTCCTACCGCGGCGGGTTTCCGGCGGATGACACACAAGCCTTTGTCAATCTGCGAGCCCAGGCATGGCGGGCCCTGGCGCGCGCCATTGAGGAAAAAGAACTCATCCTCGACATTGACGAGGACACGATTGAACAGCTGGTCGCGCCGCGGCTCCAGACGGATGCAATAGGCCGCGTCCGCATTGAAAGCAAGGAAGATATGGCAAAGCGGGGCGTTCGTTCCCCCGACCGGGCCGACGCCCTTGTGATGGCCTGGCACGCGCGCCGGAACAGCGGACTGGCGCGGACGCTGGGATCCTGGTACGCCCGGCCCGTGTCATCAAAACGCGCTTACGGGAGATATTAGGGTTGACAATATATCAACGTATCAATATATGAAGATATGTAATTAATCGCAGGGTGGTGAAACGGTATCACGCGGGGTTCCTGTCCCCGAATCGAAGGTCCAACTCCTTCCCCTGCAACCAAACTTTTCCTTTCTTTTCGCCGCAGGTTTAACGCCGTCAAAAATATCCTCAACGCCCCGAAGCTGGTCGCCCAACAGGAGACCAGAATCAAGGAGCTTGAAACGGAACTCACCCGGCGAGCCTTGACGGAACAGAGCAGGAAGCCTAACCAGCCCCAATGGTTTGAATATTGGGATCCGTTGCAGGGCGCCGACCTGCAAACCCTGATTGACGCCCGGAACGAAGCGCGGCGGGGAGCCTTTGCCCGCCAAATGCTCATTTGGGACGAGGTCATCTACTCGGACGGCTTGCTGGGCATGCTCTATTCCCGACTCATTGAAAGCGTCTCCATGCAGGGATGGGTGATTGACGCCGCGGACGACAGCCCCGAAGCCCAGCGTCAGCAAAACGCGCTGGAAGAATTCTATCACTCCGTCACCGGACTTCAACAGGCCTTTGGGCAGTTGGCCTCCGCCATGTTCTACGGTTACGCCCACCTCCAATACATTGAGGACGCCTGGGGCCGCCGGTTTGAATTCATCCCGCAGCGGTACTGGGTGCGGCCCGGAGCGCTGAACGACTGGCAGTTCAACCCCCAGTGCTACATCGGAGTCGACACAGGCGAGAGCGTAGAGGAAGAAACGCTCGTGGTCATGGAGCACCGGAACCCCATTCTTTTTCCGGCAACCCGCGCCTCTTTTGAGCGCAACCACGCGAAAATCACGTGGGATAACCATATGGACCGCTACGGAAGCGCCCCGGTCATCATCACGGCGCCCAAGGACGCGAGCGCCGCCGTCATGGACGCGCTGGAACGGGCCTGTGAGGAACTCAAATCGGGAGCCTCCATTGTGCTTCCTCCCGGCTGCACCGCCGAACCGTTGAAAGCCTCCAACATCAACGAAAACTATTTCCTATCCCGAATCAACATGTCCGACAAGGACCAGGTGCGGTTTGTCATGGCCGGCACTCTGACCGTCCTGAATGAATCAGGCTCCGGCACGCTGGCCGGGGGAGCGCACACGGACAGCTGGAATTCGGTCGTCTCCGCGGTCTGTTCCAAGGTCGCCGAAGCTTTTAACGCCGCCATCAGCCCGCTTGTCCTGGGAGACGGAGAACCGCTGGCCCGCCTCCACATCACTTTTGACACTGTCCAGACGCCGCTGCAGAAGGCCGAGGAAATTGCCGCGCTTGCGGACGGAGGCGTCCGCCCCGAGAAAACCGAAATCGAAGAAAAGATCGGCATGTCGATCGAGGACACGCAGGAACCCGTTCCGGTGACGGCGGCGGCCAACAGGGAACCGGAAAAAGCGCTCATTCCACCCGACGCCTACGAACAGCTGCAGCAGATGATTTACGCCGGCCTCATGAAAGGATTTACCGATGATCAGTACCAGACAAATCAATGACCTGTCCAGGCCCGCCAACGGCTGGTTCCACGTTGAGAAAAGCGGGGACCATGACGTCGACTACGGCGAAGGCCCCGCCGTGCTGCGCATCGACGAGCAGGCGATCAGGGACATGGTGGACGACTTCAACGCCCGCACCTTTGACGGCCCAGGCATGCTCATCGACGGCGACCACTTGAGCCACGACCTTTCCCGCGATACGCGTGCGCTCGGATGGCTCAAGAAACTGGACACCTACCGAGACCCTTCCGGCACGCTGGAACTGTACGGGTTCATCGAATGGACGCCGCGCGGACTGAAGATGCTCGAGGACAAAGAATATACGCAATCCTCCACCGAATACGGCGACGGGATGTCCTTCAAGGACGGAGTTTACCACCCGTCTCGGCTGACCGGATTTGCCCTGACCAACCGCCCCCGCATCAAGGGCAAGCGGCCGCTGGTCAATCGACAGACTTCCCCCGCCTCTGACGAGGCCGGGGGCGACACCAAAAGCCCCACCGAAGAGGGGGAAACAAACCAGAAAACCAATATGGATAACGACGATAGATACCATCCGTCCGAGGAACTAAGCAGGCAAAGAGATATTTTGCTTGATACCATCCTTGACAAAGCGGACATCGAATTCGATGGAACCGACAAAATGCTCAAGGAAATCCTGGAACGTGTTGATCACCTTTTCGATTTGGAAAAGCGTGAGAAAGACCACGTGAACGCCGAAGTGGACGACGCCGTCAGCACGTACGAAAACGCGCTGGACGAGGAAGAACGCGAGGAATTCACGGAAGAACGCCGGGAAGAGCTGAAAAACTCTCTCCGGGAAAGCCCCGCCGCGCTGAACGCCTTTATCCGCGCGCTCAACCGCCAGGCGGGCCCGCAGAAACAGGAGCAGCCGGAGCAGAAGAAGCTTCCGCAAAGGACGCCTCTGAACCGCCGCGCGACGCTGAATCCCCCTGATCCATTCCGCAAGAAGGAATCCATTGACGGATTCAACAACCGTGTGAACGAACTCATCAAGGACGGCATGAAGCGCTATGACGCCTACCAGAAGGCGACCGAAGAGGGCTTCATCGTCTCCGCCCAACGTTAATTATTCAACCTGATCAAACCCAATGCCATCACTCAACGTAACCCAGAAAAGCGCCATCGTCTATTTCAACGCCCCGGAAGGCGTTGACCTGTGCGGACAGGAAGGAACCGTCGTGGCGCTGACCGCAAATCCCGACATCCCTGAATTTGTCGGAACTCCGTTGTCCGCTATCCCCACGCAGGAGCAGCTGCTCGGCGTCGTCCTGCAGGGTCAGCCCAACAAGGGGACCTGCGTCGCCGCGCTCGTCGGCATGTATGCCGGCCTCATCAAGGTGGCTCTATCCGACACGCCCGGAACCATCAACTCCGGAACGCCCGTCACCATCACGGCCAACGGGACATGGAAGGCCGCCGCCAGCGGAGAAACCGTCTATGCCCGCGTTATTCATGCCAAGTGGGAAAAGGGCCTTGTGGAAATCGGATTCGTCCCGTCCTACCAGGTTGCCGCAGCCTAACTATTAACCCTAACCAACAGAAAGACCAAGAACAAGGGCTACTCCATTTTGCTCCGCCGTTCAGTTCACCGATGTCCTGACCTCCTATTCCGCGGGGTCCGGCAACACCGAAGAGAACTCCATCATCAGCCGCATCGCTCCGATCGTCCCGGTCTATGACCTGAATTTCCAGTACAAGGTCTGGGACACGGAATCGGCCTTCACCGTCCAGCCCATCCAGGTGGGACCGGGCGAACCTCCCCGCCAGACAGTCCTGCGCGGAAGAAACGAAACAGACACCCTTCAGGGCTACGGCTTGACGCTGCCCATCCCGGACGCCTTGCTGGGCGTCAACCTGGAAAAGGCGCAGGCCCTCACCCTGGCGGAATACAAACTCATCGAATCGCAGTTTGTGACGTCGTACGAATACGAGCGCGCCAAGCTTCTGATGAGCCAGCTTCCGGCCGCTTCCGGGATGGGTAACTGGGCCAACCAGCAGAAAAACCCGTTGGCGGATCTGGACCAGGCGATCCTGTCCATCAATGCCGCAACCGGACACATGCCGAACACGATTGTCTTCGGCATCAACGCATGGCAGCTGCTTCGCTCCAACACGCTCGCGCGTCAGGTGGTTTCCTTCAACAGCGTCGGCCTGTTCAACGAAGACCTTCTTCGCATGGCTCTGATCCGTCCTATCCGGGATATTTACATCGCGTCCATGCCGTACCGCGACCCTTCCGGCGACGCGAAGACGATCATGGAAAACGAAGTCTACGTCCTGTTCAAAGAAGACTCCCCGACGCAGTTCGATGCCTCCGCCGTCAAAACCTTCGGGCTTTCCGGCAAGCTTCGTCGAGAAGTCATCACCGAATATAAGCCGACGCCGGCCGTGACGCTCGTCACCAACCGCGTCTACTCGCTGACCAAGCTGACCAACCCCGGCGCCATCGTCCGCATCGACGCGACGGCCACCGGCGATTAACCCCAACCCCGCCTCCATCATGTCCGCCTTTCCTGCCTGGTCCACGATTTCCACCGACGAAGCCGATCGGCTGCTCGGCCTCAACACCGCCGAACGCGCCGCCCTGGTGACCGCCGGGGAGCAGCGCAGCCTGGACTACCGGGACGTCATGATGGAGGCGGTCAACGATGTCTGCATGACCATCCGCGGGGCGCTGTCCAACAACCTCGCCCTGCGGCAATCCCTACAAAACAGCGGCATGTACGACATTCCGCAAAGCATGCGGTCCCTGGCATGGCCGCTGATTATCCGGCAGCTCTACCTGCGCTACCAGCTCAACCTGACCGAGACGCGCCAGAAGGCCGCCGATTCGGCGGACGCGATGCTGACGCTCTACGCCAAAGGGGACATGCTGCCGGAAAGCGTGGACGGCTCCGCGCCCGCGGATCCCGCCTACATGATGCCGCGCTACACGCGCCGCCCCTGGTTCAACCCCATGAGAAGCACCTACCGATGATGACCGCCGCCCAGAGAGAGATGATCGCTAACGACTACGCCGAGCGCGCCTTTTTCGTGTCCGGCGTGGAACCCGGCGTCATCCTGTCCGATTTCGAGGACAAGGCCGCGAAAGTCGCGTCCGGCGCCTTGAGCTACGAGGAAGCGCAGCAGGCCATCCGCGAAACCCTGCGCAAGCAGGGCTACCGTCCCCCGGCGACGGGTCAGGGAGGCATTCGGGATTTGTCCTCCTGGGTCCGCATCCAGGTCGTGATGGAAACCAACGCGGCCATGGCCCACGGATACCGGAACTGGTACAACTGGACACAGGATGAAGACACGGCCGCCTTCAAATTTTACCGCTCCCAAGGCAGGGAAGATCCCCGCTATTGGGCCGAACGCTGGAACCGGGCCAGAGCGGGGCTGGAAGAAGAAGCCACGGAGGCGGTATCCTCCGGGTTCATCCGGGGGGATATTGTCGGCTATGCCCTGGCATCCTCCGACATCTGGATCCGTCTGTCGCGGTTCGGCACGCCTTACCCTCCCTTTGACTACCTGTCCGGCATGAACATCGCCCCCATCGGAGCCGAAGAAGCCCGCGCTGCCGGGCTGGACGTTTCCCGCGTCCGTCCCGCTCCGGCCAGCTTCAACGCCACACTGGAAAGCAATGCCCAGGGTGTGACGGAAGCCAACAAGAAGAAGATCTGCGGCATCCTGAAAGACGCCCTGCGCGTCAACAACGAAAGCGACGGCAATACCACCTTTGTCTATACCGACCCGAACGGCACACGGCCTTACACGGACGCAGAACTGGCGGAACTCCTGTCCGGGGATTTCCCGGAAGAGATCCCCTTGCGGCAGGCCCAGGCCTTCCGCCTGGGGGCAGCCGGGGGAGCGGTGGCTGGAACGCTGGCATCCCTCTACCTGGACCGCCTGCTGGACCGCCTGTTCTCCGAGCCGGAAGGCGTCTGGTTCGCCCGCCCCGCGGATGTGGCTGCCGCGTCGTCCCGCCAGTTCATCCCCGTCTCTCGGAAGGAAGAGGGGGAATTCACCTGGCGCCTTACCTCCGGGCACGTCAAGAAAGTGGAAGACGTCGCCGGAGCCCTCCGCGTGGAACTGCCCACCCCTTACGTTTTACCCTCCAAATGGCTGTAACCGTCCATATTGACCAGACCGAGATTGACCGGGCGTTTGCCGACATGGAGCCGTCCTCGGCCCGGCACAAAACCGCCCTCCGCAAGTCCGGCGTCGCCCTGAGCCTGCTCATTCAGGAAACCCTGCGCCAGCAGGGCAAGGACTACTACGACGGCGCGGCGGACGCCACGACCATGGAAGAAACCGCCGAGGGCGTCAGCGTCTCCATCGCCTGGCGCGGCATCGGTCTTCACTGGATCGGCACGCAGGGTTATCTGGGCGGGCCGCTTCGCCCCACGGGGCGCACCTCGGAAATCACCGGGAACCCGATCCGGAACCTGGCTATCCCCACCATCAACGCCCCCCGCGGCCATGGCGGGGCCCGAAGCATTTACAGCGCCGGCTTCCGCAAAGAGGACTTGCAATTCATCCCCTCCAAGAACGGAGGACGCAACGGCAATGTGACCGGCGTCCTCATCCTCAAGACGGCGCAATCAGCCACCGGAAAGAAAGCGGCCCGCAAACTGTTCCGCCAGGGAGCCAGAACGGGCGACGTGCTCTACGTGCTGTGCCGCGAAGTCACGATCCCGCCCACGCCGGGAATTCTCCCGACGATGGACCGGATGGCGCAGCGCGCCGCGGAAACCTACCTTGCCAACATCGGAAACGAACCATGATCCCCTCCATCGACCAGACCATGTGCCGGCGCATCATTGAGCGCCTGAAGAACCTGGGAGCCCTGAACTGCCACATCTTCGAACGTCCCTTTGACCCACAGTACGCCGCCAACGACATCATCATGTCGGCGATGGGAAACAACGGCGTTGTTCTGGTATGCCCCGGAGAAGCCGCCGAATACCAGGACGGGCACGGACAGACCGCCGTCCCGACCATGTGGCGGCAGTATTTCATCATCGCCGCCATTTATCACAACGCGTCCCTGTTCCCGAAAGAATGCCTGACGCCGGATTACTATCTGCGGGCGATTGGCGACCTGATTGAAGAGACTCTCTGGGACTGGAACCCTTTTCCCTTTGCCGCCTCCGCCTCCATGAAAGGAAAGGTCAAGGGCCGCTTCGCTTCCTCCGCCCGCATTGACGGCGAGGAACGGCAAATGAACGTTTTGACCGTGGACTACCGCGTCCCGGTCAACATCAACATAAGAAACCATCCGCAATTCCATGAACACATCCAACACATCCAACACTGACAAGAAGGCCGTGCGGAAGAACGTCCCCAAACCGGACGAACCCCGCGAAACCGCCGACAAAACGACGGCAACGCCGGACGAAAAGAAGAAAACCACTGACAAGAAGGCCGTGCGGGTCATTCGCACCCGTGCCGAACTGGACGGAGGGCTGGTTCTTAGCCTCTCCATGAAAACCGACACCCCGGAACTTCCCGCGCCTGTCGCGGAAGCTCTGCAAACCCTCAACCTTATTGACATCAAATGAGCAAAGCAACTGCCGCCAATACAGAACCGGACAAAAAGACGGAGCAGGCCGCCGTCATCGACACGAACATCCTCATTCTCGCCAAAGAAGTGCGCATAGGGCGTTCAACGTTCTTGAAAGGAGCGCATATTCGTGTTACGAAAGAACTCGCCAATAAACTGGAAGCCGACGGCAAGGCAACCATCATCTACTAACCATTTCAAGTATCAGGGCTACTACATACGATCCCACATTTACCAACCGCAATGTAACGCCGCAGATTACCGGCGTTCAGGCGATTTTCCTTCCCGACGGCATCAAGGTGACCGAGGACGAGGGAGCTTCTTATGTCACCGGGCCGGACCAGTTTCCGACGCCTCCGACATCTCCGCCGACGGATCCGACCGCCGGGCCCGAAGCGCCCTGGGTGAGCTTCGGGCTGCTGGGTGCCTTCCAGTCCGTCGCTACGCAGGTCGAAGGAGAAGTGACGCGCTTTTACGGCGGCGCGCTGGGCTACCGCCAGCAGCGCAAGAACACGACGACCGGCAAGCGGATGACCTTCACCACGCCGGACATGTCCCCCGAATGGTTCCAGCTGTCTTTCGCTCTGGGAGCGCCTCCCGCCAATGGAGAGGAATCGACTACCGTCGGACATGGCGGCGACAACAAGATTGAGGGGTATCTTCACTTCTGGTACCAGAACGACGTCGGCACGATCTATATGGTCGGAACGGCGCATGGCGCGTTGCGCCTCCTTCAGGATCCGGAACATACCACGGCGATCGCTTCACCCCAGTTCGAGTTCGAGATGGATTACCGCGGCAAGTACCAGTTCACGCCTTCCAATGTGCAGGACGTGACGCCTATGCCGGGTTCCTGACATGTTTCACCAGGGGGCGGATGACGCCCCCGCATCCTTGTTTTTTTCAGGCAGCAGGCAGGCAAATATGATATCAGGACCGTCACGGGGCTGAACCAGTCCCTGGTCGTCCGCGTCGTGGATTTCCAGGGCGACCCCGTCGATATGAGCGGCGTCACCCTGCGCGGATCCGTCCGCCTCAAGACGGGCGTGACGGAGTTCGGCTTTTCCCGAGACGACGAGGGCAACGGCGTGATTTCCTGGGAGTCGGTGCCTGCGGGCATGTGGTCCTATGACGTCTTCATGGACGACGGCAGCGAAGAAAGCCCCCTTCTTTATGGTTGCTTTGTTTCTTCCGGCCGGGTAACGCCGGACTTGCCCGGCGAGCAGCAGGCCGTGGCGGGCGCGGTCGTCGTGCAGCTGCCGGAAGGAAGCGGCTGCGTGCAGGTGGTGCTTGATAATGCGTCCAGCGCCGCCTGGTACGCGGAACAGGCCAAAAAGTACGCGGAGAATTTTAGCCTGTCCGTTGACGAAGTCACCACCGGGGAACCGGGGACGCCCGCCGCTGCGGAAGCCGTCAAAGGGGAGGCTGCAGGCTCCTATAAGCTCTCCTTCACCATTCCCCGCGGGGATGTCGGTCCCGAGGGGCCGGCAGGCCCGCAGGGAGAACGGGGCGAAACCGGTCCCGAAGGGTCTCAGGGCCCCCGCGGCGAAACCGGGGAACGGGGGCCGCAGGGCGAAACGGGAGAGCAGGGCCCGAAGGGAGATCCGGGCCCGGCCGGACCACAAGGTCCCGAAGGCCCGCAGGGGCCGGAAGGTCCGGTGGGGCCCCAGGGCCCTCAAGGGGAAAAGGGAGATCCCGGCGACGTCAATACGGAAGAATCGTATACGTGGAGCCAGCCCCAGGCGTTTTCAAGCGCCATTAACGCCAATGGAGGCGTCAACATCCCGCTTGCCGTGGGGGCGGCAACGGATACGTCAGCGGTCAACCGCTT
>OLSQ01002416.1_pt1 | contig 13555 bp, 11 predicted proteins | sample 1672561 | NCBI WGS metagenome assembly OLSQ01 (sample SAMEA3136699, study PRJEB25190) | human gut metagenome | biome: human gut; feature: human-associated habitat; material: faeces | place: Austria | collected 2013 | reverse complement strand
AGCTGGTTTCCAGCGCAGTTGTGCTGCCCGCTTTGCCGACCGTCAGTGTGACCGTTTTCGAGTAAACCACCGAAGACTTTTCCGTGCTAAGATCGGTCTGAGAGACGATGCAGCGGTACTCCGTACCGTTCATATCCTTTGTGGTGTTTTCGATGGTCAGTTGATCGCCGGTCTTGTTTAGATCCGTCCAGCGGCCGCCGTCCGATCTGCTCTGCCAGCGGTAGGTAACGCTATCTGCTCCTCCGGTCGGGGTCGCAGAAATGGTAAATACAGCAATTGAAACAGTTGTAGACCTATATGTTGATGTATATCATCCAAAAGCAAAAATAGCTAAAGACGTTGCAGCAGGAGGAGTAGTAATAACTACTATAAATGCAATAATAGTAGCATACTTCTTATTCTTTGATAAAATAGCAGATATAGGATTGGCATTTTTAAAAAATGTAACAAGTAATCCAGTACATTTATCATTTGCTATTATGGTAATTGTAATGATTGCAGCACTAGCATTAGTTGCTTATGCAAAATCTAATAAACATAAAGGATTAAATTCAAAATTTGTCCCAAGTGGGCACGCAGCTATTGGATTTGCAGCAAACACATTGATTTGGCTATTAACAGATAATATAGTGATTTTAATGTTATCATTAGTAACTGCTATTTTACTAGCTGAAAGTAGAATTGCGGCAAAAGAACATAAATTATCAGAAATAATATTTAGTGGATGCTTTGCCACTGTATTAGTACTTGTGCTATATGGAATAGCAATGGCAATTGTTTAAAAAGGAGATGTTTTCAAATGGCAAGAAAAAAATCTAAAAAAAGTGTAAAACCAATAATCGTATTATTGTTATTAGCAATATTAGCAGTAAGTGTATGGTTAGGAATTGAAAAGTTTAAAAATAGTCAAGAAGTTGGAAGTACAGAAAATAAAACAAAAACAGAAGCTCCAAAGAAAGAATTAAAACCTAAAACTTTTGCAGGAACAGAAAGACCACTTGCATTTATGATAGATAATAATATAAATGCAATGCCACAAGCAGGTTTGGAACAAGCAGATTTAGTATATGAAATGATTGTTGAAGGTGGAGAAACCAGATTAATGGCGGTAATAAAAAATAAAGACATAAGCAAAATCGGACCATTAAGAAGTGTTAGACATTATTATCTAGATTATATGCTAGAAAATGATGCAATTTGTGTTCATTATGGACAAAGTCCACAAGCAAAAGCAGATATTACAAAATTAAAAGTTGATGATATAAATGGAATATATGAAAGTGCAACAGACTTTTGGAGAGATAGTAGTAGATATGCTCCACATAATGCTGTAACCTCAACAGCTAAGTTAACAAAACTTATTGAAAACAAAGAATTTAGAACTACAACTAGCAAAAAAACAGTACTTAACTATGTAGTTGACGAGGTAAATTTGCCAGATGAAAGAGAAAAACCAGCAGAAGGTGAAACAGAAGGAAAGATTACAAACCTAGCAAATACAGTTACAATTCCATATTCAGCATATAACACAGTAAGATATGAATATGACGAAGAGAGCAAAGAATATGTTAGGTATTCAAGAGATAAAAAACAAACAGACTGGAATACAAAAAATACAGTAAAAACAAAAAATATTATTATAACAAAATGTAAAAATACTACTTTGGATGATGGCAGTGGAAAAGGAAGACAAACATTAGATAATGTGAAAACATTAGATGGCTATTACATTACAAATGGAAAATATATACCAATTAAATGCTATAAAACCTCAAGAAGCAGCCAAACAGTATATAAAGATTTAGAAGGAAACGAAATAAAAGTAAACGACGGAAAAACTTTCATTCAAATCTGCCCAATAAATAGTAAAATTAGTTTTAAATAATTAAGAAGCTCCTCTATGATAAAATAAATTTATCATAGGGTGAGCTTTTTTGTTGTATTTTGTTGTATAAAAACTAACGGTTTGATATAATAAACTGGTAAAAGTAAAATACAAATATACAAGGGGGACTTTTATCAAATGAATTGTGTAGAACAAAAATTAAAGCAAGAAGTAAAAAAAATTCTAGAGCAATATACAACTGCCAAAGATAATTTAGTACCAATATTAAATGATGTGCAAGTAAAATATGGATATATTCCACAAATTGCACAAAATGAAATATCAGAATACTTAAATATTCCAATGGCAGAAATTTATGGAGTAATTACTTTTTATTCTAGATTCACATTAAAACCAAAGGGAAAATATGCAATTTCAGTATGCTTAGGAACAGCATGTTTTGTAAAAGGTTCAGAGAAACTAATGAATAGATTAAAAGAAAGATTAGGCATTAAAGAAGGAGAAACAACAGAAGACGGAAAGTTTTCAATTGATAGCACTCGTTGTTTAGGTGCATGTGGAATAGCACCAGTATTTACCGTGAATGGAGAAGTTTATGGAAGAGCTACTGTAAAAAAACTTGATGAAGTTTTAGATGAATTGATGAGTAAATAGGAAAGGAGTAATGATTTGAAAACTTTAGAAGAGATAAGAAAAATAAGAGAAGAAAAGCGAAAAGAACTAAATATTAGAGTAGATACATCAGTTGGAGGAAGAGAAAAACATATTTTAGTATGCCATGGAACAGGATGTACATCTTCAAAATCACCTAAAATAATTGAAAATTTTAGAAGAATACTAGAAGAGAAGAAAATTGAAAATGTGAGAGTAATACAAACAGGTTGTTTTGGATTATGTGCAAAAGGACCAATCGTTATTATTAGACCAGAAGATACTTTTTATGCAATGGTTACACCAGAAGATTGTGAAGAAATTATAAATACTCATATTATTGAAGGAAAAAAAGTAGAAAGATTACTTTGTAAAGATGTTGATGATAAATTAGTAGATAGATTAGATGAATTAAATTTTTATAAAAAGCAAAAAAGAATAGCACTTAAAAATTGTGGAATCATTGATCCAGAAAATATAGATGAATACATAGCTTTTGATGGATATAAAGCATTAGAAAAAGTTTTAACTTCTATGAGCCAAGATGATGTTATAAAAGAAATTACAGATTCAGGACTAAGAGGTAGAGGTGGAGCTGGTTTCCCAACAGGTAAAAAGTGGATGTTTACAAAAATGGCAGAAGGAGACCAAAAATACGTTGTATGTAATGCAGATGAAGGAGACCCAGGAGCATTTATGGATAGAAGTATCCTAGAAGGAGACCCACATTGCGTTATAGAAGCAATGATGATAGCAGGTTATGCTGTAGGAGCAAACAAAGGATATATATATGTAAGAGCTGAATACCCAATAGCTGTACAAAGATTCCAAAAAGCAATAGACCAAGCAAAAGAATATGGAATATTAGGAAATCATATATGGGGAACAGACTTCAGTTTTGATTTAGAGATAAGACTTGGTGCTGGTGCATTTGTTTGTGGAGAAGAAACAGCACTATTAGAATCAATAGAAGGAAGACGTGGTCAACCAAGATTAAAACCACCATTTCCAGCTAATTCAGGGTTATGGCAAAAACCAACATTAATTAATAATGTTGAAACATATGCAAATATAACAAAAATAATTCTCAACGGAGCAGATTGGTATGCTAGTATTGGAACAGAAACTTCAAAAGGTACAAAAGTATTTGCTTTAGGTGGAAATGTAGTCAATGTTGGATTAGTAGAGGTTCCAATGGGAACAACTCTAAGAGAAATTGTATTTGATATAGGTGGAGGAATACCAGGAGGTAGAGAATTTAAAGCTGCTCAAACAGGAGGACCTTCAGGAGGATGTATTCCAGCTGAACATTTAGATACACCAATTGATTATGAATCACTAGCAGCTATTGGTTCAATGATGGGATCAGGTGGATTAATTGTAATGGATGATTCAAAATGCATGGTTAATCTTGCAAAATTCTATTTAGGATTTACAGTAGACGAATCATGTGGAAAATGTACGCCATGTAGAATTGGTACAAAAAGAATGCTTGAAATATTAGAAAGAATAACAAAGGGTGTAGGAACAAATCGAGATTTAGAAAATCTGGAAGACCTAGCAGTTAATATAAAAAAAGCTTCTGTCTGTGGACTTGGTCAAACAGCGCCAAACCCAGTACTTTCTACATTAAAATATTTTAAAGAGGAATATAGAGCACATATTATTGAAAAGAGATGCCCAGCTGGAGAATGTAAAGCATTAACGAAAGTAACAATTGACCCAGAAAAATGTAAGGGATGTGGAATATGTAAAAGGCAATGTCCTGTAAATGCAATAACAGGAGAGCCAAAAACACCACATAAAATTAATCCAAATGTTTGTATTAAGTGTGGGGCTTGTGTGGAAAAATGCCCATTCAAAGCTATATCTAAATAATCGAATGAAAAGCAGCATCTTGCGTCGTTAAAATTAATATAATTTTTATTTTGACAGGCAATATTCTAGTTTCAAAAAAATTAATTAATTTTGCCTAGCAATATACTACTTTTGTTTCGATTTAGAAAAGTTAGATAATGATTTAACTTATAATAAAAGAATTAAAATATAAAATCCTGAAGGGAGAATGAAAAAATGTCTGAAATGATAAAGTTAACCATAGATGGTAAAGAAGTTGAAGTAGAAAAAGGAACTACTATACTAGAAGCAGCAAAAAAAGCAAATATTGATATTCCTACTTTATGTTTCTTGAAAGAAATTAATGAAATAGGCGATTGTAGAATGTGCTTAGTAGAGGTTGAAGGAAGAAGAGGTTTTGTTACATCTTGTATTCAAAAAGCAGAAGAAGGAATGGTTATTAAGACAAATACAATAGCTTTAATAGAAGCTAGAAGAATGGTGTTAGATTTAATATTATCTAACCATCAAAGAGATTGTTTAACTTGTACTAGAAACGGAAATTGTGAACTACAAAAATTGGCTGAACAATTTAATGTTACAGGGATAAGATATAATGGAAAAGTGCAAAGTCATCAAATAGATGACAAATCAGCATCGCTAGTTAGAAATTTTAATAAATGTATTTTATGTAGAAGATGTGTTGCAACATGTAAAAATGTGCAAGGAATTGGAGCAATAGATTGTGTTAATAGAGGATTTGATTCTTGTATATCAACAGCAGGTAATCATAGTTTAGCAGATGTAAATTGTACTTTATGTGGGCAATGTATAGAGGCATGTCCAGTAGGTGCATTAACCGAGAAAGATGGAACAGAAGCGGTTTGGAAAAAATTAAAGGATGAAGATACTTATGTTGTTGTTCAAACAGCTCCTGCAGTAAGAGTTGCACTAGGTGAAGAATTTGGAATGGAAATAGGCATAAATGTAACTGGTAAAATGGTTACTGCTCTAAAAAGACTAGGCTTTGATAAAGTATTTGATACAAATACAGGTGCAGATTTTACAATTATGGAAGAAGGAACAGAATTTATAGAAAGATTAAACAATAACGGTGTTCTTCCAATGATAACTTCTTGTAGTCCAGGTTGGATTAATTATTGCGAGAAAAATTATCCAGACCAATTAGAACATTTATCTAGTTGTAAATCACCTCATACAATGTTTGGAGCTTTAGTAAAATCATATTTTGCAGAAAAGAATAATATAGACCCATCAAAAATATTTGTGGTATCTGTAATGCCATGTATTGCTAAAAAATATGAAATTACAAGAGATGATATGGCAGGAGCAGGTTATCCAGATGTTGATGCAGTTATTACAACAAGAGAACTTGCAAGAATGATAAAACAAGCACATATCGATTTTACATCATTAGAAGACTCAAAATTTGATGACCCAATGGGGGAAGCAACAGGAGCTGCAGCTATATTTGGAACTACTGGTGGAGTAATGGAAGCAGCCTTAAGAACAGTAGCTGAAGTTGTTACAGGAGAAAAATTAGAAAACTTAGACTTTGAAGATGTAAGAGGAAAAGAAGGAATCAAAAAAGCTACTATTACATTAGCAGGAAAAGAAATAAAAGTAGCAGTTGCATCTGGACTAAAAAATGCAAGAAAAGTAATGGATGAAGTAAGAGCTGGAACAGCAGATTATCAGTTTATAGAAATAATGGCATGCCCTGGTGGTTGTGTAATGGGTGGAGGACAACCAATACACACATCAAAAGAAAGAGCAAGTATTGATATTAGAAAGAAAAGAGCAGATGCTTTATATACAGCAGATGAAAAAAGTGTTGTTAGAAAATCACACGAAAATCCAGTTCTACAAAAAATATATAAAGACTACCTAGGAGAACCAGGAGGACACAAAGCACATAAATTATTACATACAACATATAATGAGCAGAAAAAATATAATATATAAAGAAAAATAAAGAGAATCAAAGTATTGATTCTCTTTTAACTTATGATTTTGGGATGTTTTTTATGAAAATATTTTAAAATAAAATTGCCACGAAAAAATAATTATGATAAAATTTAGATATAATGAAAAAATTAAAAAGGAATTAAGAAGAATGAAAGATGATATAAACAGAGAAAAAAGTATTGAAGAAATGACAAATAAAGCTCAAGATGTCAAAGAAGAACTGATACAAAAAATAAGAGATTTTCTAAATAATGGAATAGAGATTATATTTGGTCAAGTAGAAGAATTTAAATCTGAATTTTTAAAGGAAAGTCTAAGTTTAGGAATTAATTTTGAATCTGAAGCTGATATGGAGAAATTAAAGCAAGATATTATTTCTTATTTAAATAATTTGCAAGTGAGAATAGCAGAAACAGATGTAAGTCTAGAATCAGAAAATCAATTGAAGGCCTTTGAAAAAATTGATAAATATGAAGGGGAATTAGAAGAAAAAATTGCAAATATTTCTGAAATACCTATGGCGTATTTTAAAAAAGGTATGCAACAGATATCTAATAAACGAATACAAAGGGCTGAATATCAAAGCCAAAAAAATGAGTTAGAAAAAGAAGAAATGTATTTAAAAGGAAAATTAGATACTGTTATAATAGCTAGTAAGAAAGAAAAAATTCAACAAAAAATAGAAGAAATAAGATTAAAAATAAGAGAGATAGATAATAAAATGCTAGAATTAAATAAAAAAGCTCTAGAAAAAAATGATGATAATCATGGATTAAAACGTTATGTAGTTACAAATATGCAAAATGAATCAAATGAAAGTACTGTTCCTAAAAATACAACTTTACCAACAAAAGAGTTTGGAGAAAAATAATGTTAAAGCAACTAGAAAAGTGTGAAATTTGTCCACATAATTGTAAAGTGAATAGGCTAACAGGTAACACAGGTAGATGTAAGTGTAATGATAAAGTAAAAATTGCTTTGGCATCACTGCATTATTATGAAGAACCATGTATTAGTGGAGAAAATGGTTCAGGAACTGTGTTTTTTTCTGGTTGCAATTTAAATTGTAAGTTTTGTCAAAATTATGAAATAAGTCAATTAGGAAAAGGGATAGAAATTACAATAGAACAATTGTCTGATATTTTTATCAAACAACAAGAAAAGAAAGCAAATAATATAAATCTTGTAACCCCAACAATGTATATATACCAAATAATAGAAGCAATAAAAATAGCAAAAACTAAAGGCTTAAATATACCAATAATTTATAACTCGAATGGCTACGAAAATGTTGAAACAATAAAAAAACTAAAAGGTTATATTGATGTTTATTTACCAGATTTTAAATACTATTATAATGATTTAGCTAAAAAATATTCTGGTATAAATAATTACTTTGAAAATGTTACACAAGTAATACAAGAAATGTACAAGCAAGTAGGAAGTCCAATAATAGATGAAAATGGAATAATAAAAAAAGGTCTAATTATTAGGCATTTGGTACTTCCAAATAATATAGAAAATTCTAAAAAAGTATTAAAATGGTTAAAAGAGAATATAAACAAAGAAGTATATATAAGCATAATGGCTCAATATTTTCCATGTTATAAAGCAAAAGAGATAAAAGAATTAAATAGGAAATTAACAAAAGAAGAGTATAGAAAAATAGAAGAATATGTATATGAATTAGATATAGAAAACGGATATATGCAAGAACTAGGAGAACATGAAGAAGAATATGTGCCAAATTTTAATCTTACTTTTTAAATAAAAGGAGAAAAAATGAAAGAGGAAATAATTGAAATAAAAGAAAAAATTATAGAACTATTAGAAGATAAAAAATATTCAAAATTGCATGAATATGTAGAAAAATTAACAACACAAGACTTAGCTTTATTATTTGAAGAAATAAGCAAAGAAGATATGATTAGGGTTTTCAGATTATTACCTAAAGATGAAGCAGCAGATGTGTTTTCATATATGGAACCAGATTTACAAGAGGAACTTATTAATTTATTTACAGATAAAGAGCTTAAACAAGTTTTAGATGAATTATATATGGACGATACAGTAGACCTTATAGAAGAAATGCCATCTAATGTAGTAAAAAGAATATTAAAAGGGGTAAATAAAACAGATAGAAAATTAATAAATGAATTATTAAAATATCCTGCGGATTCAGCTGGAAGTATAATGACTACAGAGTTTGCAGACTTAAAAATAAATATGACAGTAGAAGAAGCTTTTGAAAAAATAAGAAAAATAGCTTTAGACAAAGAAACAGTTTACACATGTTATATATTAGACACAAGTAGAAAGATAGTTGGAATTGTAGATGTAAAAGAACTATTAATAGCTCAAAAAAACACATTAATAAAAGATATAATGGACACTAATGTAGTTACAGTAAATACATTAGAAGATAAAGAAGAAGTTGCTAAAAAATTTGATAAATACGATTTAGTAGCATTGCCAGTTGTAGATAAAGAAGATAGATTAGTAGGAATTATTACAGTAGATGATGCTATGGATGTATTACAAGAAGAAAATACAGAAGACTTTGAAATTATGGCTGCTATTACACCTAGTGAAGAGTCTTATTTTAAAACATCTGTATTTAAGCATGCTAAAAATAGAATTTTGTGGCTTTTATTATTAATGCTTTCAGCGACAGTTACAGGAGCAATTTTAACACATTATGAAGAAGCGTTTGCAGCAGTTCCAATACTAGTTTCTTTTATTCCAATGATAATGGGAACAGGAGGAAATTGTGGTTCTCAAAGCTCTACTCTAATTATACGTGGTATGGCAATGGACGAAATAAAGTTAAGTAATTTCTTTAAAGCTATATGGAAAGAAATAAGAGTAGCATTATTAGTAGGAATTGCATTAGCACTAGTAAATGGAATTAGAATAATGATTCAATATAAAGATTTGAAATTAGCAATTGTATTAGGATTAACTTTAATAGGAACAGTAACTCTTGCTAAAATGTTGGGATGTATGTTGCCAATGCTTGCAAAAAAACTAAAATTAGATCCAGCAATAATGGCAGCACCATTAATAACAACAATAGTAGACACATGTTCAATTTTAATATACTTTACAATAGCAGTATCAATAATGCAGATAAAATAATAACTTTGTACATCAATTAATTATCTAAAAGGTTGACTGAAATTGCAATATTGTATAAAATATATCATATAATTAAACATAAGAAGAGGAGGAATTTTTTATGTCTAAATTAAAGGTAGACTTTTCTAATACAGGGGTGCCAACTTCAGAGGTACTAAAATATAATGATGATGTTATTAGAATCCATAATGAATTTCAGAAAAATAAAGATAACCATAAAGAATTTTTAGGTTGGCTTGAATTACCAACGAATTATGATAAAGAAGAATTTAAAAGAATAAAAGCAGCTGCAGAAAAAATAAAAAAAGATTCCGAAATACTTGTTGTAATTGGAATTGGAGGATCTTATTTAGGGGCAAGAGCAGTAATAGAAGCACTTACTAATAGCTTTTATAATTTTGAAAAAAGAAATACACCTAGAATCTTATATGCAGGTAATAACATGAGCCCAAGATATATTCTAGATTTAATAGAATTAATAGGAAATAAAGACTTCTCTATTAATGTTATCTCAAAATCTGGTACTACTACAGAACCAGCTATTGCTTTTAGAATATTTAGAGAAATATTAGAAAATAAATATGGAATAGAAAAAGCAAAAGAAAGAATATATGTAACAACAGATAAGGAAAAAGGAGCATTAAAAACTTTAGCTACAGAAGAAGGATACGAGACATTTGTTATTCCAGATAATGTAGGTGGAAGATATTCTGTTTTAACAGCAGTAGGACTTTTACCAATAGCAACAGCAGGAATTAATATAGATAAACTTATGATGGGAGCAAAAATAGCTCAAGACAAATACTCAGATAGTAGTATTAAATATAATGAATGTTATCAGTATGCGGTATATAGAAATCTACTTTACTTAGATGATAAAGATATAGAAATATTAGTTGATTATGAACCTAAACTACATTATTTTATAGAGTGGTGGAAACAATTATATGGGGAAAGCGAAGGTAAAGATTTAAAAGGGATATTCCCAGCAGGAGTTGACTTTACAACAGATTTACACTCTATGGGACAATATATTCAAGAAGGAAGAAGAAATTTATTTGAAACGGTTATTAATATAGAAAAAGCAGAAGAAGACATTACAATAAAAGCCGATGAAGATAACTTAGATGGATTAAATTATTTGGTAGATAAAAATTTAGATGAGATTAATAAAAAGGCAATGGAAGGAACAATTATGGCACATACAAAAGGTGGAGTTCCTAATATTGTAATTAATGTAGAAGAATTAACAGAAGAAGCAATAGGAGAATTAATTTATTTCTTTGAATTAGCATGTGCTGTTTCAGGAAAAATATTGGGAGTTAATCCTTTTAACCAACCAGGAGTAGAAGAATATAAGAAAAATATGTTTAAGCTATTAGGAAAACCAGGGTATGGCAATTAAAGGATATTGATAAATCAATTAGTAATTGATAAAATATTAAACATAGTAAAAAGCTACGTTTTTAATTTATATAAAAATAAAGGAGAAAAAACAAATGAAAAAAATAAAACCTGTAGGGGCAGGTCTTGTGCCTGACCTTCATATAAGGAATACTCAAAAAGGAATAACACTAATAGCACTCATCATTTCGATTGTTGTATTATTAATTTTAACAATTGTCAGTATGAGAATCTTGTTAAATCATAATATAATTGGTCATGCTAAAAATGCAGTCACGCAATATGACTTAGCTCAAGAAAAAGAAAAAGTAAATTTAGCTATTAGTCAAGCCAAAATAAAAGCACTAGGAGGAGCATTAACAGGAGAAAATTTAAGAGAAGGATTAAAAAGTCAAAAACTAACACCAGATAGAGAATTATCCAAAACAGCACCTTTTACATTTAAAATAAACAAAGGAACAGGACATGAATATATTGTAATGGATGATGGAAGCATCGGAAGTAATAAAGCAACAGCAGAAGATTGGATATGTAAAGTAACAGGACAGACAGCTACAATAATAGGTTGCAATTTAACAGGAAACAAGTTGAAAAACGTAATCATTCCAAAATATTTAGAGAAAGATGGAAAAGAGCTAATAGTAACCAAATTAGGAAATGGAAGTAATTCAATAGCAAATTTTAGTGGAACAATAGTAATACCATATGATGTTACCATTGACAAATATGCATTCAATGGGTGTACTGAACTAGAAAAGGTAGTGTTTGGTAATAATATTACAATGAATCAAGATAATTATCGGAACACATCAATTTGATGCTAATAATACGAAACTAAAAGAAATCAAAATTGGTGCAGGAACGCAAATAAGGTACTTGACTTTTACGAGTTGCCCCAATATAGAAAAAGTAATGATAGAGGATGGAGTGCAATTACAAGCCTTTAACATATTTGAAGAATGTGGTATTCACTTCATAGAAATAGGAGATAATGTAACAGTAACTAGCGATAGAATTTTTTACAATTGTAAAGACATAGAAGAAATTACAATAGGCGATAATTTTACATCAGCAAGTCGATGGATAGAGGGAGGCTCAATAAAAAAAGTAACTTTGGGAGCAAATGCCACATTAGCAGATAATGGATTAGCAGGACAATATAATGCAAGCGTAAAAGAAGTAACAATCAATGGACCAATCAAACAAGTAGGAACATTTTCATTGTGTGGAGCAACAATCCATACACCAGACGGAACATTAACAATAGCAGATGGAGCAACAATTGGAGGTGGGGGATTAAGTGGAATAAGTGGAATAAATAAAATTAAATTAGGTAGTAATGTAAGTATAATAGGTAATGGATATGCGTGTATTAATCCAACAGAAGACGTAGTATTAGAATGCAATAGTCCAATTACTATTAAAGGCTGGTGTCCAATTGCAGGATATGTGATATTACCAACGAAGATGGAATTCACAGGAGATTCGAATGTGAATGAACCGTTTTTTAATAATATAAAAACTGATGTATTAGAAGAAATGATCGTCAATCCAGGAGCAACGATTACTAGTCTGAGAACTAATCTGGGAAATTGGAATGAAGAATTAAAAATAACATTAAAAAATATAAGTGAATGGGATAGTACTTTATTAGAAAACAACAAAACTGTTATTCAAAATTATGGTTTAACCAATTATGAAGAAATAGATAGAAACGGAATTTTTAAAAAACCATAAAATAACCTAGTATATACTAGGTTATTTTTTTGCTTTACTATTTTGATATCGATAAATATTACAAATATCACAATCCTCGCAGATGATAACTTTATCTTGAAAGATTAGTTTTAAAGTATTGATAAATTCATCACAATATTCATCTATTAAATGTATAGTAATGGTTTGTGGTAATAAATTTAATAAAGTATTCAATGCTAAATCATTGGAGGAAAAAGAAATATCAGATATATACTTTGCCTTAGCTATATTGTCATTGCAAGAAATAACATTATTATTATCATCTATTATAGTAGAATTACCATTTTTATAAATTAGATGCAAATGATTAGTTTGAGAATAAACAGATTCTGAATTTATATAAAGTTTTAGAATATTAACAAATTCTAAATATTCTTTATTAATTAAAAATTGATTAACAGCAAGATCTATTTTTTCTTCAATTAATTTTAAATAGTTATTTAATCTGAAATTAATAAAAGCATTTAAGTATAATGATTTATGGTCTAATAAGTGTTCAAAAATAGTGCTATTTAGTAAATCATATTTTAATTTAATAGTATCATAATTATTTAATATTTCTAAAGTATTTTTTACAATTTCCTGTTTTTCTAAAGAATTAAAATAAAAATAATTTAAATTAATAGAGTTCTTTATGATTTGCTTTTCGTAGAAATATATTATTGTCTTTGTTAAAATATTGGAAATAGTATTGATAAAAAGTGTATTGTTATCAATTTTGCAATGCAAAATAATATTTGAAAAGTGTTTGAAGCTTTTAAAAGTTATATATGTTTCATTAATATTTATATTTTGAAATTCATTTAGTAGATAGTCAATAATAATTTTATTATTAGTTTTTAGAATTTTCTGGTTGCAATTCATTGATGGAAGTTTTCTAAAAGAACGAGCATATAAGCAAATTACTGCTAACAGAGTTCTAAGCCCTAAAAG
>OLSQ01002414.1_pt1 | contig 13569 bp, 17 predicted proteins | sample 1672561 | NCBI WGS metagenome assembly OLSQ01 (sample SAMEA3136699, study PRJEB25190) | human gut metagenome | biome: human gut; feature: human-associated habitat; material: faeces | place: Austria | collected 2013 | reverse complement strand
CTTAAAAGCGTTGATTTTACTGGGTTTCTGCTTGTTTTCCTATGTCAACGCTCTTTACCGGTGGTATGCGGGCGTTTTGAAAAAGCGGGGATCATGCGGCCTTGAGAGTCAGAACGGTGAAACGGATCGGAGCCGCTTCGACCTCTGGTTCTTCCAGCTGGGCCAGCATTGCTTTGACGGCGCTCCAGCAAAAGAGGAGACCGAACAGCAGCGGCACGCAGACGGCGGCCTGATGGCCGGCGGTGCTCATGGAAAAGGCGGATACCACCACCAGCATGAGGGAAACCACGGCGATTGTCAGGTAGGCACGGATGTTTTTCATGGCAGATTCCTCCTTAAAATTTGAATTTTAGGCTTGTGCTTTAGACAATTATATAGTAGAATATTTAACAAGAAAAGTAAAACGATAAAATATGACAGCAGATATCAGGATTACTGACAGTGAAAGGAGGCGGAACCATGGAAACAGCACGATGCAGAGCCTTTTTGGCGGCGGCAGAGACCGGAAGCTTTTCCAAAGCGGCGGAAGCCCTCAGCTACACGCCGTCCGGCGTGAACCAGCTGGTGACGGCGCTGGAGAAGGAGCTGGGCTTTCCGGTATTCCGGCGGAATACAAAGGGCGTGACGCTGACGGAAAACGGTGAGCTGCTGCTGCCCACGGTGCGGGAATTTCTGCGGCAGGAGGATCGTATTTTCGAGCTGTCCGCCGAGATGAACGGCCTGCTGATAGGCAGCGTCACCATCGCCTCCTATTCCAGTATCGCCACCCATTGGCTGCCTGCGGTCATCAGTGCGTTCCAGCGTGATTATCCCCAGATCCACATCAAGCTGATGGAGGGCATTTGGCAGGAGGTGTCCAAATGGCTGGACGACCGTGCCGCAGACATTGGATTTTTTAGCTATCAGGAGGGCATGCCCTATGAATTTATCCCGCTGGCGGAGGATCCCATGCTGGCGGTGCTGCCCCGGGATCACCCCATGGCCAACGCGGAATGCTATCCGCTGGAGAACTGTAAATATGACCGCTTCATCATGCCGGCCCTGGGCTGTGACGACGACATAGAGGCGCTGTTCACCCAGAACGGTATTGAGCCCAATGTGCAGTTCACCACGCTGGAGAGTTTCTCCGTCATGTCCATGGTGGAGCAGGGGCTGGGCATGAGCATTATGAACCAGCTTATTACGGAGAAGCGCATCTGTGATATCGCCATGCTGCCTTTGGATCCGCCCTCGTACTGCACGCTGGGCGTGGCCATGAATTCCAAGGCCGATGTGTCTCCGGCGGTGAAAATGTTCCTGAAATACGCGGTCAGGATGCTGACGCGGATCGAGAAAGCGTAAGCGCGGCGAAAGGGGAGGATAGGCATGGAACGCCGACAGAAAACATCCGGCGGTAATGGCCGTCGGCTTACGCTGAAGGAGTGGCTGGCAAAGCTGATGGCGGTGCCGCTGGGCCGCTGCCTGCCGGAGATCGCCCTGTGCATGCTGGTGTGCTGCATGCTGACAGGCTATATCGTACTGCACTTAGAGCAGAAGGAGCAATACCGGCAGGATACCTTTGAGGTGTACTTGCAGGAGCATGGTCAGCAGGATTCTACCGCGCAGACGGAGCCGGAGGTGACGGTTCCGCAGAAGGGCGTCACAACGCCGCCCGATGAAGCGGCGCTTCCGGACGACGAAGTCACAGAACCGGAAGAAACTACACCCCCGGAACGGGCAGAGCATGTGTATGCCTCGCCCAGCGGAAAGCGCTATCACTATGACGCGGCATGTCCCGGTAAGAACGGGCAGGAGATTACATGGGACGAGGTAGAGCGGCGCGGTCTGACACCCTGTAAGAAATGTGCATCATAAGAAAAAGGACGGCGTGGCCGTCCTTTTTCGTATGGAAGCGGTCATCCCCGCCGCACCCGGTAGACCCGGACGGAGATGACGTAGGAGAGGAGAAGCGCGATCACAGCGGCGGCCAGCAGGAGCAGCGGCACGGTGGTGACCATAGCGGTTTCGATACCGTTGACCGCATCCGCCAGCTTGCCGGCGTAATTGACGCCCGCCACAACGAATACACAGGTCAGCAGAATGTAGATCAGGCGGCCCTTTTCCACGCCGAAATGGAACATAAAGGGCAGGTCGATGGCCATCAGGATCAGGGAGAGACACGCCGTGATCAGCAGCGACATGGTCTCCTCGCTTACGATGGGTGTGGAATGGACGAACAGCCGGGACAGCATGGACAACACCAGCACCTGCAGCACCAGCGTCAGACCCAGCGCATACTTGCTGCCTACGATGGCCTTGGCCGTGTAGGGCATCATGGCCGCCAGCTCATCCCATTTGCTGCGCTCATCATAGGCCAGCGCGGTAATAGGCATCATAGCGCCGTAAAATACAGCAAACGCTGAAGTGGGCAAGCCAGGGATACAGGCGAAAACCACCATCAGCAGCAGAATGATCTTCGTTTGCTTGTATAGGGTCAGAATATCCTTTAACAGCAACCCTTTCATTTCCGCGTACCTCCCTTTGCCAGAAACAGAATGATATCCTCCAGATTGGTGTGCTCCAGCGGCAGATCGTGGGGCACCATATCCCGCCGCACCAGCGCACGAACGCCGTAGGGATCGTTCTCCGCGCTGATCACGCTATCCTCCGGCAGATCGGCAAGACGCTCATGGGACAGCCGAACCAGGGCATATTCCTCCAACAGGCGGTCCTTTTCCTCACACAGCACCAGCTTCCCCTTATGCAGGAAGGCGATGTAGTCGCAGATCTTCTCCAGATCGCTGACGATGTGGGAGGACAGCAGAATGGAACGATCCTCCTGCCGGGTGTACTCGTTGAAGATATCCAGAATTTCATCCCGTACCATGGGATCAAGACCGCTGGTGGCCTCGTCCAGAATCAGTAGCTTTGCCTGATGGGACAGAGCCACGGCGATGGCCAGCTTCATCTTCATGCCGCGTGAGAAATCCTTGAAGGCCTTGTTCCGGGGCAGGCCGAACCGCTGCAAATAGCCCTCGTAGGTCTCCTGCTCCCACTGGCGATACGTGTTTGCCATGATCCGGCCTACGTCGTTGGCGTTCAGCACTTCAGGGAAATAGGCCTCGTCCAGCACGATGCCAATGTCCTCCTTGATGGCATGAAAGGCGGCGCTCTGGTTATCCACCCCCAGCACCGATACGACGCCGCTGTCCCTGTGGACAGCGTTCATAATCAGCTTGATGGTGGTGCTTTTGCCTGCGCCGTTCTCGCCTACCAAGCCCATAATGCTGCCGGAGGGCAGCGTCAGGTCAAGACTGCCCAGCCGGAAGCCGGGATATTCCTTTGTCAAACCGTGTAATTCGATGGCATTTGTCATTCCGCATCGCTTCCTTTCATTTCCCACATGAGCCGCAGCATCCGCACGGCTTCCTCCTCCGTCAGCGAACAACCCTGCGCCAACGAGACGATCTCGCCCATGTGATCCTCGATCTGCTTCAAATGGGCTTCCCGCACCAGCTCCAGATTCTGCTCCGCCACATAGCAGCCTTTGCCGGGCACCCGGTCGATGAAGCCGTCACGCTCCAGCTCGTCATAGGCGCGGGTGGTGGTGATGACGCTGATGCGCAGGTCTTTTGCCAGCGCCCGGATGGAGGGCAGCGCGTCTCCCGGCGACAACTCACCGGAGAGGATGCAGTTCTTGATCTGCGTGTAGATCTGTTCGTAGATGGGCTTTCCGCTGGCGTTGCTGATGATAAGATCCACAGGAACACCTCCGTCACAACTGTATATGCTCGATATAGACAGTATATGCACAGCAGTATGGTTTGTCAAGAGGAAAATAAAAAATTTCCCTGACCATCGGTCAGGGAAATTTTTTTACATGCTATGTGGCGCTGCGTCAGAAAACGCGGCGCGCCGACAGGTAGCGGCTGGCGTAATAGCTCTCGCTGAGACTGGAGATGATAACGCCGCGGCTGGAGGAAGCGTGGATGAACTGTCCGCCTCCAATGTAAATGCCTACGTGGCTGGCCGCCGAGCTGGTGTTGTAGGTGCCAAAGAAGAACACCAGATCGCCGGGCTGCAACTCACTCTGGGAGACGGCGTACCCGTTATTCAGCTGGGGCGTCGCACCGTGAGCCAGACTGACGCCGAAGTTGGAAAACACGTGCATGGTGAAGCCGGAGCAGTCAAAACCGCCGGAGCCGGTGCCGCCGTAGGCGTAGGGCGTGCCCAGATACTGCATGGCGAAGGAGACGATATCACTGCCGGAACCGCTGCTGACGACGGTGTCAGTGCTGCCTTCGGCGGCGCTGTCCTCGGTCGTGGCGTCCTTCGCGGCGGTGGTGGTCTTATTGGCGGCCTTGACCGTCACCTTCGGTGCGGGCGCTTCCTTCTCCATGGTCAGATCCAGATCGTCGCCAGTGACATAGCCGGTCTTGTCGCCGCTCTTGACGGCGAAGTAGCCATTCTCCAGACCGGTGACCTCCACGCGGTCACCGTCCTTCAGGGTAGCCAGCACTTCGCTGCTCCCGTCGGCCTCCTCCAGCAGAGACATTTCCTCGGCGTCAACCACGCCGTAGGTCTCAAAAGCTTCGTCATACTTCAGAAGCTCGATATACTCCGGGGGAATAAAGCCGGTGCAGTCGTTATAGCTGACCCGGAACCAATCGCCCAGATCCTCCATCACGGACACGATAGCGTCCAGCGGAAGCAGGATGTAGACGTTGCTCTCCTCGGTGGGGTCAAAGAAAAGGGGAATGTCCTTTTCCAGCACACGGCCCACGGACTTGACCTTTGTTTCGCTGGGCAGCAGGCGGGGAAGCTCCGGCTTCTGGCCGTTGGCCTCCAGACCGGATGCCAGCGCGGTCTTGATGACAGCGGCGTCCTGCGCGGTGGCTGCGTCGGTCGTGGTCGCCCACGCGCAGACGACGGTATTACATAGCATTACCGCAGACAGTGCTGCCGCGGTAAGCATACGGCTGTAGTGAGATCTCATTGGGCGACCCCCTTACAGCTTTCCGGCCAGCGCACGCTCCAACCAGATGGAGCCAACGTCCATGGCGGCGTACAGGCTGCTTTTTTCCGACTTCTTCACCACGCGGTCGCGGGATTTCAGGTCGGGATCGGTCAGCTGAAGCTGCACGGAAACGCGGGTGGCGACGTCCATATCCTGCTCCTTTTTGGATTCCAGGATCTGGAACATGACGATATACTTATCTGCCATGGAGCCATAGTAGATCAGGTTGTCGATGCGCCGCAGGGGGTGGTTTTTATAAACAAGGCCTTCGCCTTTTTTCACATCTGCCATTGTTTTGTGTCCTCCTGTTTAAGAATTTCCATCGATTAACAGGGGCAAACACGCCGGACAGCACAGCTTTCCGGTGCGTGCTGACCGCCAAAACCATGCTTGCCCTTGTCAATCAATGCTCACCAGTATAGCACAAAAAAGGCCCTGTGTCAAATCGCTGGCAGAAAGGTTGAGAAAAACAACAAAAGGGAAAGAAACCGTCTGGTTTCTTTCCCTTTTGTGCGATTTTCACGTCAGATATCCAGATACCGTTTGACCAGTATTTGCAGCAGCTCGTCCCGGTCGATCTTACAGATCAGGGTACGGGCGCCGTTATGGTTGGTGATATAGGTGGGATCCTCCGACAGAATGTACCCAACGATCTGGTTCACGGGATCGTAGCCTTTTTCCTTCAGTGCCTCATACACCGAGGTCAGCACATGGTGCACCTGCTCGTCCCGATCCTCTGCGGCATTAAATTTTCTGGTATAATCGTCCATTGAGGCACCGCCTTTCTATCCAGCGTTTACTATATCAATTATACGACGGATCGGCGAAACTGTAAAGAGCTATTTTTACTTTGTGCCGAAGATCCGGTCGCCGGCATCGCCCAAACCGGGCACGATGTAGCCGTTTTCGTTCAGATGGTCGTCCAGCGCGGCGCAGTAGATCTCCACGTCGGGGTGACGGTCGTAGATGAACTGCACGCCCTCGGGAGCGGCCACCAGGATCATCAGCTTGATGTTTTTGCAGCCCAGCTCCTTCATCTTGGTGATGGCCATGTCGGCGCTGCCGCCGGTAGCCAGCATAGGATCCACGATCAGCACGTCGCGCTCGGCGATGTCCTTGGGGTACTTCAGGAAGTAGAAGTGGGGCTCCAGCGTTTCCTCGTCGCGGTACATACCGATATGTGCCACGCGGGCGGAGGGGATCAGATTGAGGATGCCGTCCTCAAAGCCCAGACCTGCACGGAGGATAGGAACGATGGCCATCTTTTTACCGGCCAGCACAGGCATTTCGCAGGTGCACAGAGGCGTCTCGATGGTCTTGAGGGTGGTGGGCAGGTCGCGGGTGGCCTCGTAGGTCAGCAGCATGGCGATCTCGCCCACCAGCGTGCGGAAGTCCTTGACGCTGGTGTTCTTGTCGCGCATCACCGTCAGCTTGTGCTGCACCAAAGGGTGGTTTACGACGTGCAGGGTAGGGAACTTTTCGTTCATGATCTTATCCTCCGTATATAAAATTATTGATGATCCAAAGTAATGGGCAGCCCCTTTGCCAGCCGCTCCCGCTCCGCCTGACTGAGACGGAGATAGACCGGGCGCAGCTCCTGCGCTGTTGCCATGCGGCCCTCCGCCGCCATGCGCTCCGCCGCGAGACCAACGCCCACGGCGTTCTGATACAGGCTGTCAGGCGGCGCCATGCGGCACGCGATCCCCTGTTCCGACAAATAAGTATAGCACAGCTTAGCGCCATCGCCAACTACTATTTTCCTGTTATTGGAATTTTTCAGCTCCTCCGCCAGTACCTCCAGCGCCACGGCACGATCCTCGCACTGCCGCGTCAGTGCGCCGTCATGGCAGTCAAACACCGCGTTATAGATCTGCTGGCGGCGGGCATCCATGGCGCAGATGACCGTGCCCTCAAAGCTACGGGCGTTCTCCGCCATGGCCTCCAGTGTGGACACGCCGCAGCAGGGAAGCTCCAGCGCCCAGGCCAATCCCTTGGAGGCGGACACGCCGATGCGCAGCCCGGTAAAGCTGCCGGGCCCGGCGGCCACGGCGATCAATCCCATGTCCCTGGCAGTCAGCCCGGCGTTTTTCAGCATGCTGTCGATCAGCGGCATCAGGGTGACGCTGTGGGTCAGACCGATATTCTGGTAGGCGCTGGCCAGCACCGCGCCGTTTTCCACCACGGCGGCGGACACGGACTTGGCCGACGTTTCCAAAGCCAGTATTTTCATGCGATGCCGCCTCCCTCTACAGTGATGATCCGTTCGTTGTCTTTTTCGCCGCGGGCGATGCTTACGATGATGGCGTCGGACGGCAGCGCATCCGCCACGTTCTCGCTCCATTCCACCACGCACACACCGCCCCGCTCCAGATAGTCCTCCCAGCCGATGTCAAACAGCGCGTCGCTGTCGTCCAGACGGTACATGTCGAAGTGGAACAGGGGCGTTTCGCCCAGATATTCGTTCACGATGGTAAAGGTGGGGGAGGTAACGCGGCCCGTGTAGCCCAGTCCCTGAGCAATGCCGCGGGTCAGCGCGGTCTTGCCCATTCCCAGACCGCCGCGGCAGGCCACCACGGTATTGGGATGCAGCTGCTGGGCCAGCTGGCGGCCAAACGCCTCGGTATCGGACACGCTGTGGGAAATATACTGCATGGTAAACGTCCTTTCGGAAAGTAAAACGGCCCTATTTTGCCATTTTTATTATCGTATCACAAAAAGTTCAAAAAAGAAAGAGGGTAAGACAGGTTTACAGGGAAAAAGTATTGTGGTAGAATGTACAGAGTTTATTTTGGGTTGCTATGCGCCCCGGCGGAGACCACGGAGGAACCATTTCATGCAGCGTGTGCGGGAATTTTTACGGGATATTTTGCGGCAGACAGATCTTGTTCTGCTGGCGCTTTGCTGTACCGCCACGGCCTATGGCATTCTGATGATCTACTCCGCCACCCGGTATATGAATACGCTGCGGCTGGTGCTGGTACAGACCGGCGGCGCGGTGGTCGGCATTATTCTGTTTTTCCTGCTGTCGCTGGTGGATATCAGCGAGCTGATGCGGAAAAAGGGCTGGCTGTGGCTGACGCTGTTCGGCCTCGGCATGATCCTGTTGCTGCTGGTCTTTGGCGAGGCGGGCGACACCGGCAATCTGGCGTGGCTGGATTTCCCGTTCCTGCCCTTCATGGTGCAGCCCTCCGAGATCGTGAAGCTGACCTTCACGGTGGTGCTGGCGTGGCAGTTGGTGTGGCTTCAAGAGAACCGCACGCTGAAAAAGCTGCCGGATGTGCTGTTTCTGGGCGCGCACCTGATGGTGTTTTTCCTGCTGTACTATAAAATTTCCTCGGATATGGGCAGTGATCTGGTGTTTGTGGCCATCTTTATCTGCATGTGCTTCGTGGCCGGCGTGTCCAAGGGCTGGTTCATCGGCGGCGGACTGACGGCGGCGCTGGCCTTCTACATTCTCTGGGAGGAGGATGTGATCGAGGATTACATGAAAAACCGCTTTATCGTGGTGTTTGACCACAGCTTCCACCCCATGGAGGAGGGCTGGCACCAGACCCGAAGCCTGATGACGCTGGGCGGCGGAAAACTGACGGGCATGGGACTGTTCCACGGCGTACAGACCCAGAGCAAGGACAGCTCCAGCCTGCCCAACCGCCACACGGACTTTATCTTCTCCGTCATCGGCGAGGAGCTGGGGTTCATTGGCTGCCTGCTGGCGCTGGCGATTCTGGCGGCTATCGTGCTGCGGTGCATCTATGTGGCCCGCAACGCCCATAGTAAGCTGGACGCCTACATCTGCGTCGGCGTGGTGGGCATGCTGATCTTCCAGATACTGGCCAACGTGGGCATGTGCCTGTTCGTGATGCCGGTCATCGGCCTGACGCTGCCGTTTTTCAGCTATGGCGGCACCTCCATTCTGGCGACCTTTGCGGCCATGGGATTGGTCTCCGGCGTTCACAGCCGGTCGCGTCCGGATTGGCTGCGGAAATAAGAAATATAAAGTACGACCGCCGTACAGCAAACGCTGTACGGCGGTCGTTTGTTATGCGGTGGTTCCGGCGGCTGTGCGCCGGGCGTAGAGGGTGTTCAGACGGGAATACATGTCGGCCTCGCCTGTATAGCCTACCGTAACCACACGATTGCCCAGCCGCAGGATCAGATCGTGGTGATGCCGGAGAACGTCCGCCGGGACGTTCTCGTTGTTGTTCCAATCCTCCTGAAGCGTACTGGTATATTGGCGGTACATGGCCTGATCCCAGCCGGTGATCTGCACCGTCTGCCAATCGCCGTGGGCGGCTGCCTTTTCGGCGTAGTACTTCTCCGCCAGAGACTCGCTGCGGATATCCTCGACGCAGACCCAATAGCTGAAAGGGCAATAGCCCCAGCCGGGATAGTCGTCGCCAAACCAGACGGTGGGGCCGTCCTGTCGGTAGGTAGCAAAGGAGTACAGCAGAGACTTTCCGCCGGTGCCATGTGGTGCGTCGAGGCGATCCGCGTTGTAGTCCAACTGCGCCGCCTCCTCCGGGGACAGGGATTCCAGCATCACTACGGGACAGTTGGAGAGCGGTACATCGTAGTAGTTTCCGGCGGCGCCGACGCCGAGCACCAGAAGGAACATCACGCTGATGCCGGCCAATGTCAGCAGCACGATACGGACACGCTTGCACTTGTGTATCTCCGGGCCGGGGCGGAAGCTTCTGTCCAGCAGATACCGCCGGCGCTGCGCGATGGAGCGGAGAATGGCATATATGCCCAGCACCAGGTAGAAGACGGCCATAAATACCGCGGCGGCCGTCAGCAGCGCGGTGCCGTCCAGCAGCATATCATAGAAGCCGTCGTAGAACTTCATATACCGGAGCTCATTCCGGAGCAGCCAGGGAATCAGCAGGATCAGCACGATACCGGCGCACAGTTCACCCCGGTTGGCGGCTTTGATGGACTCCCGCAGAGCGTTTTCGTCGGTGTTGATCTCCACCGCGTCGGGCCGCGCGGCCCGGTAGATATCCGCCCGGTAGTGCAGTTGGCCCACATACTCCCAACCCAGCTCCCGCATTGTCTCTTTGTACTCCTCCCGCCGGGTGTAGTAGCCGTCCTTGGGTTTGATATGGATGCGGTAGCGGGTAGGAAGTTCGTTGGTTTCCATAAAGACAGCCCGCCTGCGCCCAAAGTCGAACCCGAAGAAATCGACCATCTTTAAGCCTTGCCGGGACTGTTCGTCCAGCCACGCCTCCAGCGCGTCCACCTCGTACCACGCGAAGGGCAGTTCTTTTATGGTGTTATATTTGCTCTTACTCATCACGGCGTCTCCTTTCTGACCTCAGCGGGCGAACTTATCCAGAGCGTCCAGCAGGCTTTCCTCCCGATCGCAGCTGATCTCCCAGACTTCTTTGCCATTTTGCAGCAGCAGCGTTTGACCGCCCCATACGGCGCTATTTGCGCTGTACCAGGCGTGTTCCCAGCCGGGGACGGTGATCTCCTGTAGCTCAAATAGCTGCGCACGTTCCCGCGTATAGCCGTCGGCGACCCACTGCCATGCGATTTGGAACACATCCGCGTCGTAGAACCAACTGCTGTAGGAAGATCCCGTTTCGGGATCGGTGATATTTGGCCCCTTTTGCCTCAGGTAGCTATGGTTACACAGCAATTCGGGAAATTCCACTGCCAGAGAGTGATCGTATGTATCGGAAAACACTTGCGCCGCCGTCGGTACTGGAAATTCATCCACAGGGACGGGATTGCCGGGGTCTGCGATTACCGCGCGTAAAATGAGACACAGTACCAGAGCGGCCAGCGGAAGGGCGAAGGATGTCAGTTGAAGGATCTTCCCCCGCCGCAGCTCGGCAGGGGAGCGCTGCGCCCGCTTCAAAAGTATCCGCCGTCTGGTGGTCACAGCACTGACGATACAGGTGACCGCGGTAATTGTCCAGAACAGCACAAGGGTTCCCGCAGGAACAAATATCCAGGCGTCTCCGCTTATCAATTGCGCATATATGCCTGTATGCTTCCAGTAATAGAGGAAAAAGATGCAGTAGAGCCATACAGGAATCGCGCACAGACTGACAATACTCCATATCGTTTGGCTTTTCAGCTTTTTGTCCAGCACCTCATGGAGCGTCTCCTCATCGGTGTTCAGCTCCGGCACAGTGGGATCATCGCAGCGGTAGATGTCCAGATCACCGGCCAGCTCGCAGACGTATTCCCAGCCCAATTCTTTGTAATCAGCGACGCGCTCTTTCTCACCATAGGTGCCGGGATTCTGCTTCACGTCGATGCGGTAGCGCACCGGACGGGGCTCGCCCTTTTCAAAGCCCATGGTCAGGCGGGAGCGAACGTCTGTCAGGAACAGGCCCTTCTTCGCCTGGTCGTCCAGCCAGCTCTCAATGGCGTCGATCTGATATAGGTAGTAGGGCAGCAGCTTGATCATACGTTTTCCTCCTCTCTGTCCGCGTCGCGGATGCAGCGGCGCAGACGGTCACATTCGGCATCATATAGCTTCCTTCCCGCTTCGGTCAGCTCGTAGGTGCGCTTGCGGCCCTCCACGCTGACCTCACGGATCATCTGCTCGTCTGTCAGCTTGGAGAGAATGGTATACAGCGTCCCCGGCCCCAGCGTTATGCGTCCGCCGGTGGTCTCGCCGATCCAGTGGACGATCTCCACGCCGCACAGCGTCCGGCGGCGCAGGGCCATCAGCACGTAAAACATGGGCTCCGACAGGGTCTCCAATGACCGTTTTGGCATGGTACTCCGCTCCTTTCCTTGAATATCGTTTTACGATATCACTATAACATCGTATTACGATATTGTCAATAGGTGAAAAATTATTTCTAAATTGTGAAGAAAATGCTTGCAATCGGGAAAAAGCTGTGCTATACTCCCTTCATCAATTGAACAGCACCCGATGAGCCTTTCAGAATTCCGACGGAAAACTGAAAGAGGAGGGGACTCTGGAGAATCCCATTGAATTGGGTGCCGAAGGTGTAAGGCGCGAACGCGCTGAATCTCTCAGGCAAAAGGACAGAGAAGACATTTGAGTGTCTACCTTGTTTCTCCGGAGTCGCTGCATGGCAGCGGCTCTATTTTTCTGCGAAAAAGGAGAGAATCAACATGCAAGCCATCGAATCCGTACTGTTTCCCATCGTAAGTAAGATCAACGAATACCTGAGCAACTACATTCTGGTGTTTCTGCTGATCGGCGTAGGTCTGTGGTACTCCATCAAGACCCGCTTCGTGCAGGTGCGCTGCTTCGGCGAGGGTATGCGCAAGGTGTTCGGCAACCTGAAGCTGAAGGGCGACAGACACGACTCCGGTATGAGCTCCTTCCAGGCGCTGGCCACCGCCATCGCCGCTCAGGTGGGTACCGGCAATATCGTGGGCGCTTCCGGCGCTATCCTGACCGGCGGCCCCGGCGCTATTTTCTGGATGTGGGTCATCGCCTTCTTCGGCATGGCTACCATCTACGCGGAAGCCACGCTGGCCCAAAAGACCCGTATCGTCGATCCCGACGGCACCGTCCGCGGTGGCCCCGTGTACTACATCACCACCGCGTTCAAGGGAGGCTTCGGTAAGTTCCTGGCGGGCTTCTTCGCCGTGGCTATCGTGCTGGCGCTGGGCTTCATGGGCTGCATGGTGCAGTCCAACTCCATCGGCTCCACCATGAACACTGCCTTCAGCATTCCCACCTGGGTGTCCGGCATGATCCTGGTCATCATCTGCGCCGTTATCTTCCTGGGCGGTGTGCAGCGTCTGGCCTCCGTTACCGAGAAGATCGTTCCCATCATGGCGGCTATCTTCCTGCTGGGCGGTCTGGCCGTTCTGGTGGCCCGTATCACCTACATCCCCGCTACTTTCGCCATGATCTTCAAGTATGCTTTCCAGCCTCAGGCCATCATCGGCGGCGGCTTCGGCTACGCTATCAAGACCGCCATCAGTCAGGGTGCCAAGCGCGGCCTGTTCTCCAATGAGGCCGGTATGGGCTCCACCCCCCACGCACACGCACAGGCCAACGTGGCCCACCCCCACGATCAGGGCGTGGTGGCCATGATCGGTGTGTTCATCGATACCTTTGTGGTGCTGACCCTCAACGCGCTGGTCATCATCTCCACCCTGTATACCGCCGACGGCCCTCTGGCCGAGTGCGGCGCGGCTGCCGCCAGCACCACGCTGACCAAGGCCAATCTGGCCCAGACCGCTTTCGGCACCGTGTTCGGCGAGAAGTTCGGCGCCATGTTCGTGGCGGTGTGCCTGTTCTTCTTCGCGTTCTCCACCGTGTTGAGCTGGAACCTGTTCGGTAAGATCAACGCCAACTACCTGTTCGGCAAGAAGAATCCCCGCCGCTGCACCGTGGTGTACAGCCTGATCGCGCTGGTGTTCGTGTTCATCGGCACGCTGGCCAGCAACGATCTGGTGTGGGAGCTGACCGACATGTTCAACAACCTGATGGTCATTCCCAACGCCATCGCTCTGTTTGCCCTGACCGGTATGGTGGTCGCCATGTGCAAAGAGGGCAAGCTTGCCAAGAAGAAGTAAGCAAACCTTTGCTTTCTGACATTGCTCTCCCATGAGAAAAGGCCCGAACC
>OLSQ01002413.1_pt1 | contig 13570 bp, 15 predicted proteins | sample 1672561 | NCBI WGS metagenome assembly OLSQ01 (sample SAMEA3136699, study PRJEB25190) | human gut metagenome | biome: human gut; feature: human-associated habitat; material: faeces | place: Austria | collected 2013 | reverse complement strand
ACACCTTATTGGCACCTTTTCTATACCTCATGAGGATCAACCTCACGAGGGTGCGGTTTGAACTTCAAGATGCGCGCAGAGCGGAAACTGTATGTTGACGGACGAAATTATGACCCGGTATTGGTAGCAGACCGCATCTCAAAGCCGCCGAAGTCTGTTCGGTTCGCCCGCATCGAGGGGTCGGATGACTTGGGTGCAACGCTGCTGACAGAACTGTTGGAGATGGTCTATCAAAATGTTCATGTACAGAAGTGTGAATACTGTCATAGATATTTTCTCCCTTACTCTGCCAAAGCCCGATACTGCGACCGTGTCGCGGACAGAACGGGAAAAACCTGCAAGGACCTGGCCGCCAAAGAAAAACATGAAAAGAAAATCGCTGCCGACGAGGGCTTGAATCTCATCCGCCAGCGGATCAAAGCCTATGACATGCGCGTTCGCCGCGCGCCGACTGTCTACACGGACGAAGAGTTTCAGAAGTGGAAAGCGCATGCAGAGGAGGTGCGCGACCTGTATATTGACGGAAAGCTGACTTTTAATCAACTGGAAGCACTAAGCGAACTTCCGCCGCGTAAGTGATGTGCTCCCGCGGGAAATTTCTGTTTTCAAATTGTGGTATCTATGGTATAATAAACGCGAAACGTTTATTATATTTCATCGCCGTTTTTCTCGCCCGGCGAAGCCGGGCAACCGAAAAAGGCGGCGAATTATACCATAACGCCTTGCGTTATGGTATAGTATATAAAAATATATGGAAAGGTGGAGGAAAATGAATTATATTCTCAAACAATTCGATAAGCCGCTTCTCAAATTCTCCGCCACCACGGACACCAGTGAGCCGGAAATCCAGATTCTTTGGATCGATGAGGGCAACAGAAGTCTGCTGCCGTTGGATCTGGCACTGACGCCGGAAGGCTTGAGCCGCTGGCTGCGCCGCCGTACCATTCCCAAGAACCGCGCCTATGTCCATAATCTTTTGGCAAAATGCGGCTTGAATTTAAACCGTCCGCTATCTATTATCAACATCTGTAAAGGCCTTTCACTTAACGACTGTTATTGGGTCGTGCAAGAGGATAACGGCGATGTTTTTGAGAACGTAAATCTCTACGATAACCCTTTCAGCAATGTGTTGGCTGAACTGGCCTTTACTGGTTACGGCAGCAGCCTGCGCTCCTCCCTATTCTCCAGCCCGGAGTTTACAACAAATGGGATGCTGCGTAAGTGCTGGCGTCGGATCGGTGGCAAAGTCTATCTCTATAAGGGCGGTACCGAGGGCGCGTCCAACACGGGCTTCGAGCCGTACTCAGAGTTTTACGCCGCGCAAATCGCCGCCGCTATGGGTGTTCGGGCGATCCCCTACGGTCTTTCCTGTTGGAAGAGCGTTCTGTGTTCCACCTGCGAGCTTTTCACCAGCAAGGAGTATTCCTACATTCCCGTTGGTCATCTTGTCACCAAGGGCGGTATGGACGCGGTGAAGGCGTATTACGAGAGCCTCGGTGCGGAGTTTATGGCGGCACTGCATGAAATGCTGGTGTTCGATGCTGTAATCTGCAACGTGGATTGCCATTTCGGAAACTTCGGCGTGATGGTCGATAACCGAACAAACACGGTTGTCTCCCCTGCCCCGCTGTTCGACCACGGAAATTCGCTGTTCAATTTTGCCGGTATAGATGCCTGGTCAAGCGACGCGGCACTGGAGGATTACATCGAAACGCTGACGCCCAGCGTATATGATGATTTTCTTGGCACAGCAAGTGCCGTACTGATGCCGGAACTGCGGGAGAAGCTACGGCATCTGTTGACCTTCCGGTTCAAGAAGCACTCGCGCTATAACCTGCCCGAAAAAAGATTGCGGATGATAGAAAAGCAAGTACAGAAACGGGCGAGAGTTTTGTTGGATAAGTAAAGTTAAGACCGCTGGCGAATGCCAGCGGTCTTAACTTTTGCCCCCATACGGGGCGCGACGGAGGACGAGCAGCAGTGCTACGAGGCGCTGGAATTTCAACCCACGTGCCCCGTACGGGGCACGACAACATGGAGGATGCTACATGGTTCCACACGCACATATTTCAATCCACGCGCCCCTTACGGGGCGCGACCAGCGCCAACGGGAAGAAGCTGGCGGAGCTGATGGTATTTCAATCCACGCGCCCCGTACGGGGCACGACGCCTGTGTCTTTCCGTTCGCCACCAGCACCCCTGCATTTCAATCCACGTGCCCCGTACGGGGCACGACAAGTGGCCTTTAGGCATTTACAATGCCCTCAAACTAAATTTCAATCCACGTGCCCCGTACGGGGCACGACCGTGGGCGGCGCCACGGACCGGGCGTTCCTCAGCGGATTTCAATCCACGTGCCCCGTACGGGGCACGACTACCCAACCATAACTATCTTCCAAATACTTATTTTCATTTCAATCCACGTGCCCCGTACGGGGCACGACCAGATTTAATGATGGTCAATAAGACCGGGGATAATTTCAATCCACGTGCCCCGTACGGGGCACGACAGAAACTCCTCCCAAGGGAACAGCCGTTCATAGGGATTTCAATCCACGTGCCCCGTACGGGGCACGACCCGTTAGAGCCAGTCTGCAACGTCTCATTATCAGATTTCAATCCACGTGCCCCGTACGGGGCACGACTGTATGCCTCCAAGTGCATGGAGGTGACTCCGTGAGATTTCAATCCACGTGCCCCGTACGGGGCACGACGCTTCGGAGCTCGGTTCCCTTGCAGAAAAGCAGAGATTTCAATCCACGTGCCCCGTACGGGGCACGACAGCAAAAATGCACAAATAGTATTCTGCATTTTTGCAATAACAGACAATAAAAGTGGAAAAGTTATCATGTAACGTCGCCTGTCAGAACGTTTTTCTTATATGCTTAGGCGCGCATACTCGCAAAAAGGGTGCGAAGCTATCTGGTTTATTCTGTTCGCTTATACTTCGCACTAGATTATCAGTGTGTCTTCCGGCAGATACGTTTGCTTGCATCCGAAATGTTCGATCTTCTTTTCGTACTGCTTCCCTAAATAATAAAATCGCAGACTATCCCGCTTGGGATCCATGATCTTACAAAGGGTATTTTGTAGACTGCGGCACTGTGCTGTGTCCAGCAAACATTCAAACACGGAATTCTGAACCCTTTGCCCATAGTTGACACATTGCTTAGCAATCTGTCGCAGACGTCTGCGCCCGGCGGCATCCTCTGTATTTACATCATAGGTGATCAATACCAGCATAAGCTCCTCACTTCCACAAAAATGGCGGATAGTCGTCCAAATCGCCCAGCAGATACCGTGCCAGTAAAAGGCTTTGCACATAAGGAACCAGACCCCAGGGAAGCTTTTCCTCCAAGAATGGATGAGTGATCGTTTCTCTTTTGCGCTCCTGCCATTTCTGCAAGAAGCTTTTACGTCCTGTATCTGTCAGAAGTACCACGCCGCTTTCCCGGAAGTCAAAATCATCAGGCTTTATGACGCGATTATTGACCATTGTCATCACAAATCGATCTGCAAAGCAGGGACGCAGTTCCTCCATCAAGTCCAGTGCAAGAGATTCACGTCCTGGACGATCCCGGTGGAGAAAGCCTACATAGGCATCCAAACCGACACTTTCCAGTGCAGAAGCACAGTCGTGGGTCAGCAGGCTGTATGCAAAGGACAGCATTGCATTGAAAGCTTCCAACGGCGGTCGGCGGCTGCGTTCACGGAAAAAGAAGGTATCCTTCCCTTGTAGAATCATATCATCCAGTACACTGAAGTATAGCGTGGCACAGGCACCCTCCAAGCCCCGGAGACTTTCGAGAGACGTTTCTGCCGTGATTTGCGGCAATAAGCCCTGTAACTGTTGTGACACCGCTGCAAAGTGCTCACCATCGATTCGCATGGCGTGATCCCGGCGGGTGCGTTCCACGCTCCAGCGGGCGTTATAAACCTTGCCTAAAATCATCATTCGTGCCACACGGCAGCTTTCGGAGGGATTGTCGGCGACCCGGTACTGCGTCCTCCGTAACAGTACATTTCCCTGCGTTTGCCCAGAGACGCGAGCGAGAAAACGCCCTCGCTGAGTACAAAACGCCAGCCCGATCTCCCGCTTGGCACAGGCACCCATCAGTGCCGGTGAAGCACCGGAATAGGAAAAGGACACGATGCTTTGCAGCGTGTGCAGCGGATAGCGAGCAACGGCTTCCCCGCCACGGTTGGCTACCACATTCTCACCGTCCAATGAAAGGTACACATCCTCCGATGTCACGAACAGTGTGTTCAGAAGCCGTCTCATGGCGTCACCTCCAGACGATCCCGCAGATAGTCCGTGATAGACCGTTTTCGCATCAGCTTCGGCAGACAAAGATCCTTGAGAGAGCAGGCATTGCATGCTTTTGTAGGCTTTACCCTCGGCGTCCAGCCACGCTCGTACAGCGCGTGCATTCCCTCAAGAAGCGTTTTAACTTCCTGCCGCAGCACCGGCGTGAATTCTATCTCCGTTCTGCGGTGCGTCTCACCATAGTACAGCGCACCAGTCGGGATCTCGCAGCAGAGCATTTCCTCCAAACACATAGCCTGTCCGCAGAGCTGCAAGGCGTCCATGGTGTCCTGCTTTGGCTTGCCGCGCTTGTTCTCCACCGGGTAAGGCTGCCACAGGCCCTCGCGCCCCTTTAGGGGGATGCCAACACTGCCGCGATGAAATTCCAGCACATCGCAAGCCCCGGAAACGCCAAGTGTCGGGGAGAACACCCGCATATCCCGCGTGATGAGCAGGTCTCCCCTGCTTTCGGTGAAGTCCTTATCGTGAGCCCGCTCGTGGAGGATCGCGCCGTCTGTGGTACGGTAATTCTCCGCCCATTGGTTTTCGATCTGGATCAGTGCCCATTGTCTGCGGCAGAATTTGAAGTGCTGTAAGCCGGAGAGCTGGAGAAAGCTCTCCTCCGGATAGATCACCCCAGCCGTGTGCAGGTAACGCCGGCAGGCAGAGCCGCTTCGTCCACCGTAACGTTGTAGTCATCGTAGCTTCTGGGAGTGGTGACGCCGTCCTTGTGAGCGGCCTTCACCAGATCAAACAGCTTATGTGCCGGAGCGCAGCCCAGCTCAGAATCGTGCTTGAACACGATCAGCTCACGTACGGCCATTTTGCCGCGGGCGGCGGAGTGGTCATTCTCGAACATATTCAGGATCGCCGTCCACAGAAGGTTCAGGTCGTCCCCGGAGAAACCGGTGGTCTTGCGAGCCAGATTGGCTGAGACATAGCCCTCCGCCCTGTACAGACCGTAGGGAACGATGTACTTGCGGCCCATTTCTGTACCCTTCTTTTCCGCGTCCGCCTCTGTGGTGATGGCCACGCGGGTGATGGTGACCTCCTGAGGCAGCACCGGGTCAACGCTGCGGGCAAAGCCCAACTGCACCGGCCCGCGCACCTGACCGCAGTTCAGCGCACCCTTGACAAAGGTGGTCATCACCGCGCCGAAGGTACGGATATCGTAGAAGTTTCGGCACATGAAGTCCCGCAGCTTTTCGTCCAGCTTTTCGTCCTTCTTCTTGGCTTCCTTCAACTTATCCGCGTCCACGCCCACATAGGCGCAGGCCTCCTTGTCGCTGGTGTTCAGGGGCACGCCATCTTTGATGTAGATGCGATAGCCCTCCTCCCCTTCCTTTGCCATCTCCACGTAGTTGCGGATCTTGCGTTTCAGACATACGTCCGTCACCAGACCGTAGCCGGTCTCAGGATCCACACGGGGCATGTTGCCTGCGTCGGGGTCGCCATTTGGGTTGCCATTCTCCACATCGAACAGCACCACAAATTCATACCGGTTCTTGATAGGCTCAGACATTTTCGTTCTCCTCCTTTTTCGTATACCGCTTCTGTGTCTGGTGATAGTAGCCAAGGTCAAAAGAGCCTTGCTGGGCCAGCGTCATCCGAGTGGGATAGCTCTCACCCAACACACCTTTCAACGTGCTTACCTGCTTGTCGAAATAGACACGCTGTCCGGTCTCCAGCTTCCGCAGATGCTTCTGGTAAAGATTGTTCAGCACCGGAAAAATGCTGGCGGGCATGGCCGCTGCCGAGTTGAAATACTTATCCTTGATTGTCGTGTTGATGCCGGGATTTGCCGTCTGCTGTGTCGCCTCGTAAACGGAGAACAACCGACCAAGCGTGTAAGGAATATTGGTACTGGCTTCGTTTAGACTCACGGTCAAAACCTCCTCTGGACAGTCTGTATGTGGATTTTTCAGATAATACGCTTTGATGATGGCCGCGCGACCCCATGTGATGTCCCTCTCCGCTCGAATACGGAGCATGACAGCTTCCAGCAGCGACGCAGGGTACAGCCCTCCGGAAAAGACAGCTCTTGCCGTGGCTCCTGCCATGGTCGGCGAAGGGGACTTATCCTTGGAATAGAGATTCACCGTCTCCCGCAGCAGTGCCCACAGGGACAGCACGCCGGGCTTGGCATAAACAGGCTTCACGATCTCAAGCCGTTCATAATGTTCATTGACATTCCGCATCAGCTTACCGAAGCTGTCCCGCAGGAAGAAGCGAACAGAGAGCCGAGCCGAATTGGGTGCCAGCCCCAGAATGTAAAAGGTGCGGTTTGGATCGACGCCCAGATCCTTACAGGGTAGCCCTTTTGCCAAGTCTCTCAGAGCCGCGCGCAGGTCGTTGTCCGATATGGACGGTGGCATATTGCCGGACATGAAGGACATGAATAAATCCTGATAAACCGGCTCTGCGCCCTCCGCCCAGCAGACAATGGTGGTATCGCCGATGACCTGCACATTGTTTCTGTCTGCCAGCAGGTGGTTCAAGGCAGCGGTGTAGGCGAAGGCCGCATACTTGCCCACCGGTGCGTTATAGTTCTGCTCCCGTCCATAGGAGCAAAAGGCCGGTGCATTGAACGACACCAGTGCCGCGCCGCTGGACTGAGCATCCCGTACCCCTTTGATGGCGGGATGAGTGGCGGTGATCTCATCCTCGCGACCTGTGACAAGACACTGCATCTTCACAGCGTCCTCATCGGTGCCGTTCCTATACCGCTGCCACGCCTCGCGGATGGCTGTGTCCTCGTGAGGATAGCAGCCATCCACCCGGAACAGTAGATTTCCGCCTGCGGTAACTGCCTCATACTGTCCGGACAAGGCGGGGTGTTCCATCGCTTTTTCCGGCTGCCATGTATCGAAAAAAGTCAGTATCGCTTTGGCAGCGGGCGAATCCACGCCATCCAATACGGTATGGTGCAGGCTTGCAGCGGCGCGAAAGCAGTCCCGGCTGCGCTCCGGCTTTCCCTTCTGGTCAGCACCCAGCAGGTAGGCGGAATTGTCCCACAGGAAATTGGAAGCAACACCAACAGTGCGTTTCACTGCCGACGGCAGGATCATCGACTGCGGACGCAGGACAGTTTTCTTCCCCATTGCTACCTCTTCCATTGTGGGAATCACCTGCAACACCTGTCCATCTCTATCCAGACACAGGGCAAAGCTGATCTTTGCCGGGCCCCAACCGGGCGCGGCAATCTCGCCTTGCTGGAGAAGATCCTCGTAATACCGCGTCAGTACTTGCAGGATCATCCCCTCACCTCCTCACTGTCCCATGGCGGCACGGTCAGCACACCGTCCGTCAGACTGGCTCGGAAAACCCGGGGCGTAATGTTCTGGGGATTGGTATAATCCATGTCCAGCAACATCCAGCCCAGATCACGGATGCCCTCCAACTCCTTCGGGCAGGGCGGCAGCTCCGTGCAGCGACGGAAGTGTGCGGGAAATTCCCGCGTGCCGAAATAGGGCGTGCTGTAACACTGACCCCGTTCCAGACGGCGTTTGATGATGTCCTGAAACTTTCCGGCGTTGTCGCTGGGTACCGCGTTCTCCGTCAGGTCAAAATGGGCATCGATCACATAATGTACGTTCCGCAGCACCATGGCCGCCCGCTGCTGGATACTCTCCGGCGTAGCAAGATACAGTTCTCCTTTCCCTTTTTCCATGACGGTTTTTACCTTGCGGGCACTGATAGTGTCCTTCACCTCATTGCGGCGAATATTGGTGAAGCGAATGGGACTGCACACATGAATTCGGTCAATGCGCCATTTCATGCCAGGATGCCAGTAGATGTTTTCCAGCAGCCCGCGAGCCGCCGACGGCGTCATGACATCATAGCTGACGCGCTCTGTTTTCATCTCTGGCCGCGTAAATAGTGCATAATCGCCCCACACTTCCACTTTTATCGCCATATGATCACTCCCTTCTCTATTACAAAATATAGCTTGCGTGGTATGTTGTCCAATAAAACGGATATCAAATAAACTCCGCCTTACCCGTCTCCGGCTCCAAAGACAGACCCATAGTTTCGCTGTACAGCGTCAAATCTGTCAATATCGCGCTGTCATCGTCCAATGTGGGAATCTCCCGTGCCGTCATCAGTGCGCCCGCATTGTACAGTGCCTGATAATGCTTGTCATATACGGAAACGGCATAGCGGCTCAGCTTACGGTACAGGCTTTTTGAGCACTCGCCATCTTGCAGACGCTGGAGCAGAGCCGCACCTTCACCATAGGGAATGTAGATTGTATATGTATTCTGGTCGATAAGATGGAACTTCTCCGCCACCGTCCGGAATGGAAATTCACAGCCCTCGATACCATGCATAAACGCTTTGATGACACCTTGCTTGTCCAGCGCGTCGCCGGTCAGACCGCGCAGGCAGTGGAAATACCGTGCCATCGTCTCAGGTGCGGCCGGGTCACTATTGTCGCCCAGTGCTTCTCTGGCTGCGCCGATGGCGGATCGAAACAGCAGCGGCGGCAGCTCCGTCCGCTCAAAAATTGTGACAAGGCTCCCCTCCACAGGATGTTTTCCCTCACGGTTGCAGCGACCCGCCGCCTGCATGACGGAATCCAGCCCCGCCAGCTCCCGGTATACGGCCGGGAAATCTACATCAACACCCGCTTCAATCAGCGAGGTGGATACCACACGGCACGGTTCGCCCTGTCTGAGCCGTTCTCTGATCTCCCCGAGCAGCGTCTGACGCTGTGCCGGGATCATCAGGGTAGATAAGTGGTAGCTGCCCTCCGGCGGCAGCAGTGTGTATATGCTTTGAGCCGCCTTACGGCTGTTGACAATGCAGAGAACTTGCCGTTGTTCACTCAGATGCTCCGCCAGTGCCTCGTCGGTCAGCGTTCCGGCCTGCCGGAAGGTCACACGGCGGAAGCGATCATACAGTGCCGCTGTTTGCGGGCAAAGTTCCGTCACGGGACAGCTTGGCGCATAGGTACGCAGCAGGTCGCCCAGTGATGGCTGCGTTGCGGTACAAAGTACCACCGTGGAGCGAAATTGCTCTGCCAGTGAAGCTATGGCCGCTACACAGGGTCGCAGATGCGGCAACGGCAGCATCTGCGCCTCGTCGAAGATAATGACGCTGTTGGTCAGATTATGCAGCTTGCGGCACCGAGAGGAGCGGGCGGCATACATGGACTCGAAAAACTGCACCGCCGTGGTGACCACCACCGGCATGTCCCAATTCTCCGTGGCCAGCGTCTTTTGAATGTCCTCCGCTGTTGCTCCATCGGAGAGGTCGAACTGTACGCCGAAATGGTGCTCCAGCACATTACCACTTCCCAGAATATCTCTGAACACCTGGGCGTTCTGGTCAATGATAGAGGTATACGGAATGACATAGATCACCCGCGACATCTCGTGTTTCACCGCATGGCGCAGTGCAAATGCCAGAGATGACACCGTTTTTCCGCCGCCGGTAGGGACGGTCAATGTGTAAACGCCTTTCGGCTTACTGCCTGCATCTAGGCAGGTGTTCAGGATCTCACAGCGCAGCCGGTTCAACTCCGTCTTGGGCTGCTGCTGCCACGGTTTGATATGCGCCTGCAGCCGTGCCAGCAGCGTAGGGAGGTCATCGTATCCGCCCCGTCCTCGCTCGCCGTTCATGAACTGCTCTGTATTCAGATAGTCGGCATCCACCAAGCAGGAATAAAGCATTCTTGTCCAAAAGGATGCTTGCAGAGGAGATAGCTTTTTTGCCGCTGAGACCATCGGCGGCGGTATTGTTATGCCGCTTTCACCGCAAAGCTCTAAGCGCTGTTCATCACGTCCTTTCAACAGCCGTCCATAGAACGTCCCGTCGTCTTTCCGGGTTGTCCGCATGTTGCCGAAGTCTGGCAAGCCCCCGTGATGTCCTGCCACGCAGGCAGCAACATAGCGGTTTCCCTGCTTTGCACAGGCCATCGCTCCCGCCGTGGCGTGGTCAACAACGGGACCGTCGTTCAGCAAGCGATTCTGAAATTCTTCGGTGCATTTGCCAATATCGTGGGTCAGTCCTGCCAGATGCCCGTCGACTTCCGCGCCGAAGGCTGCCGCAAAATTGCGGCACAGTTTAGCCGTACCAATTAGATGCTCGGCAACCGTCTGATACTCCTTATTGCCATCGGAATTCTCCCGGACATGTGCATAGTACTGCAAAACCATCACCCCTCCTACACGCGATTCATTTCACTCTTTGAAAGACCTTACAGTTCTTCCGCCTTGAAGGTCGTGTACCCCTCGTAATAGTAGCCGTGGTCGATGCCGCTCAAATAGACCTCACGGCTGTTTATCTCGTCGGTCAGCACCGCCTTCAGCAGCACCTTGAGCTCCACATCTTTGATGGGGCTGAGTTCCATTTCAAGAAGATAATCCTCTTTATCCACCCGGCACCAGTCCACGACCTTGCCGATTTCGGTTTTCAGGATGTGGTCAAGCCAGATGCGGGTGCTGCGCCCATTGCCCTCCCGAAAGGGGTGGGCAATATTCATTTCCACATATTTTTCGATGATCTCGTCAAAAGTGAACTGCGGCATCTTGTCGATGTTGGCCAGCGCCGCCTCCAGATAGATCAGCGGCGCAAAGCGGAAGTTGCCTTTTGCCAGATTCACCGTACGAAGGTGCCCCGCAAAGTCGTAGATATCCTCAAACAGCGCCTTATGGATTGCTTGCAGGGATACAAACTTCCCCGGCTCCAGCTTGTCCAGTGTGCCGCTTTCAAAAAGCTCGACTGCTTTCTTTTTGCTGATACGCTCCTCCTCACAGGCAAGCTCGGCGGAGCTGGTGATGCCTAATTTATTCTCAAGAGCCATCGTGGGCCTCCTTATGCTAATTATTCTTCTACGGCAATCGGAATGTACACCATTTTCAGCGGAATAATCCTTTTATACTGCTCACTCAATTTGTCGTAGTATTTCAAAATGAGGTCTACAAGCTCTGTACCATTGATACCGCGGATAATAGGAGTATTGTCTAAATATTTCTGTGCATTTTTTGTATAGTCGGAAAGTGTGATAAATACGCCATAATCACCCTCTCGCATAGCACCCTTCAAAGATTGAATTGTCGTTTCCTTAATATCTCCGTCCTGACTTTTTACCTGTACTACAATGCGGGGCGGCAGTTCATCTTTATAGGCTGTGATATCGACGCCATTATCGCCGCCGTGCGGAGAAAGCGTAGTTCGATACCCCATGGCTTGCAGTAAATCTGCTATAAATTCTTCCAGTGCGTACCCTTTTAATCTTTTGCTAAGTTCTTTCAGAATAAAGTCTTTAGTAGATTCAATGATTTCCTCTGCCGTTCGAGCCACAGTCTCGTCCGGCTCAGATTCCAAGTTATTTCCGGTAAAATTGCGATCCAGCGCCTTCAAAAACTCGTCAGAATAATTCTTGACTTGAAAGAAGCTTAAAGCAGAACCTACTTCGTATAACGCACCTTGCGAAAATGCTGTGCGCGGCAAATGCCTTAGCCACTTAACCTTCCGCTGATTTGGATACATTGTAGCGGCATCATCATGGAAATAATCGCTCTCCACTATACCAATATTGATTTTACGGTCAATCTTTGATGGAAAAACAATATAATCGCCTTTCTGCATTTCACAGGAAAATCGGTAAAGCATTCCTGCTCCGGTTGCGACTGATCCCTTTTTTGCATTGGGGTATGCGCGAATATATTCGTTTTTATATGCTTCTCTCGTAGGCTCAATTCGAGAAAGATCACCGATTGTATCCCAACCAATTGCGATAATGTTTTGGTTCAAAAACAGGGAATCATCCATTGTGTGGATGCCCCAAATCCTTGCATTGTTTTCCATATCTCATTACTCTCCCTATTCTTTTGAACAACAATCATTGCTATTCTTTTCGCTATTCTTCACATACTTCCCGCTTCGCACTCTTGCGTCCTTGGGCTTCTCGGCGTCTGCGGGAATGGCCCATACATAACCGATACGGATCGCGCCGGGGATGCGTTTCGCCTTACAGAGAACTTGAATACGTCGTGGGGTGATGCCCCACTTCTCTGCTGCCTGTGTGATGGACATATATTCCATGGACATTCTCCTTATCTCAAAATAGCAAAAAGCAGCCCTGTAGAAAGCACAGGACTGTTGGATAGTGCGGCTGGTAATTAGCCCTGTCGCAGTTTTTTACTGTGCATATTATATACCTTTCTGCGAATAAAGTCAAACAAACCGTACCTTTCCATACATGAAATTTGCACCTGAACGGGAAAATCCCGTTCAGGTGCAAATTATTGATATTGCGATAGCGGGGGTATTAGGGGGATGTCCCCTTAACAAGCGCATTTTGCTGTCAAAGTGCTATGCTTGCGGAAACAGATTCCGTATCGCTTTCGCAATACAGAATCTGTTTCCTCCTACGGCGGAAGCTTCTGCGCCTTTATGGTGTCTGTTCGTGCAACACTTACCTTTTCTATTTTGCTTTTTTGGCTCCCTCGCGGAGCCACGAGGCGTACAGTACCATCCGAAGATAAGCCGACCTCCCTAATCCGCTGGCCTGTGCCGCCTCGTCCAAACGCCTGTATTCCGCTTCTGTCAACCGAACGTTGACCTGTTTTTTTCTGATCTTATTCTCTTTCATAATCATTCCGTCCTTTCCTGTCACATTCAGCTTCTTAACCAATCAGTTTTATTTTCTCTGTCTTATTGAACGCCGAAAACCGGCGTTCCAGCAGCACCGAATTTCGTCGCGCCAGAACTCCGAAATTCAGGATTACATCTCACGGGCAAATGGTTGCGGATATAGCCGTGAAGGTTTTCCAAGGCCCTGCCGCCTACGATCTAACAACCCATAGTCTTCCGGTGAGGCCAGGAGCTTTTCTGCCTTACCATGGGCGCAGTTGAGACTCCGCATAATCGTCTCAACACTGAAATAGATGTAGGTATTTCCCTCACGATCCCTCCAGAAATTCCGGTCGGAAAGCGTCATTCTGTCCACGAGCATTCCGTAAAGCAGTTTCGCTTCACACGGCAAGTCTTTGTAGTAGATATGCGTAAATGACAGCTTGGGAATCCTGTAAAACGCATAGGATTCGGATTCCGATTTGCAAAAATAGTCCATTCCATGCTCCTCTATAAAAAATAGCGGAGACAGGCAATTGACCTGTCTCCGCTTGCGTTGATTTTTTGCTTTTGTTTCCTTCTTGGGGCATTATTTGGACTCTCGCAGGATCTCAAGCGCGGCGCTCTTGATGTTGTTCATCGCACCTACCCACGCCAATTGATCCCGCGCCTTCAAGTCCT
>OLSQ01002407.1_pt1 | contig 13604 bp, 5 predicted proteins | sample 1672561 | NCBI WGS metagenome assembly OLSQ01 (sample SAMEA3136699, study PRJEB25190) | human gut metagenome | biome: human gut; feature: human-associated habitat; material: faeces | place: Austria | collected 2013 | reverse complement strand
AGGGCCGTACACAGATTAATGTACAGCTCGAGCCCGAGGCTCAGATGCTCGACGAGGTTGTCTCTATTGGTTATGCTAAGGTAAAGAAAAGAGACCTGACTGCCGCTACAGCTTCAGTCAGCGGTAAGGATCTTGCCAATATACCTGCTACTTCTGCCGCTCAGGCTTTGACAGGTAAGGCTGCCGGTGTGAACATCATTACCCAGAGTGGTGCGCCAGGTGCCGATATCAACATTACTGTACGTGGTGGTACGTCTATCACACAGAGTACCAAGCCACTCTACATCGTGGATGGTTTCCAGATGGAAGATGGTTTGAGAAATGTGGATATCAACGATATCGAGACCATCGACGTGATGAAGGATGCTTCTGCTACAGCTATTTATGGTGCTGCTGGTGCCAATGGTGTAATCCTTATTACTACCAAGAGCGGTAAGGCCGGCAAGACTGAGGTTTCGTATAATGGTTATGTAAGTTTCCAGCGTCTTGGCAAGAAGCTCGACCTGCTTGGCGTTCAGGATTACGTGAAGTATCAGTATGAGTTCCAGACTCTTCGTGGCAACGAGGATGCTTTCGCAAGCCTTTTTGGTGGCAGCGTAAGTGATGCCGACTTCTATACAGGCGCTTATGACCGTATAGCAAGCGAATATGGCAACCGTGCCGGTATCGACTGGCAGGACGAGGTGTTCGGATCTACTGGCGTGGCTCAGACACATAATATCAATATCTCTGGTGGTAGCGAGAAGACAAAGTATATGCTCAGCTACAACTATACTGGCGAGGATGGTATCATGGCAAAGCATGGTTACTATAAGAACAGTGTCCGCGCCAAGATCAATCACGAACTTTGGAAGGGCGTACGCTTCGACTTCTCTTCTGCCTTGCAGATGACCAAGCTCGAAGGTGGCGGTTCGCTTGGTGGTACATTGAAGCAGACGATTCTTCAGCCTGTAACAGGTGGTGTTCGCTTTACCAACGAGCAGATGCTTGGCGAAGACCTCACAGATGCCTTCGATGCCATTCCTGGTAGTAACAACTACGACTCTAACAACCCAATTCTTACCAATAACGCTATCACAAACGAGAAGTTTACTCGTCTTGCTACAGTGAATGCTGGTATTGAGTTCGACATTATCAAGAATCTTACATGGCGTACAGCTGGTAGCTATCAGTGGAAGCAGACTCGTACCGACTATTGGGACAATGGCTCTACCAAGACAGCTGCTGCCAACAAGAGCCCTTATGGTTATGGCAAGCGCAACAATGCAGAGGCTTACCAGTGGCAGATTACCAATACATTGAACTATTCTTTCGACCTCAACAAGGATCATCACTTCTCAGCATTGCTCGGTCAGGAGACTACTTACTGGGAGACCATGAAGCTCGAAAACGAGTATCGTGAGTTTTCTGATGGAAACTTCGGTTTGAATGATGTCAGCATGGGTATTCCTGCTGTATGGAAATCAGGTAAGAGCCGTCGTGGTCGTGTGTCTTGGTTTACCCGTGTATCTTACAACTATCTGGACCGTTATCTCGTGAATGCCACTCTTCGTGGTGACGGCTCTTCTAAGTTTGCCAAGGGCAACCAGTGGGGTTATTTCCCATCTGCATCTGCTGCATGGCGTATTTCAGAGGAACCATTTATGGAAGGTTTGAAGGATGTCTTCGACAACTTGAAGCTCCGTGTTGGTTATGGTACGGCCGGTAACGATAATATCGACGACAATATGTATGCTACTTCTTACGGCTCTGGCCATTATGGCATTGGCGGTAAGGACTATATCACTTATGTTCCAGGTAAGACTCTTGGAAATAAGGACCTCAAGTGGGAGAAGACAGAGACAGTCAACGTAGGTCTTGACGTTTCGGTATTTGGCAGTCGCCTCAATGTAGGTATCGATTGGTACAACAATACCTCTAAGAACCTGCTTATCAAGAACCAGATTCCTTCTTCTACAGGTTATACAACACAGTATCAGAATGTAGGTTCTATCCGTAACCGTGGTGTGGAAATTGTTATCAATGCAACACCCGTTCGCACAAAGGACTTCACTTGGTCAACAGACTTCAATGTGGCTTTCAACCGCTCTAAGGTGCTCGATATCTATGGTGGCAGCAGTGAGTCAGACTACTTTATCCAGGATTACGAGTCTCGTATGGGCTTCAAGATCGAGAAGGGCAAACCTCTCGGACAGTTCTATGGTTTGGTATATGATGGTCTTTACACCACAGCTGACTTTATCCAGAACGAGGATGGTACTTACAAGTTGAAGGATGGTATTGCCAGCCTGAAAGGTTTCGACCGCAAGGCAGTGAAACCAGGTGATGTGAAGTATAAGACATTTGCAGGTGAAACAGATAAGGATGGTAACCCTGTATGGAGTGTTAACGCCCGTACCGTTATTGGTAATGCAGCTCCTGACTTTACAGGAGGTTGGAACAATACCTTTACCTATAAGGGCTTCGACCTGACCGTCTTCATGAACTTCTCAGTAGGCAACGATGTGTTCAACATGAGTACTCAGCGTTTTGTTGGTCCTTACTTGGCCAACCAGAACACCATCTCAGACATGGCTAACCGATACACCCTCATCGACCCACTCACAGGTAAGGAGTCTACCAACCTTGCTCGTTTGGCAGAGCTGAACCCAGGTGAGGACAATGGCAGCCGTATGTGGAATATTTCTTCCAATAACAAGTATGCCATCTCCGATCATAGCAGCTATTATATCGAGAATGGTTCATTCCTTCGTCTGAACACCATCACTTTGGGTTATACATTCCCTAAGACATGGTTGAAGAAGATCTACTTGCAGAAGGCTCGTGTATATGCGACGATGAACAATATCTGCACTATTACAGGTTACTCAGGCTATGACCCAGAGGTTTCTGCTTCAGGAAGCGCCCTGACTCCAGGTGTGGACAATTCTTCTTACCCACGTGCTAAGAGCTGGGTAGTAGGTGTAAACTTAACATTCTAATCAATTCATTCAAACAAGAGTAATATATGAATAAGATATTAAATATATTAGGTGTTACGGCCATAGCTTTGACCATGCCATCTTGCCAGGACTGGTTGGATATGCCATCTGAGTCATCTGCCGACAGCGGTTCTGTCTTTGAGACAGTATCCCGTGCAGAACTTGCCACAGTGGGTGCTTATGCCAGCCTCCATACTCAGGAGCTGGGCTATCAGCTGTTTGAGGGTACAGACGAGTGTGCCTCAACAGAGAGCAACTCTAAGTATGACGTTTCCAACTACAACTTCACCAACGTCACAGGTATGCTCAGCAATACATATACTTCTATGTATGCAGCCATCGAGTATGCCAACGTTTGTATTCAGAAGTTGCCCGGTATGAGCGTTTCTGAGAGCGAGAAGGGTAAGGTGAATGCGCTCCTTGGCGAAGCGTTGGCCATCCGTGCCTATGCTTACTGGAATCTGATTCGCTTCTATGGCGACGTTCCTTTCACAACAGTTCCAACATCTGAGTTGACAACCTTCACTTCTTCACGTACCGACCGTGATGTGATCTACGATCAGTGCATTGCCGATTTGCAGAAGGCTGTAGAACTCCTGCCATGGCAGGGTGAGGCCAATGCTCCTTCTACACCTGAGCGTTTCTGCAAGAACTCTGCTTATGGCATCTTGGCCCGTGTGGCTCTTTATGCTGCTGGCTACTCTCTGCGTTGGGACCTCAACACCTATGATGCTTCTACTCTTCACATCGCACGCCGTGACGATGCTGCACGTGTGAAGGAACTTTATCAGATTGCTGCTGATGCTTGCAAGGCTGTTATCGAAAAGCGTCAGAATGGCTTGCTCGACAACTACGACCAGTTGTTCAGAGATTTGGGCAACCAGACTTACAACAAGGAAACCATGTTGGAGTATGGTTGGTATGGCGAGAATGCTACCGATGTAAGAACAGGTTATGTCAATGGTATCCCAACTTCAGGAAACGACAACTCTGAAGGCGGTATGGGTAAGGGTGGCTCACAGATGATGGCTTATCCTACTCTCTTCTTCGATTATGACAAGGATGACCAGCGTCGTGATGTGTCTGTCTGCAACTACGGCATCGTGCTTAGTGCCAAGGGCAATAAGTATCAGATGAATACTTACAATGGTATGGGTGTGGGCAAGTACCGCATCAACTGGAAGAAGGAGATGGGCGCAACCAACAGTAAGCGTAACATCAATTTCCCATTGCTTCGCTATGCCGACGTATTGTTGATGTATGCTGAAGCTCTGAACGAGGTGAACAATGGTCCTACTCAGGAGGCCATCAATGCAGTGAAGGAAGTCCGCAAGCGTGCCTTCCGTGGCAATGAGTCCAAGGCTGCTGCAGGTATTCCCACCAACCATGACGACTTCCTCACCTTTATTCAGAAGGAGCGTAAGCTCGAGCTTTCCAACGAGGGTCTGCGTCGTACCGACCTTACTCGCTGGGGTAAGCAGTATGAGATGCTGATGGCTGCCAAGCAGCGCCTGATAGACTTGGCTAAGCGTGATGGCGAGTTTGCCAACGTACCAGTTTATCGTGCTTACTATCTCTCTACCACACCTAAGTTTGAGGATCCTACCATCGCATTGAGCTATATCGATCTTTCACAGGCTGAGGTGGAGAATTTGGGACTTAAAGCCGATCAAATCAGTGGTCTTAAGGTTTTGAATAGTTCTTCCGCCGGCAAGGGCTCTGTTACTGCCGACCTTTATGAGAAGGATGGCAAACTGTACAGCGAGGCCAACAAGCCAGAGGGTGCAGTGAAGCATACTTACACCATCCTCAATATGTTCAGTATCGTTTCTATCAAGCAGAAGGGTAACCTGTGTGTAGAGGACGTAACTGGAGTGTCAAGCAACAATACCTGGATTACAGGTAATTCTGGTGTATTCTATGGCTTGCAAAAGAACATGACAGAGCTGATGCCGTTCAACACCTCTAAGATTCTTGATGTAAATGCAGGTCTTGAGGGTCAGCAGCATCCAGCTTACAAGTAAAGATTGTTTTTAGTACAGTACATACATTTCGGTAAATAAGAATTATTTTTAGTAAAAAAGGGACGAACTCGCGATGAGCTCGTCCCTTTTTCCGTCTTGCCCGATGAGTCGCTGTCGTCTGTTTCCTCGTTGCATCGATAATTTTTTATCGCCCTGCCATAAAAATCTTTTCTTATAGAGACAAACTTCTGAGAAGTCTGCTTCCAACTGCTTCGCCTAACCTTTATTTAGTTAAATTTAAGTCATATCAAATGAAATATAGCTTATATTCGACCAAATATAGGTTGCGTCTCATGCTTGGGAGCAGTCTTCCATGGACTTTGTGATAGGCTTTTCATGGTTTTGTGTTAGGGTGAAGTGATTTTTGTGTTAGGGTGAAGTGATTTTTTTGGTAGGGAGATGTGGTTTTTCCAAGTATTTGGCGTATCTTTGTACCGTGTTAAGAACTAATCTGAATAATGAGATACAGTAAATTTTTTATGGCGGCGGCTTTTGCCTTGCTCGCCAGTTCCTGCCATGATGGCGGACAGCGTGGCATCGGCACGGAGCCTATGGCACAGATAGCGGTGGAGAAGCATGCCGAGATTCTTTCCCTTCCCATAGAGGTGAAGGCGAAGAGGGTAACCATTCAGGAAGGATTGCCCTCTAATGTCGTTAGCGATATGCAACAGGACCAGAAGGGCTTTCTGTGGTTTTCCACGTATAATGGACTTGCCCGCTACGACGGTAACGTGGTAACAACCTATTTTGACAACGACAGTACTGGCGTCTCTGCTTTAATCGGTCGTACGAAGAAGGCTTTGGAGGATGTCACCTATAAGAAGTTGTGGGTGTATTCTTCTTCTGAGAGATTAACTTGCCTGAATATGGTGGACGGCAAGGAGGAGAAGTACTGTCAGGAAGTAGAGAAGCTTCATTTCACTAAGTGGAAGCTGGTCTGTGACGGAATGTTCTGGCTTTGGGGAGCCAAAGATGGAGCCATGTTGGTAGACTATCGCAGTGGTTCTTTCTTGACACGTAGGTTTGCCCAGGCAGAAATAGGTTCTTCCCAAGTCCCCCTGATAGACAGTCTGGACAAAGACAATGTGGTGCTTTGTACTACGGACAAGGTTTTCCTTTATTCCGGAGGTCGCCTGTCCTGCATGGCCAAGGGCATGAGAATGTCGCGTACACGCCCCTTCCATCATAAGATGCTGATGGTTTCGGAGAAAGGCGATGTCTATGTTCTTCGACAAGGAAAGCTGCAGCGATTTTCCCATGTAGCCTATGTTGACGGTGAGGTGGCTACCGGCGATTTGCTCATGGGCAACAGATGGATACTTTTTACCAACCGCCGCTCTTTCTCTATCGATGTGCGTACGGGAGAGGTTGCGGAATGTGAGGGCGAATGGCTTATCCCCAATGGCAGGGTGTTGACTGACAACAAAGGCCGTAAGTGGATATACAACAAGACGGGCGTGCTGCGCTTGGTAAGACAGGACAAGCTCGTACCCCTGATTCTCTTTCCACAGCAAGCCACCAATTATATCGACCATGAGCGATTTCATATCGTAGAGGACAATCATGGACTCATCTGGATTTCCACCTATGGCAAGGGACTTTTTGTGTTCAATCAGGACCTGACCCAAAGCCAGCATTTCGTGGCAGACAAGTTGGGAGAGTCGCCTATAGCCTCCAACTATCTTCTCGGCATTATTGCCGACCGTCACGATGGAGTGTGGGTAAGCTCAGAATACGGAGGCGTGTCGCACATCCAGGTGATGGACAAGGGTGTGGAACGCATTTATCCTAATGGCGAGGGCAATATGGACTTTTCGAATGTCGTTCGAATGGTGAAGAAAATGAATGACGGCACAGTCATGGTGGGCACCCGTGCGGGAAGTCTTTACCACTATAGTGCCGACATGAGCCAGGTGTTGGGCAAGAGCCACTTCGACTCGAATGTTTATGGTATAGTCCAGATGCCCAATGGTGAAACCTGGATAGGCACCCGTGGCAAGGGAATCTATGGAGCAAAAGGACTCGACTTTAAGGACAGGAACGTGTTCTGTATGGCTTCTGATGCCAAGCATCGCATGTGGATAGGAACCTTTGGCAAGGGATTGAGCCTTGTCTATCCACGTAAGGATGGCTATGGGGTGAAGACATTCTTTGCCGACAGCGTGGGGCTCAACGAGGTGAGATGCATGGTGATAGACAAGCATGGCGTGCTTTGGTGCGGAACATCGGGAGGTCTTATCCGTATTCCTGTCGATGAGTTTGTGAAGGATGCCAGCCGATATAAGACTTACGTGCGTGATTATGAAATACGCGATGTAATTGTCGACAGACAGGGACGACTGTGGCTCTCAGCATCGGGTGATGGACTGGTACAGGTAGAGCCGGGTGATGGTGAGACGGAGCCTAAGTTCCACGTCTTCAATACCTCTAATGGACTGGTCAACAATTTGGTTCAGTCGGTGGTGGACACACCTGATGGCAATCTTTGGATTTCTACCCAGCAGGGAGTGACAGCCTGGAATGCCCGCAAGAAGTCGTTTGAAAACTATATGTTCTCACGCAACCCTATGGGCAATGTATATAATGAGAACTCGGCAGTATGTCTTGATGACGGCAGAGTGGTGCTGGGTGGCAACTATGGTCTTACTATCATTCAGCCGTCACGTTTGAGCCATGTCAGCGGACTCACCGATGTCGTCTTCACCTCTTATCCTTATTCAGATGAGATAACGCTGACCTATGAGCAGCGTTCGCCCAACATCCATTTCTCTACACTCGACTATTCCGATGTGCGCAATGTTGAATACACCTACCGTCTGGAAGGCTTCGACCAGGCATGGAGCCAACCTTCGTCCACGCTCTGGGCGGCTTATCAGAAACTGCCAGCTGGCAAGTATCTTCTGCATGTCAAGGCATGTACGTCGGATGGCACCTGGGGTAAGGAGAGTACATTGGTTATTCGCATCAAGCCTCCTTTCTATCTTACGTCCTGGGCGATAATGATTTATGTGCTGCTTGTCCTGGGTGTCATCATCTTGGTGGTGAAGTTTGTGCACGACAAGAATGTGCTTCGCAACCGAATCCGTCTTGAGCAGGAACTCACTCGCTACAAGTTGGTTTTCTTCACCAATATAGCTCACGAGTTCCGTACTCCTCTCACCCTGATGCAGGGCTCGCTTGAGAAGGAGAAGCGCATCATGAAAGCCAACCGCTGGCAGACAGAGTTGGAGAAGACTATACGGGTGATGGACAAGAGCGTGCAGCGCATGTTGCGACTCATCGACCAACTCTTGGAGTTCCGTAAGATGCAGGCAGGCAAGCTGAAGTTGTCCTTGCAGGAGACTGATGCCGTGATGTTTGTCAAGGGCATCTGCCGTATGTTCGACGATGCAGCCGAGTCGAAGGAGATAGCTTACAGTTTCGAGTCGTCGGAGCCGGCTCATACGATGTTCCTCGACCAGCAGATGATAGACAAGGTGGTGTTCAATCTTTTGTCCAACGCCTTCAAGTACACCCCTGCCAAGGGAACCATCTCTGTAAGCCTCTCTTTCACGGATGTGATGACCATCCGTGTGGCTGACACGGGAGTGGGCATTCCGCAGGAGAAGCGAGAACAGCTCTTCAGCCGATTCATGCAGAGCAGTTATACGGGCGAGAGCTTTGGCATAGGACTCCATCTTACCCATGAACTTGTGAGGACGCATCATGGCGAGATAACTTATCAGGAGAACGAGGGCGGAGGTTCGGTCTTTGTGGTCACGATACCTCTGCAGAAAGACTGCTACGAGGCTTCCGACTTCCTGGTAAAGGACAGCCCTATCCTGAAGGCCGATTTGGCAAAGCAACGGGACGGACAGGAAGAAAAAGCAACTGATGCTGTGCCTTCTGCACCATCTGCTCCGCTCAACCGTCGTACCATTCTTTTGATAGAAGACGACAACGATGTACGTGAGTTCCTGCTCTCTGAACTGGAGAGCTGTTTCGACCTGAAGGTGGCTTCGGATGGCAAGGCGGGTATTGCCATGGCAAAGGAGTTGGATGTCGACTTGATAGTAAGCGACGTGATGATGCCTGGAATGAATGGCTTCGAGCTTACTAAACGTCTAAAGAACAGTTTTGAGACGAGTCATATCCCCATCATTCTCCTCACAGCCCTCAGTACTGACGAAAATGTGCTCGAAGGAACAGAGTCGGGAGCCGATGCTTACATTACCAAGCCGTTCAGCCCGCAGTTGCTTATGGCTCGCATTCTGCAGTTGCTCAACCAGCGTGAGATTCTTCGTCAGAAGTTTGGCAAGGAGCCACAGGAGATTCGTTCTGCCATGCTCAGCAACGAGCAGGACAGCTTGTTTGTCAAGCGTCTTGACAGTATCGTCTATTCTCGCCTTGGCGAACAAGATCTTTCTGTCGACAAGGTGGCAGGACTGTTGCACTTGGGACGCACCATCTTCTATAAAAAGGTAAGGGGAACTACGGGTTATACACCTAATGAGTATATCCGTGTCATCCGACTGAGAAAAGCCGCCGAACTGTTGAAGGAGGGCGAGAAGAATGTGTCGGAGGTGGCTTATGCTGTAGGTTTCGACAATCCGTACTACTTCAGCAAGTGCTTCAAGGAGCAGTTTGGTATGCCGCCATCGCAGTACAGAAGTTAAGGGGGCTTCTTTGAGAATGTTTCTTCAGGAGATTTTTTCAGGAGTTAAAGGAGTTAAGGAGTTAAAGGAGTTAAGACAATAGCCTATTTGGATAAGACGCAGGACATTAGTCCCTTACCTCCAGAAATATACGTTACCCACTAAGCATTTGTCTTAACTCCTTTAACTCCTTTAACTCCTTTAACTCCTTAACTCCTTTAACTTCTTAACTCCTTCTAAAAAAACTACTTAATGGCTTTACCATTTAGTTTCACTTTGTTGAGCTTGCAACTGCCCAATACCGATGTGTCCATAATTCCTACAGGGTCGGTGACATCGATGTTTTCGAATGAGAAACTACCCAAGTCGTAGTTTTCTGAAGGTATCATTGTGTAGAACTGTTTGGTGCTCTTCACCTTGATATTCTTCATCTTCACGTTGTTGATGACTGAACGGGGCATGTCGTCTCTGTCTTTCTTGTCGTAGAACTGGGTCCAAATACGGGTTCTGATGCCGAAGGTAACTACTCCTGTGCAGTTTTCTGCCAGTACATCCTCGTATCTCTGTGGTGTGTCGGGGCGCATCTTGAAGAGCAGAATGTTGCTGGTTCCGTTGAACTGGCAGTCTCTTATGATCACATTCTTGGCATCATAGCACTCGCTTCCGAAGGTGATACCTCCACCGGCTTTCTTGAAATAGCAGTTCTCTACGATGACGTTGCGGCAGGTAGCATTGGTGCTGTCCTTGTCTACGAAGGTTCCCTTGCCGCCTTTCAGACACACACCGTCATCGTTCACGTTTACCCAACAGCCTCTTATCAGCATATCCTCGCATCCATCGATGTCTATGGCATCGGTGCTTGGACCTTTAGGATAGCCGCTTGTCGGTGCGTAGATATACAGGTTGAGGTATTTCACGCGCTTGCACTTGTACAGATGGTTGGTCCAGAAACCAGAGTTCACCATTCTGATGCCGCTTACCTTCACGTCGTTGGAGTTGGAGATGTAGACCAGTCTTGGGCGGAGAGCCTCCAAGTTGGTACACTTCTTGATGACTTTTCTGCGCAGCCAGAATTCATCGTAGAATTTATGTCCGTTGCCGTTGAGGGTTCCCTTGCCTGCAATGGTGAAACCATCGTGATGATCGGCATTGATGAGTGCTGCAAAATAGTCTAAGGTCTGACCTTCCAGTCGAGTCTTCACTATCTGATAATGGGTGATGGCATCGCTTCCTTTCAGTGTGGCGTTCTCTTCCAAATACAGGTTGCAGCCTGGTTTGAAGAATAGTGAGCCTGTAAGATAAGTGCCTGCAGGCACCACGATGACTCCGCCACCATTGGCATGACAACGGTCTATGACTTCCTGAATCTTCTGGGTCTGAATGATTGTTGAGTCATTTACCACTCCATAATCGGTAATGATGTAGGGCTTGCCCATGTCCTTCAGTTCCACACCAGTGGTGTCGGCAAACCATGAAGAGATAGGTGTGCCGTCGGGGAAAGTGCTCGTCTGCTTCTTGGCTGAGCAGCCGAGCGAGATAGCGATAGCTGATAAAAGAATGCAAATCGTTTGTTTCATATTTACTTGTGATTAGTTTTTTGCAAAGATAATGCAAATCGAATGCAGAGCATCAAGCTTGCTTGAATGTTATGCTGAGATGCCGTTTATCTTCTGCAAAGATAATGCAAATCGAATGCAGAGCATCAAGCTTGCTTGAATGTTTTGCTGAGATGCCGCTTATCTTCTACAAAGATACTGGTTTCATCGTCCTTCTTTCCTATAGTTTCATACGTAATCATAAAAAATAATCCATCAGGATTTGTTGGAGTCAGTTATTTGTACTACTTTTGCATCAAATAGTTTTTATTATTCAGTAAAACACCATTTAGAAGATGTTGGAAAGTCATTATTATAAGGACCTTATAGAGGCCGGCTGCGATGAGGCTGGTCGTGGTTGTCTGGCTGGCAGTGTCTATGCGGCTGCTGTCATTCTGCCTCCTGGTTATCAGAATGAAGCACTCAACGACAGCAAGCAGCTTACAGACAAGAGGCGCAAGGCTCTTCGCGTGCAGATAGAGCGTGATGCCGTGGCATGGGCTGTAGGAATCGTTACTCCCGAGGAGATAGATAAGATCAATATCCTCAATGCCAGTATCTTGGCGATGCACAGGGCACTCGATCAGCTCAAGGTTCGTCCAGAGGCTATTATTGTGGATGGCAATCGTTTTAAGCCATACCATGATCTGCCTCATACCACGATAGTGAAAGGCGACGGCAAGTATATGGCGATAGCTGCAGCAAGCATTCTGGCCAAGACCTATCGTGACGACTATATGGATGCACTTGCCGAGGAATATCCTCAGTACGACTGGAAGAGCAACAAGGGTTATCCCACCAAGAAGCACCGGGCAGCCATCAGGGAGTATGGGGTTACGCCTTATCACCGCATGAGCTACAATCTCTTGGGCTCGGGCGAGCTTTCACTTGAGTTCAAGGATTAAGTGACGGTCAATGAAATCAATTTAGATTTCCTCTTGAAAACTCTTCTTGCACAGATGCAGGCAGAAGGCGAAACTGCCCAAGAAAGCGGCTCTTAATGCCAGATTGATGTCGGCAGGCAGGATGCCCAGTACGAATGCAAACTGGGTGGCGATGAGGAGGAGAGTCTGCTTCATGCTCACTTCCTTTTCCATGATGATGGAATAGTAGCTTTGCAGCCATTCTATGGGTTGCTTGCCGCTTTGCAGCAAACTCTTGATACTGCTTATCAGGTTCTTACTGCCGTCCACAACGCTCTTGCTGCCGTTGCTGATGCTGTTTACTACGAAGTTGATGTCGGCTGAAGGGCCCAATGTGATATTCTTTTCCATAATTCTTTATAGTTTTATAGTTTTATAGTTTTCTTACTGTATGAAAGCCCTTTTACAGGTCTTTCTTTGTTTCTGAGGGCAAAATTAGGAGGCTTTTGTGCAATATATGTTCACTTTCTGAGTTCTTATGTTAAAAGTGAGTGGTTGTTAAGCTCTATTAACATAAAAAGCAGTCTTCAGCCTCTTGCCGACTCATCAACTTATCACATTCAGGCTTTATGCGACACGACAAACTGGAAAAAGAAATGAACCTGATGCTTCTCCTTACCGAGAACCATCGTTATGACGTGGATACTCTTTGCGAGCGTGCGGGCATTTCGCGACGTATGCTGTATTATTATTTGGAGAGTTTCCGCGACTGGGGTTTCAAGGTGGAGAAGAATGGCAGGATATACAGTCTTGACAGGGAGTCGCCATTCTTCAAGCATCTCTTCGAAACCATCAACTTTACCGAGGAGGAAGCCCTCACCATGCTCTCTATATTAAATAAGGTGGAAGACAATAATGCCATCGTGGAGCGACTGCGCCGCAAGTTGGACCGTTTCTATGACCTCAACATCCTTGCCAATCCTCAGTTGCGCGAGCAGGCTGCCCATCATGTCGGCGTGCTCTACGATGCCATCAAGCGTCATCGGCTTGTCAAGATAGAAGGTTATTCATCGCCTCACAGCAAGAGTTGTACCGACCGGGTGGTGGAGCCTTTCCTTATGATGAACAACAATAATGATGTGCGCTGCTATGAACTTAGTTCCAAGATGAACAAGACGTTCAAGGTGTCGCGTATGGGCAATGTTGTCCTGCTCGATCTGGAGTGGGGCAACGAGGCCAAGCATCGCCAGATGTTTACCGATCTCTTTATGTTTAGTGGTGATGAGCGGTTGTCTGTCAGGTTGAAACTCGACCGTCTGGCATATAGTCTGATGATTGAGGAATATCCCAAATCAGCCGAATTCATCGCTGTATTCATAGCCCAAGCCAGTATATTGTTTGACATGGCAACAGAAACGCACGTACAAACAACAAGTGTGAACAGCGATTCAGTGTCCTTTCACTGCCAGCATTATTGCAGAAAGGGAAAACAACGGGAATACGATTG
>OLSQ01002405.1_pt1 | contig 13608 bp, 8 predicted proteins | sample 1672561 | NCBI WGS metagenome assembly OLSQ01 (sample SAMEA3136699, study PRJEB25190) | human gut metagenome | biome: human gut; feature: human-associated habitat; material: faeces | place: Austria | collected 2013 | reverse complement strand
CCGTCAAGTGTGCCGTGCTGCCCCTGGTCAACAAGGACGGACTGCCTGAGAAGGCACAGGAGATTGTCAACGACCTGAAGTTCCACTTCAACACACATATCGAGGCCAAGGACTCTATCGGCAAGCGTTACCGCCGCCAGGATGCCATCGGTACTCCCTTCTGTGTCACCGTCGATGGCGATACCCTTACCGACAACACCGTTACCCTGCGCTATCGCGACACGATGAAGCAGGAGCGTGTGCCTGTAGACCAGCTCCGCGCCATCATCGAAGACCGCGTGAGCATCACCAGTCTGCTCAAGAAGCTCAATTGATTTTTTCACATCCTCCCTGTTGTCCACCGACGGCAGGGAGGATATACATAGTATAATAGATGATAAAGAATATCGTAAAATTCTTATTGATGGCATTGCCTCTCGTGATGGCATCGTGCTCCGAGACCCCCGGCGAGCCCAGCGAGTTTGAGGATTGGCAGAATCGCAATGAGACTTACTTCAACAATCTCTACCAGACAGCCAAGAGCAATCCCGCCAGGTACAAGGTAATACGCAGTTGGGACTTGCCCGAGAATGTGGCCACAAACCCCGACAATTACATCGTAGCCGAAGTGCTCCACGAGGGAACCAGCACCGAGAGTCCTATGTACACCGACTCCGTGACGATACACTACCGTGGTTGCTTTATCCCCACGACATCGTACCCCGCAGGATATGTGTTCGATCAGACATGGACGGGAGACTACGACCTCACCACGATGAACTCCACGACCTACACCGCGTCGACCTTCATCGACGGTTTCACCACAGCGCTGCTCAATATGCACCCTGGCGACCGCTGGCGTGTCACCATTCCCTACGCTCTGGGTTACGGCAAGTCGACCTACGCCCCCAGTGGTGCCACCACATCTATTCCGGGCTACTCTACGCTGGTGTTCGACCTCACGCTGGTTTCGTTCCATCGTCCCGGAACAACCCGACCATAAGCCGAGCTGGCGACTGTACAGAAAGCAAATACACAGCATACTACAATTATCCGCAATACCGACAGACTGGTATTGCGGATATTTTTTTCCCATATAGTCGCTGTAGCCCTTCCCATCCACAGCCTTGCCGGGGGCAGCAAGCGGCAGGGCACCACCCTCTGTGGGTAGTGCCCTGGCTGCAGTGCTGGCAAGGAGTCTGTCCCTGCGCTATATATATAATAAGGTGGGCGCCTACCCCAAGTACTTGGCGAGAATGTGGGCCTGGTCGCTGCCTTTGAGCTTGAGGATGCAGCGCTCGCGTATCTGGCGCACGCGCTCGCGGGTGAGATTGAACAGGTCGCCTATCTCTTCCAGTCCCTTTTCGGGACAGCCTATACCGAAGCAGTATCTCACGATGGTCATCTCGCGCTCCTTGAGCACCTTCTGCATGACCTGGCAGAGCTCGTCGGTGAGACTCTTTGAGTCGGCCTCCTTGTCGGGGCTCCATTTGCTGTCGGCCTGTATCGTGTCGGCTATCGTCGTGTCTTCGCCAGACTGCAGGGGCGTGTCGATGCTGGTATGAGGGCCGTGGCTCTTCAGCACCTGACCGATTTTTTCAGGGTCTACATTGGTGATGGCTGCCAGTTCGTCGACCGAGGGCAGCCGCTGGTGTTTCTGCATGAAGTCGTTGGTGGCGTTGGCTATGGTGTGCAGCACGCCCTCCACATTGAGCGGCAGACGCACCATGCGGCCCTGCTCCGAGATGGCTTGCAGCACGCTTTGGCGTATCCACCACACTGCATAGGAGATGAACTTGAAGCCACGGGTCTCGTCAAACTTGTCTGCAGCCTTCATCAGACCTATGTTGCCCTCGTTGATGAGGTCGCTGAGCGCCAAACCCTGGTGCTGGTATTGCTTGGCGACCGATACCACGAAGCGCAGGTTGGAGGTGACCAACTTCTCTCTGGCTTTCTCGCCCTCCGTTCCGCCGCGCTTGATTTTCTGGGCGAGTTCTATTTCCTCTTCTATATTGAGAAGGGGGAATTTGGCTATCCAGGTGAGGTAGGAGCCTAAAGTCTGATCACGATTGGTGATGCTGTTGGATATCTTAAGTTGTCTCATCATTTGTATAAAACTTGTTAGTTGGTTGATGGTCAGTTTGTATGCTTTCCCATGTTAAAAGTGGCGCAATATACCATAATTATTCCATATCTCCAAATATTTCTTCATCTTTTTTTGATTTTTCTTCATTATCCTTGTCTTTTCGGCGTTTTATGCCCCAATTCTGCTGCATCGCTCCGTGGATGATGGCGTCATTACCACAACTCTGCCGACCCGCTCGGCGCGTCTACTGACCATCTTTCCCCTCTTTTCCAGAGCCTTTGCGCCCCTGCCGACCGTCATTGCCGGCTCGTATCGTAAGGCACGAGCCTGCGTATCGTATGATACGGGCTTTCGTTTCTTATGTTACGTGGCCTCGTGCCTTACGATACGAGCTGCTGACTCTCATCTCCAGTCTTGCCGGAGGGCATGGCGGGCCGAGCGAAGGCGGATGGCGGAGCGGGCGGGGGCATGACTCGTCCAGCCAAGGCGGCAAAAGGCTGTCTGCCATGGATATTGGCGGGTGGGCATCAGGCTCTGCTTCCCCGTATCAGCCCCTTGGGCACGCCTATCTACAGCCTCTGGAGCAATAGAGCCAATCTTGGGTGTGTTGATGTATATCAAAAATATAATCATTTTGTAAACTTTTTCCATAGGAATGCTTTCTAAATGTCAGAAAACGCTTAACTTTGCATCAGAATTAAGAAATAAGGGTATTTCTGTTCAAGGTAATAAAGATAAGGATAACATTTGCATTTGCATTTAGACATAAGTGATTGTCATAGGTATTAAGTTAGGTAATTAGACATATGCACAGGTGTAGTCGCGATGACTGTCCTTTGCTTTTGGATAACAAAAAGAGAATTTTGAGAGAGAAAATGAAAGTGTAGAAATGCACTTTTGAAGAAGGCGGCTCCACAGAGGGTCGCCTTTTTTCGTCTCCATGCCAGCCACCGCCACATCCGCTCCGCCGCAAGCCGTGCAGGGCGCCAACGCAATGACTGCCGAGCGCCACTGCCATGACGGCGGAGGATTATCGCCATGACGGCGGCGGTCAGAACGGCAGCACCGGGCGCATGGATGATGATGAGCGGCGCATGGGGGCACAAAACAAACACGCAGTAACGGCATCCAGGGATGCGGTTACTGCGTGTCGGCTTTATGGGCGAGGCGGTCTACTCTTCGTCCACGTAGTAGTGGGCATAGTTGTAGAAAGGCTCGGTGACTACCTTGTCGCTCGTCTCGGTGTAGGTGTTGCCGTAGCGGTCTTTGGCCACGATGGTGACAATCGCTTTGGGGTCCTTGGGCTGGTAGAAGTACCAGTGGTTCATCTTCAGGTAACCGTTGCGCTTGCTGAAGAAATTGTAGGGATTTGACTTGACATACTTGTGATGATAGCCCACGGCAAAGGCGTCCTGACAGGGCGTCTTCTGCAGTCGGGTCATCTCTGTCTTCACTCCATTCTCGATGGCGAAGAGTTGCCAGCCCGAGTCGGCGTTGAAGACATTGGCCACGATGATGCCCTTGCCACGCGGCAGGTTCCAGTCGGCGGCATAGCTCTCGCCATTGAAGTCGGTGTCGGCGAGGAAGAGCGTCATCTGGCGGCTCTTGTCCCATCGCGTACCTTTATAATAACAGTCGTCAATCTTGTTACCCTTGACGCTGTAGACGTAATAGCCATTGGGCACACCGTCGATGTTGAGGTTGGACTGCCAGATGTCGCCACAGGCGGCGGCATGACAGCGCTCGAGCACCTTACGGCCGTTGAGTTCTATCTCGTTGTTGATGGCAAAGTGGGTGTGTCCGCAGAAGAGCTGGTAGCCCTTGAACTTGTCGAGCATCAGGAGTATCTTCTCCAGACGGTTGGAGGCGTAGTGGCCCTTGCCCATATCATTGGGATTGGGCTTGAGGGTACGGTTGCCGAAGGTGAAGGGGATGTGGTAGCTCAGCACCACCATCTTGTTCTTGGGCACCAGGCTGAGGTCGCTCTCGAGCCAGGCCATCTGCTCGTCGGTGAGCTCGCCGGGCTGGTAGTAGGCACCGCCCCGGTAGTAGATGACATTGTTGATGCACACATAGTGCACGTTGCCGCGGTCGAAGGAGTAGTCGGTGGGTCCCCATGCCTCTTCCCACTTGCGCTTGAAGAGCGCCTTGCCGTCCTGGTCGTGGTTGCCGATGACCGAGAACGTGCGCATGCGGGTAGAGCCGAGCACGGCGCGCATCTGGCCCTCCAGCTTCTCGTTGTAGCCACCATAGTACTGCACGTTGTCGCCCATGCTGAGCGCATAGACGGGCATATCGTCGGGCAGCGAGGCGAGGGTCTTCTTGATGTCGGCCATGGTCTCGTCGGTGAAACGGTCTATATCGCTCTTGCGCACGGCGTTGTCGTTGGGGCCCTGGAAATAGGGGCCATAGGCATTGGTCACCTGCGGGTCGCCGATGACGATGAGCTTGTAGCTTTTCTCCTTGCCTCGGGGCATACGGGTGAGCTGGAAGTCATAACGCTTCACGCTGTCTACTACCTGCCGGTAGAAGCAGGCGGTATTGTCGGTGGCTGAGTGGGTAGGCACCTCGCAGTCGGCGGGCACGGTGAAGTATACAAACTTGGTGGCGCTGTTGTAGGGCAGCTCGTAGTTGCCCTTGGTGTCGGTCTGCACGCAGGTGAACCCGTTGCTCACCACCACCCCGCGCATGGGGCGTCCTTTCTGGTCGGTGAAGGTTCCGGTAAACTTCAGTGTGTCACTTTGGGCTGCGGTCTGCACGGGGCTGAGCATGGCGAGTGCTATGGTGGCAAGGGCCGTCAATAGGGTTGTCTTTCTCATGTATGGTTGTCTTGTTGCTGATTATTGTTATAAGCAAAAGCCGCACCCAGATGATGGGCTGGGTGCGACTTCCGCTTTGATGGTTTTATCTGGTCTTGTTACTTGCCGTAGTAGTGGGCATAGTTATAGAACGGCTCGGTCACGGCGTCCTTGCTGCTTGCGGTATAGGTATTGCCGAAGGGGTCGGTGGCCTCGATGGTGATCACGGCGTTGGCGTCCTTGGGGATGTACGAATACCAGTGGTTCATCTTCAGATAGCCGTTGTTCTTGCTGAAGAAGTTGTACTTGTTGGCTACAGCATACTTCTTGTGGTAACCCACGGCAAAGGCATCCTGTCCGGGAGTGCTCTGCAGACGGGTCATCTCGGTCTTCACGCCGCCTTCCACGGCATAGACCTTCCACTTGGAGTCGGCGTTGAAGATATTGGCCACGATGGTACCCTTGCCCTTGCCCAGCAGCCAGTCGGCGGCATAGCTCTCACCGTTGAAGTCGGTGTCGGCACGGAATACAGACATCTGCTTGTTCTTGTCCCAGTTGGCGCCCTTGTAGTAGCAGTTGCTGATGGTTGCACCGTCCATGGTGTAGACATAGTAGCCGTTGGGGGTACCGTCGATATTGATATTGGACTGCCAGATGTCGCCACAGGCGGCGGCATGGCTGCGCTCATAAACCTCCTTGCCCTCGAAGATTATCTCGTTGTTGACAGCGAAGTGGGTGTGACCGCAGAAGAGACGGTAGCCGGCAAACTGGTTGAGCAGGGTGAGTATCTTGCCCAATCGGGTAGAGGCATAGTGGCCGCTGCCCATGTCTGTGGCACCGCTGAGACGGCGGTTGCCGAAGGTGAGCGGGATGTGGTAGCTCAGCACCACCATCTTGCTCTTGTCGGCCAGCTTCAGGTCGCTCTCGAGCCAAGCCATCTGCTCATTGGTGAGCTCGCCGGGCTGGTAGTAAGTGGCGCCAGAGTAGAAGTATACGTTGTTGAAGCATACATAGTGTACGTCGCCACGGTCGAAAGAGTAGTCGGTGGGCCCCCAGGCCTCTTCCCACTTGCTCTTGTAGAGGGCGCTACCGTCCTGGTCGTGGTTGCCGATGACCGAGAAGAGGCGCATCTTGGTCGAACCGAGCTTGGCGCGGATTTCGGCTTCGAGGTTGGCATTGAAACCACCGTAGTACTGCACATCGTCGCCCATGGTGAGGCCGTAGACGGGGGTGCTGGCGGGCAGCGAGGCGATGGTCTTCTTGATGTCGGCCATGGTCTCGTCGGTGAAGCGCATCACGTCGCTCTTGTTAATCATGTTGTCGTCGGCGCTCTCGTAGTAGGGGTTGAACTTGTTGGTCACCTGTGGGTCGCCGATGACAATCATCATGTGGTTGGTCTCCTTGCCGCCGGCGAGCTTGGTGAGCTTGAAGTCGTACTCGTAGGTGCCCTCGGCGAGAGGCAGGTAGAAGTTGGCGGTGTTGTCGGTGGCAGAGTGTACGGGTACCTCGCAGTCGGCGGGCACGGTGTAGTAGACAAACTTGGCGTTGGCGTTGCGGTTGAAGGCATACTTGCCCTGTGCGTCGGTTTTCACACAGGTGAAGCCGTCGCTGACCACTACTCCCTCGATGGCGTTGCCGTTCTGGTCGGTCACCTTACCGGTCACGTCGCTGTCGATGGTATTGACGCTGGTAGAGGCTACCGCCTTGAAGGCGCCGGCAGTGAGGGCTACGTCGCCGAAGTTGACGATGTATGCCTTGGTGCCCACCTTGACAGTGGCTTTCAGAGCCTTGATGTCGTTGGGGTAGAGGGCTGCATAGACGGTGAGGCTGTGGCCGTTGAGGGCGAGGCCTTCGGTGTCTATGGTGATGGCGCCCTCTTCGCCGGTCTTCAGCGTAGCGTCGGCGATGTTGAGCGACACATTATTATATACACCCTCACCCATGATGCTCACGCTTGTAGGCTTGGTGGTCACCTCGGCGGGCAGCGTCATGTCGAGCTTCACGATTGTCATCTTGCGCTTGAAGGTGAGCGCCAGCGGCTCGGTGGCGTTGGGGTCGTAGGTGCCGGTGGCGAAGAGCACGTCGTGGGTAGTGGCACTACCTTCGCCGGTGAGCTTGCCGGTCTGGAAGTGCAGGTCGTTGACGATGGCGTCGGCTTGGTTATACACATTGGGGTACTGGGCGTAGGCGTAGATGGGGGTGGCGGTGGCTACGTCGCGGTCGAAGTGACCCTTGAAGTTAGCGTTGCTCTTGTCGCTTCCCTTATAGCTTACAAATTTGAGGGTACCACGGTTGGGGTTCACACCTGCATCGGCGTAGATGCTGATGAGGTCGGTCTGTTCCCACTGGGCGGTGAGGGCGCCGCCATCCTCGGTATAACCTACGCGGGTGGGGGCTATCTTGCAGGCGGTGACATCGAAGTCGTTGCCAGGCTCGGTGCCGGGAGTCACCTGTTCCTCTACGTTGCTGCAACCTGCCATCAGGGCAGCTGCGAGCAGTGAATATAATATCTTCTTCATACTTCTTTCGTGTGCTGGATGGGTTGGATTAATTGTTTCCGCCGCCTATCTCTACATCCTTGTAGCCCGAGGCGGTGCGCTTGATGACGATGTCGCCCTGATAGGTCACGGCGTAGGCAGCGAAGTTGGAGGCTGAGTAGCCGCCGGGCTTCTGGCGTATCATGCTGGTGGAAGAGATGCTGTTGTTGTAATAGCGCATCACCTGCAGACCGCAGATATAGAGCTTGGGCGCGCTTGTCGAGGTTCTCAGCATAGACATCTTGCTGGTGTTGGCGTTCCAGCGTACGGTGGTGGTATGACCCACTACGCTCACGGTGCCTGTATACCATGTGTACTGCACGCCGCCGATGGTGGCATACTGGAACGACCAGCCGCCGTTGATCTTGGTGCTCAACTCAGGCATCAGGGCTGCGTACTCTCCGGCATACTGTCCGGTGTAGAGGCGCTGTGCCTTGGTCGAGGTATGGGTGTCGATGAAGATGCCCACGGTAGCCTGCTTGGCAGAGTGGTCGACCTTGGTGAGGGCTTCGGTCTTCAGGTTTTCGAAGAGTCCGGTGATGCTCACGTTGTTGGTGGCTTTCTGCGAGTTCGGGCTCAGACTCTCGTATGCGGTGACGGTCTTTCCGGTCTTGTTGACCAGGTTCAGCTCGGTCTTGTTGTTGTAGTTCACGCCATCCACTATCTTCAGGTCGGTGCGGTTGTCGCTGGGCGTGGTGCCTGCGGCGCTCCACTTGCTGTCATAGTTGGTGGTAGAGGCAGAGCCCTTGGTGTAGAATGTCTTGAAGGCTGTCATATCCCATACGCCTGCGAAGTCGGTCTCTTCTATCTGGGTGAGGTCGATGGTGGTCTTCTGGCTGCCGTTGCCGAAGATGAGCTTGGCCTGGCGGGGTGCACCGGTGGTGTTGGCGGTGGCAGAGACGATGACCTGGGTACCGTCTGAGGTCACGCTGAGCCAGTCGCTCCCCTCGGCAGGTATGCGCTCGATGGTGGTAATCTTGTACTTGGCCACGTCGTAGGTCTTGCTCCACGCCTTGTTGTCGGTCCAGAGCGATACGTCGGCCAGCTTCTCGTTGCTGCGGGTTACGGTGTACAGTTTGCCTGCCTCTACCTGGAAGTTGTCGGTGATGAAGAGGTCATTGTATGCTTCGGCGCTGGGGCCCACGATGTCGGCGCGCATGTTCTTGATCGTCTGGGGCAGCACGGCGGCATAGAAGGTCAGCTTGTTGCCGTCTACCTTGGCGGCGCTGATGTTGATGTCGCCGGTCGACTGGTTGCTTTCGCTACCGTCCTTCAGCGAGAACCATACTCCTGTGGCGAGGCCGTCGGCTTTGAGCTTCACGGCGTAGGTCTCGGTGGTGGGGGTGAAGGGCAGGATGATGGTGCCGCGGATGAAGCCCACGTTGTGCTTCATGCTCAGGTCTATCTTGCCATTGTTGGTGGGGACGTATTCACCCTTGGCAGACAGCAGGTCATAGTTGCCCAGGTCTTCTATCTTTCCCGTCTGTGTGGTCAGGTCGAGCTTGGCTGTGGCGTCAGCGATGGGCGCTGCGACTATCTGGTTGACGGCGAAGAGGGTAGTCTTCCCGGTGGGAGTGCTTGCCAGTGTGCCGGTAAACTCGGCGTTATGGCCGTCGCTGCTTATGGTGCCTGCGGTGAATGTGCTCACGCTGTTCTGCTGGTAGCAGTTTACGGCGAGCTTGTCGTCGGCTTTCCACTGCACCTTGAGTCCGGGGTTGGTGGCTTCGCCCTGCTCACTCAGACCCACACGGGTGCTGGGGAGAGAGGTGCGGATGGTCAGCTTGCCGGTCTGCGGGGTGTCGGGAGTCATGGGCGCGATGTCGTCAGACGAACATGCGGCTACGAGGGCGGCGAGAGCTATGCCGCCAAAGATTTTCTTCAGTTCCATAGTCCCTCCTTCTCTTCTTCGTTGGGTAAAAAACTACTAACGCGATCCATGTCGCCGCCTGGTTCCACGTCAGGAACAGAGGCGTTGCAAATCTCGCTGCCAGTCTCAATGGCGCGGGTTTTGCACAGAGGCTTCACATACGCGTCACGGGTAATAGTGGTTGCATTGTTACTCTTTTTCATGTTGTATCTATATAAGGCACCTGTAGTCATGGGCGCCAAGGTTATTGTTTGTGTGGTTGTGGTAGCGATGGTAGCCGGCAGGGAAAGGATGGCTGGTGCCAGCGGGGCATCGCTCACGATTGTTAGAAAAAACACCTGCTTGTAAAGCGATTACTTTCCAAGCAGGTGCCTGCGGTTTATTGTTTATCCGATAAGTTTATTTGCGTACGAAACTTGTACCGGGCTTGCCCTTGGCATTCACCTGGTATACGTTGGCGTAGCCAGTGGGAATGCCGTCTGCAGTAGCAGTAGCTACAATGTCGATACCGGCAATCTGGTTCATAGTAGCGTCAGAATATTGGCTTACGGTAGAGAATTCTACATTGTTGCCAGCGCGGTTGTAGTACATGAAGGTCTTCAGGTCAGCCTGCAATGGGAACCATGCCCATGCATAGTTGGGATTTCCCAGGTTAACCTCGTCAAACTTCCATGGCTTTGCCCATGCTGCAGCAGTGCGGGTAACCAGTGTAGGTACGAAGCGTGCATAGAGACCCTTGGCATCGCCTTCTGCTGCTATCTTCTGTGCTTCTTCGGGGCGTGCATCGTAGAATACACCCATCTTGGCCTTCTGGTTCTCATAGTCAATCTCGATACAAGCGTCCATGATGGCATCGAAGTAGAGACCCTTGATACCTACATTGTTGGTGTGTTTGGTCTTACCGTCAGCGTCGGTCAGAGTGACAGCCTTGCGAGGCTCGCCGATGGTAACATCCCAAGACTTGGGGTCTTGAGCTGCGTGATAGGAAGCTACCTTGCCGGCAAATACCTTGGCAGTGAAAGTATATGTACCCTTGAAGTCCTTGGGTTCAATCTGAGTAACGGTAAACTTGACATCGCCTACGGTGATGACGCCAGTACGTGGAGCGCCAGTCTCGTTGGCCTTGGCGTGTACCTTGCCTGCGGCGTAGGTGAGCCAGTCTGCCTCAGAGTTAACGGTACCGTCTACGGCGTCAGCCACGTCAGCCTCGTTGTCCTTTACCCAGATGGTCTTTTCGGTCTTCTGCTTGGCCATGGCTGTTGCCACGGTATAGAGCTTGCCTGCCTCGAGCTTGTCTGCGTGGTTCTTCAGATACTCGCCAGCATACTTCTTGCCGTCGATTTCGGTAGAAATGTTGACGGTGCTGAACTCGTTTTCACTCACGTTGGGCCAGATGGTCATATAGGCAGTAGCGACATTGCCGCTTACTTCACCTACCTTTACAGTGAATGTAGCTTTGCCCTTGGCGCCTGCAGGAGTACTGCTGCCGCCAGGATTGCCACCAGAAATCTGTACCTTATTATATGTAGCATCAGCCTGTACGGTGAGCTCGGTGCCCTTGGCTACAGTAACACCCTCGGGGAAGGTGAGCTGCAACTTCAGAACAGATGTCTTGGGCTTGAAGGTAACATTGTTCAGAGTGGCGGTATTCTTCTCGGTGTTTACGTCCAGATTGCCTTCGGTCACGGGGTCAGCCTGGAATACGCTGCGCATGGCGGCGTCTTCGAGCGTACCCTCCTGCTTGCTCAGGTCATTGATGAGCGCGCACTTGCCGGCAGCGGCATCGATGTAAGGAGTGCCACCCTTGGTGGTACCGATGAGGATATGGAGCAGACCGGTTCCTTCGGGAATCTCGGCTATCTGGGCAGAGAACTTGCCAGCAGTACCGGGCTCATAGTTGAGCACGCAGGTCTTGTTGAGCCATCCGCCATCAGCCTTGCGGAAATATACCATCATATAGTCGCCCTCCTGGAACGAGCCCTTCAGGCCCTCGCCATTGGGAGTGAAACCTACACGTGAGCCGGCAACGCTGGCGTTGATAGACAACTTCATCTTCTTGGCGCCTTCGTCCTGCTTGTTGTCTACTACGGTGTTGTCTGTACATGATGCGAACAAGCCGGCAACCATGGCAACGAGAAACATCAATTTCTTCATCATTGTTAGTCCTCCCATAAATTAAAGTTGTCCTTAGGTGCAAGAGCGCCGCCACCTTCGTGGTCGGTATTTCCTGGGTCAACAGTAGATTCTACGGAAGTGTTAAGCAGGCTGTCTGCTTCAATTCCGCGAGTCTTCACGCATGGCTTTACGTACGCGTGCTTTACTCCCTGTAAGCCATCCAATAAGGAGCTGCGTAATGTCTTGTCCATATTATTACTCGTTTAAGTTATTAATTATCAGTTTATATTCACGTTGGTTGGAGTTCTCCCGGCGTGCGGGCGAACTGTCTTCAACTGCGGTTGAACTGTCTTTCATGACAGAATAACTACAATTTGTGAGCAAATCTACTAAAATTCTGTGAAATATAATAGTGTTTTCTTTATTTTTTTTGATTTTCGTCAAAAAAAGTTGCGCAATATTTGCGCACATGGCTATCGATAGACTTGTCAGACGGTAGCGAGGCCCCTCATCCATCTGCCTTTGAAGAGGCGGAAGAGGAATATAGTACCACGGAAAGTGAGCTCTATCGCCATGGCAACCCATACGCCACGCAACCCATAGGTGGGGGCGAGCAGGGCAGCAAGGGTCAGGCGCACGCACCACATCGAAACCAGGTTGAGCAGAGCGGGTTTGATGGTGTCGCCGGCACCCACACACACGCTGTAGGTGACGATAGAAGCGGCGAAGAAAGGTTCGGCAAAAGCCTCGATGCGCAGCACCTCGGTGCCGAGGCGGCGTATCTCTTCGACGGGCGACAGCATGCCTATCATCTCGGGGGCGAAGACATACATCACCACACCCATCACCGCCATCACGCCCATGCCCAGTGCCACGGTCATATAGGCGAAGTTGCGGCACAGGTCTGCGCGTCGTGCTCCATAGGTCTGGCCCACCAGTGTCGACGCTGCGTCGCCGATACCATAGCCCGGCATGTAGCAGAGACTCTCGGCAGTGATGGCAAACGAGTTGGCGGCGATGGCCACGTTGCCCAATGGCGCCACTATCAGTGTGCTTACCACCTGGGCACCACTCATCAGCGCCGACTGGATGGCTATGGGAAGACCCACGCGCAGGGCGTTGCGCACATAGAGCCATACCCAGGTGAAGGGGGCGGTGTCCTGGCGCAGGGCGAGGATGCGGTTGCGCCTCGTGGCAACCCACATCATGGTGAGCGAGATGATGGCAAAGGCGCAGAAGGTACCCATGGCGGCACCGCGCACGCCGAGTTCGAGGATGTAGATGAAGAAGTAGTTGAACACCACATCCAGTATGCACATCGTGATGCTCAGCAGACTGGGGATGTGCATATTGCCCGTGCTCTTGAGCATGGCTGAGTTGAGGTGGAACAGCAGGATAAAGGGCATGGCCAACGAGAAGATGAGGAAGTAGGCCGACGAGTCGCCGGCGATGTCCTCTCCGCCTCCCAGCCAGTAGGGTAGTGCTCCGTGGATGGTAACGCCCACCAGCAGTATTATCATGCTGACCACGGCGCCACACACCAGGGCGTGGCGGAATACCTGGCGTGCCCTCACGAAGTCGTTGGCTCCGATGAAGTGGGCCACCTGGACAGAGAAGCCGGTAGATACCGCTCCCATCACACTGCCCATGAGCCAGGTGGTCGACTCGATGAGTCCGATGCTGGCAGAGGCTGCCGCACCGAGGTGTCCCACCATGGCGGCGTCGATGAAGAACATGAGTACGGTGGTGATTTGTGCCAGAATGGACGGTACGCTGAGGTCAACTATCAACCTCAACTTCTCGTGCATGGTCATCGCGTTGCCCATGCGTATCTTCTCCAGCAATATTTCACTCCGTTTTACCATACCTTATTATATATATGGGTGCAAAGGTACGCATAATTATAGACATAGTCAGTCTAAATGGCAAGAAAAAAGTGTCGCCAGCGGTTGTAGTATGCATAATCAGCGTGATATAGATACAAAAAGATTTGCGGCTTTTCCGGGCTGCGCCCTTTGCGTTTGTGGCTGTCGGCAATGTCGTCGAGAGCGCGCTCTCGTACATTCGCCGCCATCCCCATCCGCGCCTGCCTGTCGGCAGGCTGAAAAGCCGCAAATACAAAAAGTCCGCCTTTGGCGGTAAAAAAAGTCCGGCTGTCGCCGGTACAAAAACAGCTATAAACGGGGAGCCCGTAAGCAGCAGCTACTCCTACAGAGTTGTCAAGGG
>OLSQ01002395.1_pt1 | contig 13634 bp, 9 predicted proteins | sample 1672561 | NCBI WGS metagenome assembly OLSQ01 (sample SAMEA3136699, study PRJEB25190) | human gut metagenome | biome: human gut; feature: human-associated habitat; material: faeces | place: Austria | collected 2013 | reverse complement strand
GCAAAGAAAGCAAAAGATATTCAGCTTGTTAGTGGGTATTGTACTGATGCAGCTTCGGCATTTGCAATATGTACAGACCAGTTGGATTCTAGCAAAACATACACAATTACTATTTCAAAAGAAAGCTCAGGTTGGAAAGTTGATACAGTAGATAATGGTGGGACGAATTGTGCAACATTAACAAGTGCTTTTGTAGAATTGAATTCTACAGATACAAAACAACCAAATTTTCAATCAGAGGAAGGAAAGAAAATTACAAAAATTGTAATTGTTTGCAAACATGGGAATTTTGCTGCAAGATTAACAGTTGTTGGACCAAATGATGCAAATGCATTTGAAATAGAGACAAAATAGAAGGTTATTATATGTCTGCCATGAGACATGTGATGATAAATAAATAATTAATACTAAAGGAGAGAAAAGGTATGAAGATTATGAACAAATTTCAGAAGAAGTTAGCAAACAGAAAGAAAGATAACAGAGGTTTCTCACTTGTTGAGTTAATTATCGTTATCGCTATTATGGCAATCCTTGTTGGTATTGTTGGTACACAGGTTATTCCTTATATTAACAAATCAAAGCTTGAAAAGGATCGTCAGGTGATTAGCAGTTATTCTACAGCAGCTGTATCTGCATATTCTATGGTTGCAGGAGACATTGCAGCAGCGCCAACTACACCTATTGATGTGTATACTGGTACTCATTCGGGAGATCAGGCTACAATTGTAGATAAGATTAAAGAGTTAACAGGTTCAACTAATCCAGCTTCATCTTTGAAGTCAAAAGAGGCTTCTGGTGCAACAGATATTAAAATTACATATGATGTAGCTAATCATAAAGTGACAGCAACAATCGAAGGTGGAACAGATGCAACAGCTTTGACAGTTGAATCTACAATGTAATTTGAAATAATTTTTAGGAGCAAAGGAATTATGCAAATCCAACTTACAATTTTTCTTTATATTGTCACGTTTTTATATGGAATCGTAATCGGCAGTTTCCTTAATGTCTGCATTTTACGAATTCCTCGAAAAGAGAATATCGCAAGTCATTCCCATTGTATGACTTGCGGACGTAAGTTGGGCTGGCGTGATATGGTTCCAGTATTTTCTTACATATTTTTACGAGGCAGATGCCGGCAATGTGGGGCGAAGATATCCATACAGTACCCATTGATCGAGGCTCTGAATGGTGTGCTGTATGTGATCGTTTTCATGGCGAACGGATTTACTTTCAGCAGCGTTCTCTATTGTCTCATGACATCTGCACTCGTAGTAATTACGGTCATCGATGAGAGAACTTATCAGATACCGGTCTCCATGAATCTTTTCATTGGATTGATCGGTGTCATTATGACCGTATATGATTATAAGCATATTTTATCCCATCTCATTGGAATGGTATGTGTCAGCTTGTTTTTATATGCACTTTATTATTTTTCATCAGGACAGGCAATCGGTGGCGGAGATATCAAACTCATGACCACGGCAGGACTCGTACTCGGTGTGAAAAATATCGTTTTTGCATTTTTCCTGGCATGTATCTTAGGATCTATAATTCATACAATCCGTATGAAAGTCAGTAAGAAAAATAATTTACTTGCGATGGGACCTTACCTGTCGGTATCAATCTATATCGCAGCACTGTGGGGCAACTGCTTCTGGAGCTGGTATTTGGGACTGATGGGTCTATGAAATTAAATGAAGTATTTCATCATTGAGTGGCGAATTATGAACAGTTGAATTTTCGCCACCTCTATTTTATACAAAATGTAACGATGGAAAATATAGAAAAATAATTAGGGTTTGTGATTTTTCTCAAGCTAAGAGGCTGTTAGAAAAATTACATCAAAATTCCTACAGCCTCTTAGCGAAGAGAACCTGAACAAAGCATAATTATTTTTGTATATTTTCCTGCAGAACATTTGGAAAACATAAGGAGAAAATGAAAATGGTCAGAAAAGTAATAAGTATTGAGGCCGGCGTCTGGTGGACAAAGGTCTCTTTGGTTGAGTACCGAAAGAAAAATCCACCGGTATATCAGGCATTTGCCTTCCGGACTCCGGAGAATGCCGTGGAGGATGGTTACATCCGTGACAAGGATAGTTTTGCCAATGCCTTAAAGGAAGAGTTGCGCAGACATAATATCCGTGAGAAAGAAGTGATATTTACCCTTTCTTCCTCAAAGGTTGTAACACGTGAAGTGTTGATTCCTTTCGTGAAAGACAATAAGATCCGTGGAATTATCGATGCACAGATGCGTGATTATTTCCCAATGGATGTCAGCAGTTATACGGTAAGTTATAGCAAGATGGATGTCGAGGAAGTAGACGGAAAGAAGCAGATCAAATTGCTTCTCGTTGCGATTCCGGATAATCTGTTGAACAATTACTGTACATTTGCAGATCTGGCAGGACTGAAAGTTGAAACATTTGATTACATTGGTAATGGTACTGTTCAGCTCATGTGTGACAGTTTCCTGCAGAATGCAGTCGTTGTACAGCTGGAGGAACAGGCCACTGTTATCAGTATCTTAGAGAACAAGAAACTCGTATTTCAGCGTGTAACCCCATATGGTTATGGTGCAACATTATCCGCGATCATTGATCATCCGGTTCTTGGAATCAAGGATGAATATGAGGCATTTGATTTCCTTTTAAGCCACAATGTACTGTACAATCGTCCGGTTGTACAGAAGATGGAAGACGAAGAGGAAATGAAGCATCAGCAGGCGATGGCAGACGAGACCTATGATGATCTGGCAGAGTCTTTACGTTATCATCTTCGCATTGCGAATACGGCAATTGAGTATTATCAGAATCAGGTAAAGAGAGAATTTACTGGAAATTTATATCTTGTCGGTGATGGTTCCCGCTTCGCAGGTATGCACAAACTGTTCGCACAGGAGATGCCACTGCCAATCCAGGATATCAATTTTGCGTCGATCATTGACTTGAAGAGTGAGAGTCAGAAAGCGGCAGTTGCGCAGACACAGAGCCAGGGAACTTATGAAACTCCGGGACAGGTGAAGGAACGCCCGAAGGCAGCGACTCCGGTTGGATTTCTTTCCGTTATCGGTGCGGCGGTTCATCCGATTGATGCAAAACCGAAGGAAATGCGTCAAGCGGATGTAAAGAAGAATGGCCTGCGTAATTCTTATGTGATTCTTGCAGGTGCAGCTTTGATCAGTGTGCTTTTGATTTTGGGATCAAGTGTACGGCTTCTGGTTGCTACAGCACAGCATAATAAGTTACAGAAACGCATTCAGGAATTATCTTATGTGCAGGATACCTATGATGAGAGTGCAAAGGTACAGCAGGAAGAAAAAACATACGAGAATATTGACCGCGCAACGCTTTGCAACAACGAGCAGCTGCTTCCATTGATCAATCAGCTGGAAGAACAGTTACCAAGAGACATTCATGTGGAAAGTATTCAGACAGACAACAGTATGGTTGTCCTGAACATGGTGGCAGATAAGAAAGTAACGGTAGGACAGATGCTTTTGAATTTCCAGGAAGTGACATTGCTGCAGAATCTGGATATTCCACAGATGACAGAGACAGTGGACGATGCTGGAAATACTACATGGACTTATACACTGAATGCAACCTATACGCCAATTACTTATGAGGGTGACGAGACAGAAAGTGTAGAGGATACAACAGAAGAAACAACGGAAGGAGAGACAGAGACAAATGAATAAAATTAAATTATCGGATTCCGACAAACGTTTGCTCATTATCTTTTTGGCTATCCTTATGGTTGCAGCTTCTTATTTCTTTTTCTTTAACAAGAGCATGAGTAAGGCCTCTGATATAGAGGAGAGTAATACAAAAGATCAGATGCAGGTACAGCAGATGGAACAGATGGAAGCTGCTTTGCCACAGGTCCGTGAGAACATGAAAAATCTGAAACAGAAACAAGCAGATATCATTGCAAAATATCCTTCCGATATTAAAACAGAGAAAGTAATCTGGATTCTTCAGGATATTGAAGATCATAACGATTATCATATTTCGGACATTACATTTGCAATGAGTAATCCGTTACAGATTACTCCTGATGTATCGGATACAACAGATACAAGCGTCGATGAGAGTTCTTCTGATACAACAGAAGAAACCACAAATACAGAAACAACAGATGACAGCAGTACGGATACAGCAACCAATAATGTACCAGCGGTCACAGGCTATTATGCATCTATTGGAGTGAAATATGATGCGACTTATGAAGGCTTAAAAGATATGCTTGCTTATGTAAATGAGTACTCCGATCGTATTACCATAACGGATTTTTCAAGTTCCGTGGATAGTGAGACTGGAAGACTGACAGGTGAAATGACGTTCAGTATGTATGTCATTACCAACACAGGCAAGGATTATGTAGAGCCGAAGTTTGATATGATGCTCAAAGGTGTCCAGAACATTTTTGGAAATAACGCCGGAACAGTATCTGGCACAAATTAGTATATGACAGGATATGCATGTAAGAAAGGGGTGTCTTTATGAGAAGAAAACAGAATAATGCAGGTTTTTCATTGATTGAGGTCATCCTTTCTATGGCTATCCTTGCAATTATTTCCATTCCGCTTTTAAGTTATTTTACAGAATCTATGAAGTATAATGCGAAGATGGCGGACAAGCAGCATGCAACAACTCTGGCACAGGAGGTACTTGAGGACCTGAAGAATCAGGATGTCCTGGTGGCGGATGAAGGAACCGGAGAGACTATCAAGTATTTGCTGGATCATGGATATACTGCGGTGTCAAACGATATGGGCAAGACTGACAGTGCAGGAAAGTTCATCGGTGGCGAGGGCGTGTTCTACGGTGCTGCAGCAAATATTGGTAAAGATTATGATGTCGTTGTTAAGGCAGAAACTACACCGACGGAAAATACAAAAGAGATTCCGGAAGTCAGTGGGATTGATGATACCAGTGATCTGCTGGCAGTAGAGAATGCACAGTTACAGGAGGCTTTGACACATTTTCTTGCAATTAATTCTGCTTACGAGTCAAATGTGTCTGCGCGACTGACCAGTGATCAGATCCGAAACAAAATGAAACGGACAATAGGCATCGATATCCAAAAGGACGGTGCCTATTACGACGTGAAAGTCAGTTGTACCTATCAGTGTACAGGATTACGCGGTTCAGGTTCTAATGATACCTATGAATGTGCTCCTTATGCGGAGGAACGTTTAAAAGAGGTAAAACATATCTATTTATTGTATAATGTTAATCAATTAACGGATACGGTTAACATTACAAAGGGCGCAGGAGTAGATGCTTCACTGAATCCGGAAATCGAAATTATCTGCCAGAATATTTCGAGCGTGGATCCGGCTTATACGATTACGGTGACAGGAATCAATATTCCATCTGTCACAACAAATCTTGGAAAAAATGGAAAAAATGGAAAGGTACACAACAGCAGTGGAATCCCTTTGACAAATACCAAGGATCTGGTAGAGAACAAGTCACAGATCCGAAAGATTACATTGCAGGTCAGTGTCTATAAAAAGGGTGAAGGAAGCACTGCTGGAGCAGAGCCTTATATTACCGTCAATGCAGCGAAAGGAGAGTAGTCCATGAGAAAGTTATCGTTAAAAAATGAAAACCGTGGTGCCTCTTTACTTGCTGTACTGATTGTGCTTGTGGTTGTCAGTGCAATTGCCGTGGTGATTACAAAAGTTACGATTACAAACATTCAGATGAAAGAAGTGGAGCGCGGAACAAAGAAGAATTTTTACAGCGCAGAGTCGGTAATGGATGCACTTCATGCAGGCGCCGGTGAGAAATCGGCAGATGCCTTAAAGGATGCTTATACCTATGTGATGGAGAACTATGTGATAAGCACAGCCAGTGGCAATAATCTGCAGGATGAATTCGCAAAGAAATATGTTGAGAAGTTAGAGGATACATTTAATCCGGGTGGCACGAATCCAAAGAGCGAAGAGAAAGAGGCTGGAGCGGTTATTTACAGTATTGCCGATTATGATACCAATATTGTGAAAAGCTGTATTGGTGATGCCGGAGAACAGTCCTATTACGAGACACCAGCCGCTGGTAAGGCAAAGTACGAAGCTGATTATAAAGCAGGTACTTTTACTTTGAAAAATGTCGGAGTTTCTTACACCGACGCACAAAAATATAAGACAACGATTACAACGGACCTTGTATTTACAACACCAAAATTAAATTTCAATGGTGGCGATGAAATCAAGGAATTTATGAAATATGCATTGATTGCGGATAAACAGATAAATGTTAATGCAAATTCCGTGACGGTTGACGGAAATGCTTATGCTGGAAAAGATGGAATTTTAGCAGATAATAATGGCAATGGAACGTTTAATGGTAAAGTAACGATTACTCGTGGAGATATTGTTACAGACAGTGGAACTTCTCTTGTTATGGGGAATGGAAATTCTTCTATCTGGGCATCGAATGTTGAGACGAAGAGAAATCCATCCGGTTCTGCAGCATCTTCCATTGAACTCAACGGAAACAGTTATATTGAAGATGATTTGACTCTGAATGGTGTGAATAGTACAATTACAGTCAAGGGAAATTACTATGGATACAATTTTCAGGAGAATTACGATTCTCAGGTAGAAACCAAAGATGCATCTTTTAACAGTGCGATGATGGTCAATGCCAAAAAGTGTAAATTGGATCTGAGCAATATCAGTTATCTGATGCTTTCCGGGCGGACGTTTGTTGCAAGAGGAAATGATTCAAAAAATAATGATGTGTTATTAGGCGAGTCTCTTTCTGCAAGAACGAATCAGCTGGCGTATTATGTGCCGAATGATTATGTGAATGAGTCTACCGGAAAGTTTAAGACAGTTGCTGATGGTGGAAAAGACGGAGTGGCAGCATTTGAGGCGTTTTCCGGCGTTAGCAATGTTATGTCGTACCTGGACAGCAGTAAACCGGTGGTTGCTTATTATTATGTAGATAAGGCAACACATACGACAGTTCATAATTATTATCTGAATTTTGCAACTGAGCAGAAAGCAAATGATTATTTTACAGCGTATTGTACTTCTTCTAAGGCAGCAACATTAAAGAATTATGCGACAGATTATCTGACGGATGATGCGATTGTTTTGGATAACAACAAGATTTTTACACTGCGCGGTGATATTTTATATCGAAATGCGGCAGAGGCAGGTTTGGATGAGAAGCATGTAAGCATTGATTATAATGATTGGAAGATTGATCCGGTAGATAGCACAAACAATGGTGTCTATGCAGATTACAGTTCGAAGCTTGCAATCAGATATAAGGCGCTGCAGCTTTCTTTAAAAGATTCTGATCCGGGTATTTCAGCTGCAAATGTCCGGATTACCAAAAGTACTGGAGAAATCGACAAGAGTCAGAATCCTTTGATTGATACATTGGTTGATCGTGCAGCAATGTCTGCGGCAGTAGATAATCATAAATCCGGTACGGATGAGTATTATATTGCTTACAAAGAACCAATTTCCGGAAGCACAGACAATACGGGAGTCGTTCTTGCAAAAAATACTTCAGCATTGAACACGAACACAATTGGTATTTCACAGGGATTAATTGTTGCTACAGGAGATGTGTACGTTACAAAAAATTTCCGGGGATTGATTATTTCCGGTGGAAAAATTACCTTCGGCAGTGGTGTTACAGTAACTAGCGATAAGATGCTTGTTGCGGATTTGTTTAAAAAGGATATGGAGACATCTTCTCCGGCATTTTCTCAGTTTTTCAAGGATTGTTCCGTTGGTTCTGTGACAGACCATATTTCCGGAAATGTGGATATCAATACCTATCTGACTTATGAGAATTGGAAGAAGAATTAAGAGGTGAGCCAATGAGAATGCATAAAGGTTTAAATCAAAAGGGTGTGACATTGGTAGAAATCATTCTTGTCATTGCAATCATTGGTATTCTGGCAAGTACATCGGTAATGCTGATCGGGCATCTGCGGTATGCAGATACGGAGAAAGCAGTAAAAACAGTGGATTCGTCTTTGGACAAGCTTCAAGTGCAGACGATGAGTAAGGCGGATACACCATATTTGTATATTTATCACCTTAGCGATGGCTGTTATCTGAAGATTATGAATGATGATGTCACAAGTTTTGACGGCTCAAAGTTTGATAAAAAAGGTGTCAAACTTTCGAACAATCGTGTCGATATTTATATGGATAGCAAATCAGGCACAAAAGTGGATGGCAATAGTTTTATCAAGGTTGTATATAAGAAGTCAGCGGCTTTTGATACTGATAGTGGAAAGACAAATGTGACAAAAATTGTGATTGATGGTGTAGGTACCTATACGGTCAAGCTGATCGGTGAGACAGGAAAACATTTTATTGAAAAGTAATTATTTTTGTAACATTGATATTATTCAGAAAGAAATAAAAGAATGTGAAATTCGCAAACGGAAAGGAAGTGGTTGTGTGCAAAAAGATAATAGAGGAATCACGCTGATAGAGCTGATTATTGCCATTGCAATATCAACTATTATCGTTGGAGCGGCAACATTCCTTTTGAGCACTGCGCAGAAAAATTATAGCAGCGCCTCGTCAACAGTTGATCTGCAGTCGGAAGCACAGATTCTCATGGAACAGATGGGAACATGGATCATGGAAGGAAATCGTGTGGAAGTGAATGCGGCCGGTGACAAACTGACGGTTTATCAGATTCCACGAAAGGTTACGACAGCGCGTCCGACCGGGGCAGAGGCGTTGAAGACAGATGCGTCCAAGCGTGTTTTCTGGCTTTCCAATAAGCTCAATGGAAAGACGATGCTTTATATGAAGAAATTTGATGGTATTACAAATCCCGACAGTGATACGACGGATATATCTGATTCCGATGCAATATTAGACAATTGTATCGGAGAATATGTGACAGGATTTACGGTTGCAAAATCGACATCGAATGCAAAGGTTACAGTAACATTAGAACTTAAACAGGGAAAACAAAAATACAGTATCACCAATGATTTTAAGTTGAGAAATGCATTGCAGTAATGCATGATTTTAAGAAGGGAGCAATTACTTTGAAGAATCCAACAGATCACAAAAAAAGAAGAAGTAGATTTACGAGAAAATTTAATCGTTGTCTTGCATCTGCTGCATGTGTTTTGGGTGTTGTTGCAGTTTGTTTTGGTGTGGCTGGATACCAGAATAGAATACATGCGGAGGATGATCAGGTTCTTACGCGTGGAGTAATCAACAGTCTGGGACAGATTCCGCAGACGAAGAAGACGATGTATGATGAAGGTAAGACTGCCGCTGACTATACAGATAAAGATATGAAACTTGGGTCTAAATCCAATCCTTTTGTCATCTTAGAGGTCGTGCCAAATGTAGCATACGGAGAATTAGGATATCAGATCAGTGGATGTGAACCGGTTAATATTGAGGAAATGCGGTTTGGAGCAGAGAATATGACAGCCGTTACCAGCATGAAAGTCGGTTCATTTGGAGAAAGTGCTGTACAGGCTTTTTTCTTCCGTGATGAGCTGCCGGGAAATGTTGAACATTACAAAGATAAGATTAAGGATTATACAAAAGATTACGGAAAAAAGTTTGAAGGATACTATGAGAAGGTAGCAGATGGAGAGGGTACGTTTGTACAAAAGGAAGATGGAACATTTGAAAATGTAGGTGCCAAAAAAGGCAACTTAATCTGGCATACGATTAATAATTTTGAAAAAGATAATTATAAGAATGTCGATTTTACCAATGAGGGCAAAGAGTTATTTAAAGATAAGGAAATTGGAGAGCGTGTTTATACAACACGGGAGCACTCGGAAAAAGATTGTATCGTTGAAGTACCACGGTATTTCAACTATGTAAGTTATGATCATTTTTTGAAAGATACTTTAAAACTGACGGATGAACAGGCGAAGGATTATTCGATTGTAATTAAGACGATTACGCCGAAAGAATTAAATGAGCATCCGGATTGGGCAAAATATGCAGATTTGTATGAATTTTCTCCGAAGACACATTATGGGGAAACTGTTAATCTGTGGAAGCAGTTTAATCGTCTGGGCGATACATCAGAAGTTCCGAATGGATTAAAAGGATTTGAAAATACGGATTCAGATAATACAAAGGATATTAGCTGGGAAGTAGCTCTTTCTATGTATTATAAGGTAAATGCTGATGTGAATTATGCAGCTATCATGATGGATACGGAATGTTACAGTGTAGAACAGCTGACGAAAGGAAAACAGGTAACCATTGATATTCTTGACTGGAATATGAAACCTTCAGGAGAAACCTATACAGATACAGGATTTAACAACAATGTTTATAAGCTTGCAGTTATGCTTTTATCTATGAAGCATGAGCTTTTTGAAGATTTGTATCTTGATAAAAAGAGTCCATGGAGAGTGGAAGATGGAAAGTGTCTGGCACAAAAAGGGGATGCGCAGACGTATTGGACATTATATACATTTTGTCCGACAAATGAAAAAGGCGAGAAGGTCAGCTGGGACTGGTATAATTATTGGAATACGCCGGACAAATGGAAAGATTATGAGATGGCCGGCAATGTAACTACGAATGGCAACCGTTTTTACATTAATAATCGTATGTTTACATATAATGGCGATAATACGATTACGCAGGATTATGCTGAACCTGGAAAAATTGATTTTGATTCAAAATTTAAGGATTTCCTGGATTATGTAGATAAAGAATATCCGGATGAAGATCGTAAACCATCGACGTCAGATGCTATACGATACATTTTGGGTGATAAGCCCAAAGATGACAATGAGAGCTTAAAGGGCACTCTGAAAATTTTGGATATTGAGCCATGTTACGATAGCAAAAATGGTTATTCACTGCAAAAAACTTATATTCGTCTGATGATTCCGAAATTCCGTGGCGACATTGAGATTACGCATATGACTACGGCACAGTTTATTGGATCGGCAGAAGATTTGAACAGTACCTACAATATGATTTTTATGGGACTGGATTACGGCGCATATAGCACGAAGAGAGAATGGGTAGCAAGTGCAAATGATGGTAAGGGTGGAAATGTAGATGTTACCTATTGGAATGATTATTTCATGAAAGGAAAAATCTATTTCCATACCGGAGATAAGATGACAGGTGCCAATTATACAAAAGATGCGAGAAGTCGTTCTGTAGAGTTTTTGTATTCTGCTACGAACAAAAACAATGTTGTAAGTGGTCAGGAATTACGTTTCCCGGGAAACGATATAACGAAAATCAAGCAGGCAGAATTGGAAGATTTTCTGAAAGCCGGATATCCGATTGTCGCAGTTCCGTATTTGTATGATACGGATAGTTTACGTATTGATCAGTATTCAAATATTTGCAAGTTTATTAAGAAGAACCGAAGCTCTTCGGATAAGAAAACGACACTGTTAAAAACCTCTGATATCAGTGGTATTTATTCTGTGGTAAAGGAAAGCCGCGCTAAAGTTGAGTTTACAAAGTTACCGGAGAAATATAATGGTGATACCGGAAGCGGAACAAAGGTTACAAATCCAAATTATTTGTCAAGGGATAGCAGTCAGCGTTCATTGATGACATTTGGATTTAAGGTGGATGATAAAGCAAATAAAACGTATTCTTACCGTATTTACCTGGATCAGAACCAGGATGGTAAATTTGCTGATGATGAGTTGTATTATACCGGTAAGAAATTTAAAGCAAATGACGGAGAACAAACAGTAACATGCAAGTTATCCAAGCTGTATTATGGATTGATTCAGTGGAAGATAGAAATATATGAAGTGAAAGCGAATGCAAATGATCGTTCTGTCCGTTTTGTAAAGACTGGATGTTCTGCAGCAAAGAATATGGCTGGACTTGGCAAGAAAGTAATTAATGTATTACAGATTATGCCAAAAGGAAGTAATGAAAGTTATGATGGCAAACTTGACCTGAGCACAGATGGAAGATTTAAAAAATATTATAGTGAGTTAGAGGATTATAGTATTAACATTACATCAATATCGCTGGATCAGTTTGAACAGAAATTTAAGAATAAGCCGTTTACTTCTTATGACTATTCAAAAACGCTGACAGATGAAGATTATGACAATATCAGCAAAGATTTATCGACAGATCAGCAGCAACTGTATAGTTATCACATGTATATCATTGGTTTCGGTGATACATATGCTGGAAAGAATCTGGACAATACATATGGAATGGTAGATTTCCTTAAGTTCTATATTGCTTCCGGAAAGAGTGTGCTTTTTACACATGACTTAACTTCTATGCATAATGAAAAAGCAGAAAATTTTGGTTATTCTGCAAATACATTGCTTCGAGATGTTATGGGTATGAACCGTTATAAAGCAATCAGTAAAAATGTTTCTGATAAGAATCAGTTGATTCAGTACCAGAAGGGTATTTCATATGATACCGTAACAGATGTCAATGGAAATGAACTGGATCAGAAACATGGATTTACTTATTATGCAATGAAACGTTTGGGATGGACGAATATACCTCAAAATTATAATAAGGATCAAAAGGTTCCGTATCAGTATATGATAACAAGCAGTAAGGATGGAACTCCGATTTGTAATATTGGTGAGATTGCGCATACAGGATTCAACAATACAAATGATCTGACAACGAAAGTTGAGCAATCCAATCAGGGACAGATTACAGAGTATCCATATAAGATTGACAAATCATTTACAATATCAGATACGCATGCGCAGTGGTATCAGCTTGATATGGAAGATCCGGAAGTAACCGTGTGGTATACTTTGGCGGATGATGGAAAGCACGTAGTTTGCGATGGTGAGAGCAATGGAACTGGTACAGCCGTAACTTATGGTGTTTCTCCAAAAGATGTTGCAAATAATTATTATATTTACAGTAAGGGAAATGTATTTTATTCAGGTGTTGGTCATTCAACAATTACGCAGGATATGGAAGCTAAGCTTTTCATTAATACAATGATTGCAGCTTATCGTGCTTCCTATGAACCACCAATGGTCGAAATTTTAAATCCGGATGCGGAACTTCTGGATGTTAATACAATGAATTACCAGATGACTGCAAATGATGAATATAATGATGAGGCTGCTACATCAGCGTCAGGTAAAGTACAGTTTGAAGGTCAGGGCGCGGACAACGATGATTACATTAAAGTCCGTTTTAGTCCGGTAGAGTTGAATGCAATCAGTACAACACTTACGTGTTCCATTTACTATGAAGCAGACGGGGCAACGCATTATGTACAGCGTATTTATGATGCGGATACGGATGCAGAAATTGTTTCTACACTTCAGGATGGAAAGTGTGTTTATGAAGGTGTACAGAATATGCATGAATACTATTTCTATTATCCAAAGAAATATTTAAATGAGTGGACAGATGGAAGCACAACAAAATCAGCAAGAAGAACCATAAACTTCTACATTAAAAATGATAAGGCAAAATTGCCAAGATATCAGACACTTGATATGTCGGTGAGAGCTTTATTCAAACTGGATTAATAAATAAGGCGGAATCCTTTGGGGTTCCGCTTTGTTTGGAAGAAAATGGACAGACAATGTTATGTTGTTTGTCCATTTTTTATTTAACAGCAAAAAATTATAATTATAGTTGCATCTGCTATAGAAAAA
>OLSQ01002393.1_pt1 | contig 13648 bp, 8 predicted proteins | sample 1672561 | NCBI WGS metagenome assembly OLSQ01 (sample SAMEA3136699, study PRJEB25190) | human gut metagenome | biome: human gut; feature: human-associated habitat; material: faeces | place: Austria | collected 2013 | reverse complement strand
CGCAGCTGCCGGAGCGGTGCTTAAGCCGTCAGGCGGGAATTGTGCGGTGTTGCCTATTTTTTCTTTTCAATCTTGTCCCCAAATTACGCATTTTCCCATAAATTTCCACTCAAGTTACTGGCAAATGGTGTAATATGTAATACATGGTATAGCAGCTGCAGCAAACCTCCGCCTGTTTATCCCGGCATTCTTCTTGCCCCGCCCGCCGCCAAAAGCTGCCTACAGGATACCACACGCAGCGCTAAATCACAACCAAATTCCCTGCACCGCCCCGTTTTCTGCAAAATTCTCTTGCAAGGTTTCGCACCGCCAACTATAATGTATTTATATATTATAAGTAAAGGCGCATGGCACAGCCGTTTTCCGGGCTTGCCGGGTGCTTTGGATTCCAAACAGAAAGGGGGCCGCCCGATGCCTCGCATTGCCGTGGTGGATGACCAGCCGGATATGCGGCAGCAGCTGTGCAGCATGATTGACCAATACAGCCGCGAGAACAACTGTATGCTGGAAGTTACCACTTTTTCGGACGGTGCCCAGATCATAACCAACTATTGCAAGGGGTTCGACATCATCTTTCTGGATATTGAAATGCCGGAGCTTGGCGGCATGGACGCTGCCGAGCGCATTCGCACGGTGGATCCGGATGTGGTGCTGGTGTTCGTTACCAACATGGCGCAGTACGCTATTCGCGGGTATGAGGTCGACGCCCTGGATTTTGTGCTCAAACCGGTCAATTATTACCAGTTCAGCACCAAGCTGGCCCGCGCTTTGCAACGGGTGCAGCGCCGCAAAGGCGGGCAGATTGCCTTACAGACCGCTGGGGGCGTGCAGCTGCTGAACACCGAGGACATCTACTGGCTGGAAACGCGGGACCGTATGCTGCATTACCATACCTCCACCGGGGTATGGTCCGTGCGTTCCAGCCTGCAAAATGCTGAAAAGCAGCTGGCCTCCTACCACTTTGCCAAATGCAACCAGTGTTACCTTGTCAATCTGCGGTATGTACGGGCGGTCCAGAACGATATGGTCCAGGTTGGGGAGGACCGGCTGGAGATCAGCCGCCGCCAGCGGGCTGCCTTCCTGGCTGCGGTCGCCGCCTATGTTGGGGGTGCCATGTAATGCTGCCAAATCTCCAACAATTTCTTTCTCTTCTTGTCTGTGGGATACAGCTTTGGGGCGCAGCACTGATCTACTGGCTCCCGCTCCGGCACTCGCCGCACTTTTGGCAGCGGGCGCTGCTTTGCCTGATTCCCTCCATTCCCCTTTCCACATTTTTATTATGGGCGGATCACACGCCTTCCTCGCTGTTCCTGCGGGCGGGGGCGTATATTCTGTTTTGTATGTGGATGATTTTCGCTTCCCACAGCTGCACCCAGTTGGACTGGTCCGGCGCCAATTATTGCGCCATCTGGGGAATTTTGAGTGCCCTGACGACATTTGAGTTATGGCAGCTTCTTGTCTGGTGCCTGGCACAGGTAAACATATTCCTGCCATTGGATCAGCCCTCTGCTTTGCTGCTGCAACTGCTGTTTTTTGCCGCTGCGTACTGCCTGCTGCGGGTAACTGTTGCCCATTCCATGCCATATGAAGGCAGCTACCACATCGGTCCCCGCCAGCAAATCAGCGCTATTATTCTGGGCGGCATGTTCGTTCTGCTGTTTTTAACAATGCAGACCGTCACCAACACCGGAGTATCACGGGAAACTTCTATCTTCGTTGTTGTCCCCCTGGCACTCTGCCAGCTCTACTGCATCACCCTTCTATATTTGCAGACTGAGCTGTTCAAAAAGGCGGCCATGGAAAAAGAGATGAACTCGCTGAACATCCTGTATGAACGCCAGCGTCAGCAGTATCAGGTGGCCAAGCGGAACGTACAGATCATCAACCGCAAATGCCATGAGCTGAAAGTTCAGATCGCTGATCTGCGCCGCATGGCCCCCAACGCCGCGCTGCAGCAGAGCCTGAACGAAGCCGAAGCCGCCGCCCGGCAGTATGACGCCAGCACCCAGACCGGCAGTGAGGTTTTGGATGTTGTGCTGACCGAAAAGAGCATGCTGTGCGAAGCCCACCACATCAGCATCAACAATGTAGCGGACGGTACCTGCCTGCACTTTATGGATCCGGCTGATCTGTACGCTCTGTTTGCCAACGCACTGGATCATGCCATTGAGTTGACCCGCAAGCTGCCGGAGCCGGAAAAGCGGATGATTGACCTGCTGGTCTGCAGGCGGCAGGGGTTTGCTGTTCTGAATATCATCAGCGCGGTGCCTGATGGCCCGGATCCTGGCCGCGAAACCTGCGATGAGTTAAAGATCGTCAAGCGCATTATCCAGAAGTACAATGGTTTTTTGACTACCGAATCCAACGGTGGATTTTTTGCGATAAAAGCCGTTTTTCCGGTCCAATAAAGTTTCCTCAAAATTTCAGGTATAAGATTTACGCCCTTGCATTTGTACATATTGCACAAATGCAAGGGTTATTTTTTTGTCAGGCAAAAACCGTTTATTCCACGCAAATGACCGATTATGCAAAACCCATTGCGACATTTTTCGCTGTTCGTTACAATAATAACAGCAAAAAGAAAGGATGGCTGCGCCATGCGAGAAATTACCAAAATCATGAAGGGTTGGGAATTCACCGGCCCCGACGGCACCACCACAACGGTGGACCTGCCGCACACCTGGAACGCCCGCGACGGTCAGGACGGCGGCAATGACTACTGGCGCGGCACCTGCATCTACCGCACCCATTTCGCTGCTCCCCAGTTTAACACCGCCTCCCATCAGGTCTGGATTCAGTTTGACGGCGTCAACGCCAGCGCCCATGTGGTTCTGAACGGCTCCCCCGTCTGCAATCACGACGGCGGCTACTCCACCTTCCGCGCCAACATCACCGAACTGCTGCGGGATGAAAACGAGCTGACTGTGGAAGTCGACAACAGCAAAAACGACCGCGTTTACCCCCAGAAAGCTGACTTCACCTTCTATGGCGGCATCTACCGCGATGTCAGCCTGATGGTGGTCAGCAAGAACCACTTCACCCTGGATTACTTCGGCGGCCCCGGCATCCGCATCACCCCCACTGTGCAGGGCGCAGATGCCAGCGTTCAGGTTACCACCTGGCATGACGGCGAAGGCGAAGTGAGCATTGAGTTGCTGGACGCTGCCGGCAACACCGTTGCCACCGGCAAAGGCCCCGACATCACCCTGACCATCTTCAACGCACACCTGTGGAACGGCGTTAAGGATCCGTACCTGTACAGCTGCAAGGCCCGCCTTGTGGTGAACGGCACGGTGGAAGATGAGACCACCACCCGCTTTGGCGTGCGCAGCTTCAAGGTTGACCCCAAGAAGGGCTTCTTCCTGAACGGCAAGTCTTACCCGCTGCACGGCGTTTCCCGCCATCAGGACCGCAAGGGCCTGGGCAACGCCATCACCCGCGAGATGCACGACGAAGACATGGCCCTGATCAAAGAGATCGGTGCCAACACCATCCGCCTGGCTCATTATCAGCACGACCAGTACTTCTATGATCTGTGCGACGAGGTCGGCATGGTTGTTTGGGCCGAGATCCCCTACATCAGTGAGCACATGCCCAACGGCCGCGAGAACACCATCAGCCAGATGAAAGAGCTGATCATCCAGAACTACAACCACCCCTGCATCGTCTGCTGGGGCGTTTCCAACGAGATCACCATCTCCACCAAGGACAAGAAGGACATGCTGGATAACCACCGCCAGCTGAACGACCTGTGCCACGAGATGGACAAAACCCGCCTGACCACCCTGGCCTGCTACGCCATGTGCGGTCCCTTCAACCGTTCGGCCCACATTACCGATATGGTCAGCTGGAACCTGTACCTGGGCTGGTACGTTCCGGGCTTTATCCTGAACGACCTGTGGATGGGCTTCTTCCATCTCTGCTTCCCCAACCGCCCGTTCGGCTACAGCGAATACGGCGCGGAGGGCATGCCCAACCTGCACAGCACACACCCCCACCGCGGCGACCACACCGAAGAATACCAGGCCAAGTACCATGAGTACATGCTGCGCTGCTTCAAGCGCCACCCCTGGATGTGGGCCACCCACGTTTGGAACATGTTTGACTTTGCTGCAGACGCCCGTGACCAGGGCGGCGAGCCGGGTATGAACCACAAGGGCCTTGTGACCTTTGACCGCAAAACCAAGAAGGACAGCTTCTATCTGTATAAAGCATGGTGGAGCGATGAAGCCTTTGTGCACATCTGCTCCAAGCGCTTTGTGGAGCGCACCGGCAGCACCGCTACCGTAAAGGTTTATTCCAACCAGAGCACCGTTGCCCTGTATGTAAACGGCAACAAGGTAGGCGAGCAGACCGGCGAGCATGTTTTCACCTTCAAGGTTCCCCTGAACGGCGAACTGCACATTCAGGCCGTGGCTGGTGACCGCACCGATGAGTCCGTCATCCGCCATGTAGATACCCCCAACCCGGAGTACAAGCTGCACAAGACCAAATCCAAGAGTGCAAACTGGGTATAATCTATTTTGAACACTCTGTATTTTGTTCTTGCTTAATACAGTTTGTTATAGAGCATTTTCTAACAGGAGGAGAACACAATGAGTAAGAAACCCAAAGTTGGGATGTGGTCCGGCCTGACCGCCGTTACCGCCGTCCTGACCGCAGGCGCCATTGTAGGCACGACGGTTGCGTTCCATTATACGACCACCGTTAATAACTACCTGGACGCCGACACCTACAAGATCATCAAGGGCGACAGCGATGAAGACACTGAGTACTTCAAGAGCGATTTCACCTCTGATGAAGAGCGCGAGTCCTACGAGGCTGAGCTGTGCGCACAGGTTGAAGCCGAAGGCGCAGCCCTGCTGAAGAACGACAACAACGCCCTGCCCCTGGCAAGCGGCGCAAAGGTCAGCCTGTTCGGCCACGGCTCCGTGGACCTGATGTACGGCGGCACCGGTTCCGGCTCCGTTGACACCAGCAAGGCTCCCAACTTCAAGCAGGCTCTGGAAGATCAGGGCATCCAGGTCAACAGCACCCTGTGGGATCTGTATTCTTCTGACGATATGATGAAGAACTACAGCCGCATCACCCCGGCTGCCATCTCCGATACCCTGGAAGCCAACACCCAGTACGCTGTGAACGAAGCTCCCTGGAGCAAGCTGTCCAGCGCCGAGTCCAGCTTTGCTGACTACGGCGATGCTGCTATCGTCGTGTTCTCCCGTTCCGGCGGCGAGGGCGCTGACCTGCCCAGTGGCGAAAACGGCACCAATGATTCCTGGATCAAAGGCCAGGAGGGCGACGGTAACTACCTGGCCCTGTCCGCTGAAGAAAAGGAACTGCTCCAGAACCTGAAGACCCTGAAGGACAACGGCACCTTCAAGAAGATCATCGTTCTGATCAACTCTTCCAACGCCATTGAGATGGATTTCCTGAACCCGGAGATCTGCGGCGAGGATTACGGCATCGATTCCGCTATGTGGATCGGCGACGTGGGCCAGACCGGCATCAACGGTGTTGCCCAGCTGCTGGCTGGCGAGGTTACCCCGTCCGGCAGCCTGGTTGATTCCTACCTGTATGACAACATGGCCAACCCCGCCATGTACAACTTCTACACCCAGGCTTACCCCAACGCAGCAGATTACAACCTGCTGACCGATGGTCCTGATGTGCAGGGTATGTACAGCGTGTATCAGGAAGGCATCTACCTAGATTACCGTTACTATGAGACTCGCTACGAGGACGCTGTTATGGGCACCGGCAATGCCGGCGACTACAACTGGTCCACCACTGTTGCCTTCCCCTTCGGCTATGGCGACAGCTACACCACCTTCGAGTACAGCGATTTCAATGTGACCGAATCTGCTGATGCTTTCAACGTCACCCTGAAAGTCACCAACACCGGTTCCACCTACTCCGGCAAGGAAACCGTTCAGCTGTACTTCCAGAGCCCCTACACCGATTACGACAAGGCCAACGGCATCGAGAAGGCTTCTGCTGAGCTGTGCGGCTTTGCCAAGACCGATATCCTGGCTCCCGGCGCTTCCGAGACTGTCAACATCACCGTTAACAAGAGCGAGCTGCGCACCTATGATGCCAACAACGCCAAGACCTATATTGTTGACGCTGGCGACTACTACTTCACCGCTGCCACCGATGCACACAACGCTGTGAACAACATCCTGGCTGCCAAGGGCTACACCGTTGAGAACACCGATGGCCGCATGACCGCCGATGGCGACGTTGCCCTGACCTACAAGTGGACCAACGCCGCTCTGGACAGCACCACCTACGCCACCAGCGAAACCGGCACTGCCATCACCAACCTGTTTGATGAAGCAGACCCCAACAAGAGCAGCAGCGAACCCGGCGAAGTTACCTGGCTGAGCCGCTCCAACTGGGTTGCCACCTTCCCCACCCAGCCTGTTGTGCTGAACGCAACCCAGACCCTGGCTGATCACCTGGCTTTCACCCGTTACGACGGCAGCAAGGCTGACAGCGTTGAAATGCCCACCCTGGGCGCTGACAATGGTCTGGCTCTGGTTTCCATGATCGGTGCCGACTATGACGATCCCCAGTGGGATACCCTGCTGGATCAGCTGACCTTCAACGAGATGGTCAACACCATCACCCTGGGCTTCCACAACACTGCCGCTATTGAATCCATCGGCAAGACCCGTACCAAAGACGAAAACGGCCCGCAGGGCCTGACCGCAGCACTGACCGGCGGCGCTTCCGCTATGTGCTACACCTCCGAAGACGTTATGGCCGCCACCTTCAACGTTGACCTGATCAACGATGTGGGCCGCTGCATTGGCGAAGACTGCCTGGCCATGGGTTACTCTGGTCTGTATGGCCCCGGCATCAACATGCACCGCACCGCTTACTCTGGCCGTAACTTCGAGTACTATGCTTCTGATCCGTTCGTTGCCGGCACCATCTGCGCTGCCGAAGTCAACGGCATCCAGTCCAAGGGCGTTTACGTTTACCTGAAGCATGTTGCCCTGAACGACTCTGAATCCAGCCGCCGCGGCGTGAACACCTGGCTGAACGAGCAGGCTGCCCGCGAAATCTACCTGGAAGTTGCCGACAAGGCCATCACCGATGGCGGCGCCTGGAGCGTTATGTCCGGCTTTAACCGCTGGGGCGCTTACTGGTGCGGCGCTTACGATAACCTGCTGACCGGCTTCCTGCGCGGCGAACTGGGCATGCGCGGCATGATCATCACCGACTACTCCGGTTCCAGCAAATACATGGATCTGGCCGATGGTCTGATTGCCGGTTCCGATATCTGGGATAGCCCGGACCCGACCATCCACACCACCCTGGCTCCGAAGTACGAGAACGATGCTTACATCGTGACCGAAATGCGCGAATCCATGCACAAGATCCTGTACACCGTTGCCAACTCCAACGCTATGAACGGCTGGTCCTCCGCTGACCGCCTGAAGGTCATCACCCCGTGGTGGAAGACCGCCCTGTACGCTCTGGACACCGTTCTGGCTGTTCTGACCGTGCTGTGCATCTGGCGCCTGGTTGTTGCCATCAAGCGCAAGAAGACTTGGACTGCTGAGCAGGCTGCCAACACTGCAAACGCTCAGAATCAGCAGTAAGGTTTAGGGCAATACCGCATAATTCTAAGTGCCGATACGGCGAGCGAGGTGCGGCAGATGCTAAGCCAAAAGCGCAGATAATACTGGATGTCTTATCGAGCATTTTGGCAACGCAGATGCCGTGCCGCAGCCGCCGGAGCGGTGCTTAAGCCGTCAGGCGGGAATTGTGCGGTGTTGCCTTAGCCTCCGCATCTTCCCCCTTTTGAATCGTTTATGCCCCCGCCCGTTTCGGGGCGGGGGTCTTTGTTATGAAAGGAGAATGCCCCCATGAGTGAACAAAACTCTGCGGCGTCTGCCAGCGTCAACCGCGCCAAGCCTTACCAGCTGATGCTGTTCCCGCTTAACAACGGCGCTACTAACGTGTACTATGTTCTGGTGCTTTCCTACATTGCCACTTTCGGCAGCAAGGTTCTGGCCCTGAGCATGATCTTCGCCTCCGTGATGGTCACCGGCATGCGCCTGTTTGACGCCATTACCGACCCTATCATCGGTGCCCTGATGGACCGCACCAACGGCAAGTTCGGCAAGTTCCGCCCGTTTATGGTCATCGGCAACCTCATCATGGCTGTCAGCATTCTGGTGCTGTACTGCCTGACTCCGCTGATCCCCGCCTCCATGGAATGGGCACGTTATGTTGCCTTTGTAGCCCTGTACGCCATCTGGGTCATCGGCTACACCTTCCAGACCTCCTGCACCCGTTCCGGCCAGACTGTTCTGACCAACGATCCCAAGCAGCGCCCCCTGTTCACCATCTTCAACACCGTCGGCTCCCTGCTGGGCATGGGCGCCATGCAGTTCTTTGCCCCCATCCTGGCCAAAAACTATGAGGGCGGTTACGCTTCCGCCGGTTTCTTCCGCACCCTGGCTCCTGTCGGCATCGTGATCTCCATCGCCCTGACCATCCTGGCTGTCATCGGCATCTGGGAAAAGGACCAGCCGAAGTACTTTGGCATCGGCGGCCAGAAAACCGAAAAGATCAAGTTTGCTGAGTATGTTGCCATCATCAAGGGCAACAACCCCATGCAGCGCCTGATGGTGGCTGGTGCAGGCTGCAAGCTGGCACTTTCCATTGCCACCAACACCACTGTTCTGTGCATGCTGTACGGCTGCATGATGGGCAACTATGATGGTCTGTACCTGCCCATGATGGTTCTGGGCTATGTGTTCAGCGTTCCCTTCTTCCTGCTCACCGTCCGCACCAGCCAGAAGAAAGGCCAGAAAGCCAGCCTGATGCGCTATGTCAGCGTTGCGCTGATCTGCTACATCGGCGTTCTGGTGCTGCTGCTCCTGTGGGGCAAGGGCGATGCCTTCACCCTGTCTCTGATGTCTGACGGCAAGGTTTCCATCAACGTTTACACCATCCTGTTCATCGTTCTGTTCGGCATAGGCTATGGCGCTTATTACGCTACTGCCGATATGCCCATCCCCATGGTTGCCGACTGCTCTGACTACGAGACCTTCATCTCCGGCAAGTATATCCCCGGTATCATGGGCACTCTGTTCAGTCTGGTTGACAAGCTGGTTTCCAGCCTGTCCGCTACCGTGGTCGGCGTGGCCGTCAGCTTTATCGGCCTTGACAGCCTGCCCACCCAGTACGACCCGTACACCCCCGGCATGAACGTGGTTGTTATCGTTCTGTTCTGCGTCATCCCCATGATTGCATGGACTGCTACCCTGCTCGCCATGAAGAACTACAGCCTGACCGGCGAAAAGATGAAAGAGATCCAGGCCGTCAACGCCTGCCGCCGCGACGCTGTTGCGGGCGGCATGAGCCTGGAAGTCGCCATGCAGAAATGGCAGACCATCGACCAGCTGCCGGCCCAGTACCGCGCAAACTAATTTTTCTGTTTTCTCCTCCTCTGATACCGGTTTGATTGCGCCGGTTATTTAAGGCAACACCGGGTGCCATATGGCACCCGGTGTTTTGTTTTGCCGCAAATCAAACGTTTCTATTCCATCAAAACAGCAGGCGGGATCCCTGCCTCAAGGGGGGCCCGCCTGCTGCTGTGGCTGTATGTTGCAGGAGAGAGAAATGTAAGATAACTGTCTTGCTTTATGCGATAATACTTGGGTATTTTATTCTCTCGCAGCACCCGGCATTTTTGTAGGGGCCGATGTTTGCGCCATTTCTCATGACAAACATCAAAAATTCTTTCGTTCTTGTTTAACCGATACATCATTCAGCCACATTCCCGGCCTTTTCTTCTGCGCTAATACGGTCGATTTCCTCCTTGATCATATTTCCAAAAGTCTTATCGTCAAGTTCTACACTTTTTTCTGCCGCCACAGATTTGTCAGCAAATGCATCAAAACATATGTTCTTTATATGAGATTGTATTAAAACAGAAAGCCTCCGGCTGCTCGCACAATGCAGCCGGAGGTTTTCTGTTAAATTCCCAATCCATCCAAAATTGATGGCAAAGTAAGGAGGCTTGTGTTAGAATAAAATCAGCTTATGCTTTTTCGCTCTGCATGGCGGCAGTCAGCTTTCTGGCGGCGAACACCAGCACAACAGCGGAGGTGAACAGGCTCTGGATCCAGACGCCTGCAAACACAAGCAGGATTTAAGGCAAAAATCCCGCTGTGTTTATAGAAATAGACTACATTTTCGACTTTTCAGATACACCCTAGACTATTACCAGCTGAGGATGGGAAATTATCATGGAAAAAAATCTTACAACCGGCAGCGTGTTCAAAGCCATTCTGACCTTTACCCTGCCGTATCTGCTCTCTTACTTTTTGCAAACGCTGTACGGCATGGCTGACCTGTACATCACCGGCCGATTCTGCGGGGTGGACAGCATCACCGCCGTTGCCAACGGCAGCCAGGTCATGCACATGCTGACCGTTATCATTGTTGGGCTTGCCATGGGTTCCACCGTCATCATCGGTCACGCCGTGGGGGCGGGCAATATGCGCGATGCCGAAGCCGCCATCGGCAACACCGTCACCCTGTTCATGGCGGTCTCCCTCGGTTTTACCGCCGTGCTGGTGGCCGCAGTGCGCCCGCTGGTCGGCCTGATCGGTGTTCCGGCAGAGGCCGTTCCCGGCACGGTGCAGTATCTGACCATCTGCTTCATCGGCATCCCGTTCATCACGGCATACAACATCATCAGCTCCATCTTCCGCGGTTTGGGGGATTCCAAAAGCCCGATGTACTTTATCGCCGTTGCCTGCGCCGCCAATATTGCGCTGGATATTCTTTTCATCGGTCCCATGGCCCTTGGCCCGGTGGGTGCTGCGCTGGGTACTACCCTTTCGCAGACCTTGAGTGTTATTGTTGCCTTGTTCGGCATCCGGCGGCACAAAACCGGCCTGCGGCTGAGCCGCCAGAACTTCCGCCCGCGCAAAGGCGTGCTGGGCCGTATTCTTAAAATCGGCCTACCGGCCGCTGTGCAGGACGGCTGCATTCAGGTCGCGTTCATCATTATCACCATCATTGCCAACCACCGCGGCCTGATTGATTCTGCCGCCGTGGGCATTGTGGAAAAAATCATCAGCGCCATGTTCATTGTGCCGTCCTCCATGCTGGCGACGGTATCGGCGTTGTCTTCCCAGAACCTTGGCGCAGGCAAGCCGGAGCGCGCCGCCCAGACCCTGAAATACGCCGCCATGATCGCCACCGGTTACGGCATTGCCGTAGTATTGGTCATTGAGCTTGTGGCCGAGCCGCTGCTGGGGTGCTTCACCACCGACGCCGCCGTGGTGCTGATGGGCTGCCAGTACATCCGCGGTTATATTGTGGATACCATTTTTGCCGGGATCCACTTCAGCTTTACCGGGTATTTTGCCGCCTGCGGCAAGTCTTACATCGGCTTTCTCCACAACATCATCGCTATTGTGCTGGTGCGCGTTCCGGGGTCCTACCTGGCTTCCCGGCTGTTTGCCGGAACCCTGCTGCCTATGGGGCTGGCCGCACCGGCGGGTTCGCTGTTATCCGTCATGATCTGCGTGGCGGCCTACCGCTGGATGAAGCGCCGCGGCACCCTGTATACTGCCGCCTGACTTTTCCCCAAAGGAGCATCCGCCCATGTACGTTTTTTCTCTTCTTCAGCATTCCCACTTAACGGTGTAGCTCAAAACAACGAAAATAACGCATATTCCGCAAACACAAAATTGCTTCTGCCTTTGTAGAATTGGATTTTCGGTGTTTCCGGTACACCTTTGTTCTCTCGCTTACCCGCGGCGCTGGCGCAAAAACTTGCCAATGCTGCGCTGCAATGCGGCAAAATACACCGGCTTTGCAAAATGGCCGTTCATCCCGCTCTCTGCAGAAAGCCGCTCATCTTCCACAAAAGCATCGGCGGAAAGTGCAAACATCAGCACGGTCTTGGCGTCCGGGCGGTTCATGGCTTCTTTTTTCGCGTCAATCTGCTACAATAGAACCCGCATCAAAAAATGTATCATTTTTGCCCACTGCTGGAAAGGAGTTTGCTATGGCCCATACTTTTTCTTGTTTTGCCGATGCCTCGCTGGTGCGCACCACCGGCGGCTCGGTGCGCGGCTACCGTTTTGACGGGCTGGATATCTTTAAGGGCATCCCTTACGCCAAGGCCAGGCGCTTCCACGCGCCGGAGCCAGCTGTGTGGGACAGCGTGCTGGACGCCACCAGTTACGGCTATGTCTGCCCTTTGCTGGAAATGCCCAAGCCCAACGGCGAAATGCTGGTGCCCCACCGCTATTGGCTGATGGACGAAGCCTGCCAGAACCTGAACATCTGGACTCCCGCGCTGGATGACGCCCACCGCCCCGTGCTGGTGTGGCTGCACGGCGGCGGATACTTTGCCGGTTCCTCCATTGAGCAGATCGCTTACGAGGGCGAAAACATGGCCCGCCTGGGGGACTGCGTGGTGGTTTCCATCAACCACCGGCTGAACATCCTGGGCTATTTCGACCTTTCGGATTTTGGGGCGGAATACGCCAATTCCGGCAACGCGGGCGGGGACGATATCATCGCCGCGCTGCGCTGGGTGCGGGATAATATTGCCGCGTTCGGCGGTGACCCCGGCAATGTGACAGTGTTCGGCCAGTCCGGCGGCGGCGCCAAGGTGACCACCCTGCTGCAGACCCCCGCCGCGGACGGGCTGTTCCACAAAGGTATTGTGATGAGCGGCGTTCTGGGCCGCCTGGCCGACTGCACCGGCAGCGGGCGGGACTGCGCCGAGGCTCTGATGGCGGAGCTTGGCGCGGCGGATATCGCCGCACTGGAAACGGTACCCTATGCCGCGCTTGCCGCCGCTTATAATAAAGTAGCCCCCGCCTTGAAAGCAGCCGGAAAAAACACCGGCTGCGCCCCACACCCCAACGCCTTTTATCTGGGTGACCCGCTGGAAAATGCGTTCCGCCCCGAAACCGCCCGCATTCCCCTTCTGGTGGGCACCGTGTTTGGCGAGTTTGCCGCCTTCAATGGCTTCGGCCTGAACAAAGCGCAGATGAGCGCCGCCGAGGCCGAAGGCTTTGCCGAAAAAATGCTGGGCAAGCAGACGGCGGATGCCCTGCTGCCGCTGTTCCACGCCGCCTACCCCGAACGCAGCGCCGCCGACCTGCCGTTTTTGGATGTACTGTTCCGGGAGCCGACCATGCGCTATATCCGCCGCCGGGCGGAAACCGGCCCGGTGTGGAGCTATTTCTTCAATCAGGATTTCACCATTGAGGGCGGCCGCGCCCCATGGCATTGTTCCGATATCCCGTTTGTTTTCCATAATACTGAGCTGGTGCCTTCTGCCAACATTTCCGGCGTGACCCCGCAGCTGGAACAGCAGATTTTCGATGCCGTTCTGGCCTTTGCCCGCACCGGAAACCCGCAGCACAGCGGCATTCCCACCTGGCCCGCCAGCACCCCGCAACAGGAAAACACCATGCTGTTTGATTCCGCCACCCGCCTGGCCCCTAACCATGACAAAGCCCTGATTGCTGCCGCGCTGCCCGCCATCTCTGCCTTGATGGCACGCAACTTTGACCCCGACAGTATCCAGCACTAATATAGGGCAACACCGCACAATTCCCGCCTTACGGCTTAAGCACCGCTCCGACGGCTG
>OLSQ01002390.1_pt1 | contig 13652 bp, 10 predicted proteins | sample 1672561 | NCBI WGS metagenome assembly OLSQ01 (sample SAMEA3136699, study PRJEB25190) | human gut metagenome | biome: human gut; feature: human-associated habitat; material: faeces | place: Austria | collected 2013 | reverse complement strand
GAGGTCGGAAAACGAAAGTAGGAAGAAAACTGCTTCGTTTTCCTCCTACTCGATTATATACAGTTAGTTACGAGCGAGTAACTTGAAATTCAGACAGTTATTTAGAGGACGAGCGTAATGTCTAATTAACGCAGCGGATTTGAACCTGGTGCTTTGATGATGACATAACGGGACACAACGATACATAAATGTGTGACACTTTGTGTGACACTTTTCTGAAATGTGTGACACTTCTTAAAAACGTGTGACACTTTCAGCCACTAAATAGCTGGAATTGGTAAAACTACCAATTAAAAATTGTTAAACTCCCATTATTCTCATCTCCTCCACTTATTTGTCCGCTGTACTAAAACCTACTTTAACGATGAAGAAGGAATTGGTAGAGGTCGTCTTCGACCGTAGAAAAAACTCCGAGAAGAGGGGTTACGGATTTTTGGAAGTGCAAGTTTATCTTGGACGTGCCACTCGTAAATACATTATGATTGGCAAGTATTCACCCGACGACTGGCAAGCAGCAGCAGCTTCGCCCGAAACACAAGCTCTGGTAGCAAAGTGTAAGAAAATCATTGCTGCGATGGACGTTCTTGATGAAGAGCGTACCTACGACAATTTCATGTATCACTTCAATGGCGAAGACAAGAAGCCTAAGGTGGAAGTAAAGGAGGAGCAGCCAAAAGAGCCGGAGAAAAGTGGAAAGAGTTTTCTCGACTTTATGGAGGAAGCTCTCGCCAATGAAGATTTACGCGAAGGTACACGCAAGCACAAGATTTGTGCCATTGAAACCGTGCGCACATTCGGTAAACTCAACACCTATGGCGACTTGACTCCGAAGAACATCATCGCCTTTGACAACTGGCTGCATGATGGCACCCGTACCGATGTGACGTGTTACGGCTACCACAAGAAAATCCACAAGTGGGTTCGCCAACTTTATCAGATGGGCGAAATTCCACAGGATCCTTATCAAGTGGTGACGTTGAAGCGAGGCAAGTGCCGTGAACGTGAACCGCTCACCGAACTTGAACTGAAGCTCATGCGCAACTACAAGTTCGATGGCAAACTTGCCAGGGTGCGTGACCTCTTCATCTTCGCTGCCTACACCGGTCTGTCGTTCTGCGACACACAGACCTTCGACTTCGAGAGCATGACGAAGAAGGAGGGCAAGATGTACTACATCGATGGTAGCCGTATCAAGACCGATACGAAGTTCTTCACGCCTATCCTCTCTCCTGCGATGAAGGTGCTTGAGAAGTACGACTACCAACTGCCTAAGATAAGCAATCAGAAAGCCAACGACTACCTTCATGTGATACAGATGGAGCTGCACTTCAGGCAGAAGTTGACTTTCCACGTTGCTCGCCACTCCTTCGCTACAATGGCATTGGCTCACGATGTGCCTATAGAGAATGTGGCTCGTATGCTTGGGCACCAGGACATCAAGACCACACAGATTTATGCCAAGGTGCTGCGCACCACCATTGAGCGCCATGCCACAGCCCTGCAGCGTTCAATCAGCTAAGACACGATAGAATATTCCCTTTAGTAACTGCGACTTTCCCGACTCATGGAAGGTGGCAGTTATTTTTTCGCATATATACCTCTGTCCACGTATGTAGAACAATGCACGAGGATTAGGTATTGTGTCAGAGAGGAAAGAGAAATGGAACTTCTGCTTTCCATCAATCTTGTGCATTGACAAGCGCATAGAATTGGCTATGCCGTCTTTCAATCGCAAGGTGAATTGAGTTCTGTTATACCCAAACGAGTCAGTAACCTCCACCTTATCTATTATAGGATGTGGCTGATTACCGCCGAAAAGATAATGTCCACTCCAAAAGCCGACATATATAACATCAAAGTATGCAGATGACTTCTCGGTTTCTCCTTTGCCAATCACATAGCTTGCAGTGCCTTGTGCCAAGTCTCCTGCATCATAGTCGACATCATCGTGATAGCGTACCGATGATAATTGCCCTTCATTGTTCGGTCTTTGTCCTATGTAGATGCCAGAAGATGCAGAGCCAGAAGAGCCTGTACCGTCTTCCGATATAGTCCATGTTTCTCTACTGCCCAACTCTCCGCAGTCGAGAAACATACAATTGCCATACTTGTCGTCAGTACCCTCTATCCATGCAGGAACGATTTTCAGTTCAATATCGTCAGCATCATTATCAACAAAATAATCTCCGAACTGATTTACAGGCATCAGACGGTTATAATACTTGTACCACTTCATGCCATTATGCTTGCTGACAAATTCTGATTTGTAGCAGTACATTATAAAATAGGTATCAATCTCCTTGCAATAAAACAGTCTGTTTCCGTCACTTCCAACTGGATAGCCACGGCTGAAAGACTCGCTGTATCCATGCCCGCTATGCCCCGTAGACTTGTAATAACCGCTAATCTTCAACGTCATTGCCTTGTCAATCAATTCCCGAAATGTATCATAGACCAAAGCCTTTGACTTGTTGGCTCTTATAAACCAGTCGCACGAGTAATATGACCACAGAAGCGCATCATTATCAGCGTATTTCAAGTTAGCCGAAGCGATGTACTTGCTTTCATCTTCTTGCGACACCTCTGTTGTGTAAGAGTCCAAGACCTTGTTTAAGATTACCTCTCCTGCCGATTTTGCCAGACTATTAGAGAAATGAAACTCGATGCGCTTAGCCTTATGGTTGATATCAAAATCTCCGAAAAGGAAGTTTTCAAGATGCTCAAAAAACTCGTTCAATGTCCAATGAGGCAATGCAATGGCAAAGTTCCACGCAGCCCATGCAGCCGGAAGCGTATTGCAAATCAAGAGATATTTATATTGCGATTGCTCCAGTTCAGCAAAGTTCGCCTCATACCCCAATTGCGAACAGATACGCTTCAAGATATACAATAAGTATGGCTGGAACGAAAGAGTGCTTTTGACATTCTCGAAGCCAGTGATGAAATGGACAGATGTGGTAACAGCATTCTGCAGATTGCCGGAATAGTTGTTTACCCACGGCAACGGCACCCAGTTGTTCGTTGGATATGGCTTGAACGCTTCTGCTGCTATAAGATTATCGCGCTTGGTAGGATATCCCAAATCCATTTCATTGAGATAGATATCGTCAAACGTTTCGTTAAAGTTCTGCTCGCTGCGTCCCTCCAGAAACTGTGTCTTCACCTCCACGTCAGAAATCTCCGTGATAGTGATGGAGCCAGACTTCAGGAAGGCACCGTCACGGATGTCGCAGTCAAACACCACCTTCGACTTGATAACATCCGCTCTGTGGATGTGCCCGAAGATGGCTATATTTCGGGCGCATCCCTTTAGTGGAAACGTAATTGTCAAGGTGTAGCTGTCGCTACCCGTAAACAGACGGTTCTCGAAGATGAAGTCAAACGAAGTGTTCTTCTTCAAAAAAGCTTGTTTGCCATTGATTATTATTTCCATTTTTATTACTTTTGCAAAATGAAACATACACTAATTATAATATTCGCAAGTTTGACACTTTTTGTTGCAAGTCTTGTCTTTATTGACTATTGGAATTTCGATTTTCCACACTTGCTCATATTTCTTATTGCAAGTAGTGTCGTACTGTATATTTTAAGTAGATATGTGAAAGGTAAGTCTGCAAGACGAACACTTGCCACTTTATCATACATATCGCTTGCCACATGGATTTTGCTCCTAATATTCTTATTTATTGCTATGTATGTAATGACAATTGGCGAGGCTCACCATTAACCAGAGGTTACTCACTTTCTCCTACTCTTTGGTGTCTTGTTACGGATTAGTGTGTCATACTCGTCCTGCGCTTGCTTGATGCCAGTGTCACCCGTGACCGTGTTCACCGTGACGAAAGGCTCGCTCAATCGCTTCTCCAACTGCTTCATCGTATCAGCATAACTCTGCATAGCCTTTGTGTTCTGCACGATTGCAGCCGTAGCCAGTCCGTCCGGCTGCTGCTGCACGATGATAGGCTGTTGCTGTTGTGGCGTGCTATATGCTACTGGCGCAATAGTCCGACTCACATCATCGGCTCGTAAGGATCCGATGGTGTTAGTCCGCTGCGCATAGTCCAGGGCGTTGATGATGGGACGCGCAACCGGGTTGGCAAGCATCTCCTGCGACGCCACCCATTCCCCGGCATGAACCACGCCCACCTCCTCATATTTACTGCCATTAGGTGTGAAGCCACCCTTTGCATAGCCCTGGCTTTCACTCGCTTGCTGCTGCTTCTTGATTGCAGCAATCTGAATAGCTCCAGCAGCCACCGCCATTGCAGCAGCCACTGGTGCCAGGATATAACCCACAAGCGGAATTGCCGCTGCCGAGCCATACGCTGAGATGGCGTTCTGTGCCGTCTGCGCCACCGCTTGAATTACCTGCATTGCAAACATTTTTTTGTTCGCCTCGTTCTTTTTCTTTGCCAGCTCCTTCTGCTTCTGCTCCTCGAGTTTCTTCACCTTGTAGTTGTTACCCTCCGCTTGCGATATCTCCTTGTCATACCGCTTCTCGATGGCAGCAGTCTGTATCTCCAGCTCCGCCTGAATGAGTGAAGTCATGCCCGAAAATATTGAAGACATGCCCGACGTTAGCGTGTCGAAAGAACCCTGCACCGCCTGTCCGAGGTCCGAGTTCAGCCACTCCGTGATGTCCTCCGTCATGTTTTCGAGAAAGTTCTTGCTCGTGTCGTTATACTCTTGGCCGTACTTCTTCGCCAGTGCCACCTTTGCCTTTTGATACGCTTCCTCGATACGCAACTTCTCCTTAGCATCGTCGCCAGCAGCCTTTATCTCCTGTTTGAAAACCTCATCGAGGGCAGCACTATCTTTGGTGTATTTCTCTTTCTTCTCCGACTTGTTATCCCCGAAGTAGTCCTCTTTGATTTTGGCAAGCTCTTTCTGATGCTTCTTCTCGTTGTCCTCGACTATCTTCTGATTACGCTTTTGGTTTTCAACGAGTTTATTCTGATAATTCTTCTGCGCTTGCAGCTGTTCCTTAGAACCATCCGTGTAGACCTTCGTCAAACGGCGCAGATGCTCCAACTCCATGAGTTCAAGCGCATCATCAAACGTCTTTTGGTCTACCTTTCCATCAATGTACCGCTGCTTCTCCGTGGTGACCAGTTCATTGTAATATTCGTTCTCCTGCTTAGCCGATTGCGTGTTCTTGTCATCAGCGAGTTTCTTCTTCGCCTCATAGTATGATGCTTCCGCTTCCAGCTTCTGTTCACTCGTAGCTTTGCCATTAGCCATAACCTTCTGATTGTACTCAATATCAATCTCTGTCATGCGGTTCGTGTACTCCTCGAAGTCCTTCTCACCTTTGGCATACGCAATGCGGTTGAGAGCTTGCTCCCTGGTCTTCCAGTCCTTTTGCGGTTTCAGCACATCCTCAGTCTTCGTTTTCTTGTCCGTCTTAGGAGGCGTGTATGGAGGGTTCTGCGTCTGCTGTTCCCGCTTCTGTTCTTTCTTCGCGTCATTGAGTGCCTCCTTCTTGATGTCTTCGCCATATATGCCTAAGATGTTCGCCTCACGCTGGTCGAGTTCCGCCAGGTCCTCCTTCGTCTTGGCAAGCGCACGTCTGTTCGAGGCACGCAACGAGTTGACACCCAACTGCACCACCTTTCCCTCCTGACCAGGCATAACCGTTTCCGTCCTTGCCTCCATCTCATCCATGGCAACGACACGCTCCTGCCTCTGCTTTTCCAGATTAAGGTCGACACGCTGCTTTCCGATATCACGCAACTTATCCTTAGCACCCTCAATCTCATACTTGCGAGTCAACGACTTCAAGTAATCATCAAGAGCCTTCTTATTCTCCTTATACTTGCCCGTGGTATCATCCAACTGGGCATTATAGTTCGGGATAATCTTGTTGAGCGCATCAATCGCCGTGTGTCTGTCCTTCAGCGACTGCGTTTCATCGCGAGCCACAGCAATAAGCGCATCAATCTTGTTCTTCTCGTCGATGATGCCCTCTTGCCCACGCTTGCGTATCTCCTGCAAATCCTTTTCTGCTTGCGACACCTCCGTCATCTTCTTGTAAAGCTTATACAGAACCGCACCGAGAGCAATGGCTCCGGCTGCTATCGCACCATAGCCCGATGCGAGAAGGGCACCCTGCTTTTTGAGGTCCGACATCAGCCATGACTGTCGCACCCAATTGCCCTGCAGCTTGGCGAGGCCCATTTGAAGGAGCAAATGAGCTGCATGTAATGTAGCTACCGTTGTCTTGTATGCTGTTGTCGCAGCCTTGGAAATGACGAGCCACGCATAATGCGCCTTGAAAGCAATGTTTGAAGCGTTCACCGCAATCTTATAGGCAATGAAAGCAGCAGTCAGCGAAGCCAAAGTAAAAGCGTTCTCCTTGATGAACGTGATAGAAGTAGACATGAACTTCAACAACAACGTAGTGGAAGATATGACATGCTTCATTATCGGCTGCAGCTGCTCACCGAGTGCCACCGCCATCTCCGTCACACCCTTGCGAGCCTTGTCAAGTCCTGCTTGCACCGTAGTATTCTGCACATTGAACTCATTTGTGACAGACGTACCCTCCGCAAACGCCTTAGTAGCTTCCTCCTGCTCCCACCGCACCATATCGAGGTTGCCAGCAAGAGCCGAAATCACCTGCGCAGCACGAGCACCGTTCTCGCCCATATCCTTGAAGACTGGTGCCAGTACGTCGATGTTGCCGAGTTCGTGAAGACGATCCAGCAACATAAGAAGTCCCTCGTTAGTACTCTTCTTCAGCGTTTCGTTGAACTCCTTAGCATTAAGACCCGTAGCCTTGATGATTTTGTCGTTCTCCTTGAACATATCCATAATGACTTTAGAAACAGCAGTTGCCGACATCTCCACCGCCTGTCCCTGGCTATCCAGCACCGCAGCGAAGCCCATTATTTCCGGAATAGTCATCTTCGCCTGGGCACCCACGCCAGCCATGCGCTGTGTGAAGTTTGCGAGATAAGGAGCAGAAGCCGTGCAGTTCTGCGACAACTCATTAATAACGGAACCCACGGCAAGCAGAGCCTTCTCCGTGCCGAGTCGTTCCTCGTCACCGAAGATGTTTGTCAATTTTGAAAGAGTCAGCGTAGCCCCGTCACCGAGGTCGTCCAAAGCCACATTTATTTGGTCGGCAGCTTTCACAAATCCCAAGACATCCTCCTGCGATTTTTTGCCCAATCGTCCAGCTTCCTGCGCCAACTTATTCAATTCCTCACGCCCCGTTCTGGTGTCAATTTTCTGGAAGTCCTCATTCAGTTGCTCCACCTCCGAAGCGTTCATCCCCGTAAATTTGCGCACATTCGCCATCTCCTGGTCCATATCCGCAAAAGCGTTCACCGCCGAGCGTCCTGCCATGATGATACCCGTGATGGCAGCAGCAATGCCGGCAAGAGCTGTCTGCCAGTCGTTCAGCTTTCGGTTCATCCGTTCCCACAGGCTCTCATTCTCTCGCAGCTGCGAGTTCACTTTGGCAATCTCCGCCTTAACACGCTTAATCGCCTCACATTGTCTGTTCCACTCTTCGCTTCCACGTTCAAGCCCATTAAGGTTACGCTTCAGCTGTGACAATGTGCGGTTCAGTTCCTTTGGCGAAGTTTCATCGAGTCGTTGCAGAACATGCTCGACCCCTTTTGCTGCATTTTCAATCTGAGAGATTTGGCGATTGGTTTCCTTCAGTTCACGCTTTAGCTTCGTGAGCTGCTGTTTGTTTCCTGCTGCTGCCGCTTTCTCAATGGCTTTTTCGAGGTTTGCAGCCTGAGATTTCAGTTTCAGGAGCATATCTTCCGCCTGTTTTCCGTTTACAGTGAGCGTAACGGTCGCATTGGTGTTTATATTCGACATACGTCTTTCAATTTTAATGGTTTAATGATACGCAAAAATAACACCGCTCAAACACCACCCAAAAGACGAGAAATAAGGCAGTTTCGCCCGATTTAGGCACGCTGGCGCCGACAAAAACCGACGAAATTTAAGCGATAGAAAAACGAAAGGCTTGTGTATCAAGCCGTTAAGGGATTGTTAAGGGATTTTCCCTTAACCCGTCTTGATAAAGACCCCCCGACCGCCCTGTCCTTGCTGACGGCTACGACCGCCCGACCTTTGCGGAATATGTAAACAAATGTTAATATTTAGTTTCTCACACACGCAAAACCGCCTTAGTTGCGCTAAAAGGCGAAAAGGCAGAAAGTGACGAAAAAGGCTTGCAAGTTTCGCTGATGACGAAAGCGAGCCGAGGTTTCACGCTGATGCACAACCGCTCCAAGTTCCACGAAAAGCGAGGGTTTCGGCTTGAGCAAATAAGGCTGAAACAAGCAAAAGGTTTCGGCAAAGCATCGGGTTTTCGGCACGACATAGGGTTTCGGCTTGAACAAATAAGGCTGAAACAAGCAAAAAGTTTCGGAAAAGCACCGAGTTTCGGCACTTTAAGCCTCCAAGCCGAGCAAACCGAAGGTCTTGCCGTACCACGAAAGGCTATTGGGTATCGTATGGGCATCAATGGCTTGCGGATGTTGCAATATATGCGAGAAAAAACGAAGGTTTCGGCTTCATACTGCGTACTGAACCACCGCCACACCAAGCGAGCCACCACGCCACGCCCGACCCATCGGGCGGTAATGCGGCAGTGGTGAGGGATAAAAAGGTAATGCGCCTGTCGGTCTTGCCCGACATTAGGCGCACTACCTTTTCTATCCCATACCTCTGCCATACCTATTTGAATAAGCGAGAGTGCTGTCAGACTTATAGCAATCTTGATTGCCATTAGTCAGACGGCTTTCTCGCATTGACAGACAATAGAAAGCGCAGCTTTACCAAACCATGAAGGCATCGCCTTATAGGAAACAGAAGGCACTGCCTTACCCGAAGCGAATGGATATGAAGTGGAATGTAATGAAGTGGTAATGTAGGACTTCTCCATGGCTCGCAGAGTCATAGAGAAACTCCGGAATGATAACGTAATGGAATGTAGCGCAATATCCTTTCGCAACAGTGGACGAAAGGATGTGGCACATAACGGACGGCTACGGGAGTGGAGAGCCACTGCCTTTCGGCTGAAGAAGAGAAGATTGAGCGCAGCGAGATGATAGACAATAAAGCGCAGCTGCACGGACTTATGCGCAATGCAATGGAGCGTGTGTCCGTACCTATTAAGAAAGGTGAAGGGTGTGCAACACTATTCACCTTTGATGATGATAGATAGACATCTTTGATGTGCAAAAAAACAGAATGACATCGCAGATGTGGAGAAGAATGACGGAATGAAATGACGTGGAAAACGGATGGCGCTTGCGTGTTGATGATTGACGAGGAGGTCAGACAAGCTCGCTGCAAGCGTTGCTTGGCTGGGTGATGCGTCAATCATGTGCGTAGGTGGTACATTGTTCGGTGGCGAGTACTGGCGTAGCCGTGAAATTGTGGGGCGTGTAATGAAGTGGAGGGGCTTTGGGCTGACGTGGAGAAATGTGTATGTTGCTTACCCCGTACCGTGACTTGTGTGCTTGCACTTTTCTCGAATGTATGGAGGACTATTCGACTTCAGGCGATTTGTCCTCCTCACATCCGAGAAAAAGAGACATGGTACGGATCAGGGAAGTGGCATACTTATTTTGCAACAGAAGCCCAAAGCGACGGAACGCAATGGAACACCCCACAATTTCACTTAGCCATGCAATGGCTTGTCCTCGCCACCGAACAATGCACCGCCGGAGCTGCCTGGTAATGAATTCGGGAGCCTGTGACCGAAAAGTCGTCGTCTGCCGGCGAGATAGCGACGGATAAAGAAAATGACGGCTACTGCCGTTATCATCATCAGGACGGCAATAGCGAACTTTGCCGTGAAGGGAACAGAAGACCTTGACTTGATGATTTCCTGCGACTTGTCGGATGAAGACTGCTTCGCTATTGCGATGCTGTCTTCCACCTGCTGTGCAGCTGCGGACTCCTCCTTTTCCTCTTGGGAAAGGTGAAGTCCGTAGAGTTTGAGAGATGACGGCTTGCCGTGGTAAGATGGAGGCTTTGCCTTGTCATTGGACAGGGGCTTGCCCGATGGATAGCTGAAGTCGGAACATTGAGGGGTTGCCGACGTGTCGACACCCCCGAATGTGAAGACGCAGCTATCGAATGAAAGGGCGGTGAGGCGCTGTAGAGAACTGAATGAAAGATTCTGAGCGGATCGCCATTGAGTTTGCGAAACGGCGTTTCGCTCACTTTCATTGGAGGACGATGCTGTCTTTGTGCTCTTGCACGCCAGTACAAATGCACAAAGAATAAGGATTAGGATATGTTTCATATCGTATGGTTTAGATGTTGGCATACTCAGCAGTGGCATCGAATGATGGGCACGCTTTGGCAGCGAAGTCGCGATGTCCTCGGATTTTGGTATTGGGGAACTGCACTCTGAGTTTACGAAGAAGTGCCACCAATGCGGACTTCTGCTCTTTCGTGCGAGAATCCTTAGGGTGTTTGCCGTCGGCGGTCAAACCACCGATATAGCAGATTCCTATGGAATGGGCGTTGTGCCCTTGGCAGTGCGCTCCCACTTGTGCGAGCGGTCTGCCATGATGCACAGAGCCGTCGCGGTAGATGACGAAGTGATATCCGATGGATGCAAAGCCTCGCTGCCGATGCCAGCGGTCGATGTCTGCCGTGGTGAAGTCCTTGCCTTCAGGCGTGGCAGAGCAATGGACGATGATGAGATCAATCTTGCGCATTCTTCTCCTCCTTCCGTTTCAGCTTGTCGTCGAGGTACGAGCGTAGTTCTGCATACTTAGTCTGTATGTAGATAGTGACACCGAAGATAGACCCGGCGTAGATAAGACACTCTGCGAATACACCCAGGACAGACTCGTGAATCTGTCCGGTGGGCGGTACGATGAATCCTGCGACAGCGAGTAGGAATCCACCGATGAGCATAGCTATGGCAGATACAATCTGCACGTTTTCCTTAGTTTCTTTTGTCATAATGAATTGTCTTTTGAGAGTTAATATGATGTGGTTATCTTTGCGATTGAGTTGTGGTCGATTGGACCATTGCTCTTTGGCAGCGTGGTGTCGCGAACACCATTTTGCATCCGAGCTGTGGTGGCCTCCTTGCGGAGAAACCATGGCTCTTTTCGTTTACATACTGAAATTGAAGGTGAGTTTGTAATTGTTGCTACCATCAACTCTATCAGCTCTTGCAATTACCTTGAACTCAGCGAGGTTAGTTCGGAGTTCACTGAACTGGAACGGACCATAATCTTTAGACTTCTTGTAAAATCCGATGGCGAAGCGGAAATGGCGGTTGATGCCGAGAATGTTATAGGAGCGTTTGCCAAAGAAAATGCGGACTTCCAAAAGCTGTTGCGTTTCGGGGTCGATGATAGCACGGCAGTCGCTGAACAACACATTAGGCTTCGTAAAATACTTGCCATTGTCTGGGTCGCCCTCCTTATCCAGTCGGAAAGAAATCTCGTCGCCATTATTCACACTAATCTTTCGGTCGTCATAAAAGCGGTTCCAGCCACGTCGCCGTGGAAGATACTCACGCACACCGTTTTCATCCTCCTGCTTGCGACTTGTACGCACCGAGTGTCGGAAAATGACCGGTGTAAGCCCTTGCCGGATATAACGGTAGGCATCCTGTATCACAAGAGTACTGTCGGTGATGATACATTCAATGTGCATCTGCGTAGCTTGCTTCATCGTGGCAAACTTCTGAATGTCAGTCTGCAACGATTTTATCTGCGACGCAACTGATTTGAGGTCAGATTGAAGAACTTGTATGCTTTCAGCGTTGTTTCCGATTTCAATGTTGTTCTTTGAAATGCGCAGGCTCAGACTCTGAGTAGCCTTTTGAAAATTCACAAGAGCCTCCTGCACCTTATTCATAGAAGCAATGCATGAAGACAGCTCGGACTTGCACTTGTTCAAGTCCTGCACCTGCTGCGCACGCATGACGCCGGCACGCTCGGTAGTGGCTTGGCGGATGAGGATGGAATTGGGTGCGAGTTGGTTGATGCCAGTGGAGAGGTTCGCCTTTCCCAACGTGAAATACACGTTGTTGCGGTCGTCCGAGCCGATGGTGAACGATGTCAGCACATAGCCGATGCGTCCAAGAGCCGAGCGCCAATTATCAAGGCGACTAACGTCCGTCTGCAGGGCAGCTTTGCCCAAAAGGTCAGCGATTTTCTGCAACAATGCGCCCTGAACTTCGGGCGTTATAGCCTCTTCGCGCGTCTCGCTGCGGAATGAGGTGATGAGAGATGTGATAGATGAAATGTCAGCCATACTTTTGCTTGTTTTTAGCAAAGGTATGGCTGACTTTTAGATGGAGAAAAGACATTGTTAGTGATTATAGCGCACATACTTGTCGTCGAGCGCCTGGGCGACAACTCCGACGAACTCGTGAGCGATGTTGTCGGAGAGGAAGTCACGGAGGTTCATGACGGAAGCGTAGTACTTACGGCTGAACCAGGGCTTCTTCTTGCGCTTGCGTTCACGTCCGATGTCGCCCTTGTTTCCACGAGGAATCTCCTTGCCCGTACCGAAGTTCTGCCAAAGGCCATATTCGAGGAAGGACTGTGACAGTCCGAGCTCGATAAATCGTCCGTCCGCTCTTACGGGGAGGGACTTGGGGCTGTGAAGCAAACGTCCGGTGTCGATTACACCGAGGAGAGTCATTTGCTCACGCCATATTTTGAGCATCGTGTCGTTGAAGGCAAGAACGAACTTTTCACGTTCTTGCAGTTGTGGGTCATTGCCATTCAGTGGGGTCATAGCGTAAATCGGTATAAGTGTCAACGGCGATTTGGGAAAAAGCACAGGCGCAGCCTGAGAAGAAATATTGGTCGATTTCCTGAAAGGAGATACGAGAGTCGAGATAAATATTATGCTGCTCCTGCTTCGTCTTTTCGAGGATGAGTTTGCTCATAAACTGTCGGAACAGCTCGCGCATGGTGTCCATGCACAGTTGGCGTGCTGCCATGTCATCGATGGCGTGGCGCATGGCGAGGAAGACCGTCTTCACTCTTCGAGTGTGCGGACTGTTGTTCACCTCGATATAGCCCTGGCTTATGTCGCTGACGGCAATGATAGCCGTGGCGGACTGCAGCTGCTGCAAGGCTTCCTCGAAGCCGTCGAGTCCGCTGACCTTTGCGAATACAAAGTCATGGGCCTTGGCGAACTTGTTTGTTTCTGTAAGGGATGCGAAGAAGGCGGTGGCATCCCAATTGATGTTCTTGTCTGTCATTTCGTTTGTCGTTTAATGTCTTCAACTTCTTTAGCCTTAGCGTCGAGTTCTGTGAGTGCTCGCCATGTGTCCATCGAGAGCACCGCTTCCTCTTTGGTGATGTCGCCTCCGGTAAGCGCACGAATCTGTGCGTTCATGGCAGTCCGTAGCACCTCGCCGATGGGCGGTGCGTAGCCCAGGAGGTCTTCAGAAGAACTGGACATTGGCTGCAGGAAGTGCGGAAACAGACGGGCGAAGTAATGCTTCAGCGACGAGAACCAATAGAAAGTGTTGAGCAAAAGCGGTGTTGTTAGGTGACGCGACTTGACCTTTGGGTACAGAAGCGTGGCGAGGTCTTTCAATAAGGCATCGTTCTTGGTGTGGAGAAAGCCCTGATAACCTGAGTTCGGGATAAGCGACAGTCGTTTTTCTTGCTATACCAGATTTCCGA
>OLSQ01002383.1_pt1 | contig 13675 bp, 8 predicted proteins | sample 1672561 | NCBI WGS metagenome assembly OLSQ01 (sample SAMEA3136699, study PRJEB25190) | human gut metagenome | biome: human gut; feature: human-associated habitat; material: faeces | place: Austria | collected 2013 | reverse complement strand
TGGTGTTTTCCGGTTGCGTAGCCATTGCCGCCGCTTGGATGCCCGCCCGCAAAGCGACGCTGATCAGCCCCAACGAGGCCATCCGCTCTGAGTGAGGTAACGATATGAAAAAGACAACACACAATTTCAAAAAGCCGCTGCGCAGTGCCCTCGCCATGGCACTGGCGCTGGTGATGGTCCTTTCTCTGACGGTGCAGGCGTTTGCGGCGACCAGCAACTGGCCCGCCACAGGAGATACCACGGTTGACCGCTACATACAGAACAGCGGTACCTTCTACAACGGCAATTCCGTGATCGCGCCCAAGTACAGCAACTTTGGCGGCTTTATCAATGTATACGGCGTACCCAAGGGCTCCGCCGCCAGCGCCTATATGATGACGCCGACCTCCATCGACTTTGGCGACCTGAAAAGCTCGAAAAATAATACCGCCGATCTGGAGCTGAACAAAGCCTACGACTTCTCGAAGCCGATCCGGTATAACGTCACCTCTGAGGACGGGCGGACATTCTTCGCCTATGCGTTCGCCGCCGAGGCCACCAGCAAGAATACCTGGACAGATGCCGATACGCAGGAGCTGCTGGGTATGGCGAAGCTGTTCACGAACACCTTCTACCAGATCTATCTTGAGATGGATAAGATCGCCGCGTCAAAAACGGAGATCGGCTCTTATCATCCGGCCAATGCGGATATGCTCGGCACGCTGGGCTACTGGCTGGGCATGAGTACGGCCTACTTCGACCTTGATGAGGGCGAGACCAGCATGAACGGCAACCGTCTCTTTGACTCCTATGAGGATAAGTGGCGCATCGGCGGCGACGATGCCGTGCAGTTCATGCGGGAGTATCTGCAAAAGTATATTGCTAAAAAAGGCTATAGTCAGGTCAGCCCTGCCGCCCTGCGGATCATCTATGAGCAGATCGTTCCGGAATATCTTGCCTATGCTGAGCAATGCCGCGTCAAGGAGCCGGTCATTGACCGTGTGACCATCGGCGGCTCGGTGGGCAGCATCAATACCGAAACCCGCACGGTAACGGTGAAGCTGCCGGAGGGCGCAGACCGTTCCCAGTTGACCGTGCAAGTAGAGGTGGGAACCGGGCTGACCGCAAACCAAGTGGCGGGCTCTGTGACCGATGGGATTCTTGCCTATCAGGTAACACCCTATGATCCGGCCTATGGCACAAAGTACGGTGCTTTAGGTGCCACATGGCGTATCATCATCGAAACGGGTGAGCCGGACAATCTGGTCACCTCCTTCGCCGTCACCGCTGATGATGGTAAGACCCGATACGCCAAGATCAACGAGACCAACAAGACGATCTCCCTGAATCTGCCGGAGGGCACCGACCTGCGCGCCATCACGCCGGTCGTTACCCATACCGGTACGGAGGTCAAAATCAACGGGGAATCTTTTACCGGCAGCGGTTCTTTCGATTTTACTAATTCCGAGTCAACGCCCCTGACGTTGACGGTGACCAACAGCAATTTTAAACTGCACACCGACTACAAGGTGACCATCACAGCCAGAAAGTCCTCAGAGAATTACATCACCGCCTATAAGCTGGGCGACGCGGAGGGCGTGATCGATGGCGACAATATCGCCATTACCATCCCTTACGCCATGGACTTGGCTGCCGTGGAGCCGGGGATCGCCATTTCCGAGTTCGCGGTGCTCGTCGAGCCTGATACGCTGAAGGTGGGCGAAAACACCTACACCGTTACCTCTGAAGACGGCAAAGTGCGTACTTATACGGTGACCATCACCCGCACACCGGTGGCAACAGGCAACCGGATCCTGTCCTTCGCCTACGGCTCGATAGCGGGCGCCATTGATCAGGTGAAGGGTACCATCACGCTGGCGCTTCCTGCCGGTTCGCCGGTCAGCTTCGTGCCGACCATTACCGTATCCCCCTTCGCGGAGGTCACACCGGCCTCTGGCGAGAAGCAGGATTTCAGCAAGCCTGTGACATATACGGTCACGTCCCAGGCCGGATATACCAATACCTATACCATTACGGTAAGCATTTCCCAGGAGCCGACGGAGAATCCCCACAAGGCAGATATGAAGTCGCTGGTCCAGAAGATCACCACGCGGTACAGCCAGACAACGGCAAGCGCCTGGGAGGACTGGGAATGGATGAACCTGGGATTCTATCAGCATAAGCGGCCCAACCTTGATAACGGCTTCTCCATTGCCGAGTGCATCGTCCGGCTGGATACCACCACCAACGTGGCTATGACCAACATCGACCGTAAGATCATGACCCTGACTGCCCGCGGCATCGACTGCTCCAAGCTGTCACAGTACAACAACGGCGAGCCTTATGTTGACGCCAAGGGCAACAAGGTGGACAACCTGACTAAGGTGCTCTATAACTACCGGGGCGGCTGGACCATCAACGGCCCCATCTTCGCCCTGATTGCCCTGGACATGGGCAACTACACCATTCCGGCGGACGCGTTCTGGACGCGGGACAAGCTGCTGGAGACGATCCTGAACCACAAATACCTGTCGGACGGCTTCGGCCTTGACATGGTCACCATGCTGATGCAGTCCATCGGCCCGTACATGGATGATCCGGTCTATGGCGAACGGGTCAGGGCCAAGCTGGACGAGGGCCTTGAGATCGTGCTGGACAGCTTCGGCAGCAAAAACGTTTATAAAAACCCCTACGGCGTGCAGTGGGGCGGCGTTTACACCTCCGAGGGCTCGGCGCAGATCGTGTGCGCCATGTCCGCCATGGGCGTGGACTGCCACACCGATCCCCGCATGTCCAACGGTACCCAGAGCGCCCTGACGGCCCTGCTGGACTACGCGGATTACAGCGAGGGCTACTTTGCCCACACCAACACCACGCCGAAGAACGCCATGGCCACCTATCAGGGCTGCTACGCCACCCAGTGGTATCTGGGCTTCCTGAATAACGGCGGCGCGGGACACCCCTACTCCCTGTATTACCGGCAGTTTGATTTCTCCCGTAAGCTGTCCACCGAGGCGGACATTACCTCCTTTACGCTGGAGGGCAAGCAGGGCGTGTTTACCACGGAGGGCGGAGACAACATCATCACCGTGACCCTGCCTGCCGGTACGCCGTTGAACGATATGCACCCGCAGCTTCAGCTGTCTGACTATGCCACGCTCCTTGCACCGGATCTTACCGGCGGCATCACCTTCGTGAAGAACACCAAAACCGGCTTCACGGTGCAGGCGGAGGACGGCAAGACCACCAAGACCTACTATGTAGTGGTCAAGCTCTCCGACGAGGTAGACCCCTCCGGCGCGGAGATCTACACCGACACCATTACGCTGAAGGACGCCAACATCCTGCGGGATCTGGACATCCTGGGCAAGACCATCACCACCGGCGCGGACAGCACGGATATCGAGCTGCTGATCGACGCCGGAAAGGACACCGCAAACCTGATGATCTACGCCCGAGTGTCCTACGGCGCCACCGCCACGCCGTCGCTGGACGGCAAGAAGGGCATGGATCTGTCGGACTGGAGGACCTTCACCATCACCTCCGGCGACGGGACGAATACCCGCACATACCGCATCAAGGCCACGGCCCGGACGCAGGCATCCATCGTGGCCTTCAGCCTGACTATCGGCGGCACGGTCTATGACGGCGTCATCGACAACAAGGCCAACACCATCACCGTGTCCGGCGTGGACGACAGCAATCTGTCCAGCACGTCCTTCGCGCCGGATGTGACGCTGGGGCCGGGGACAAAGGTCTGCTCTCCCGCGCCCGGACTGCCCCAGGACTTCTCCAAGGTGGTGCAGTACATCGTGGCGGGCGATGAAAACGTCGTGTCCCGCACCTACACCGTCTCCGTGCTGAACAAGGAGGGCAAGCTGATCTCCGGCAGCGGCAGCGGCGGCGGGGACACCCCTGTGACGCCGGTCACCGGCGCGAAGATCACGGCGTTCTCTGTGCTGGGCGTGGACGGCGTCATCGACCAGAGCGCAGGCACCATCACCGTGACGCTGCCTGCCGGTACGGACGTGACGGCGGTAGCACCCTCCGTTACCGTGACGGCGGGCGCGGTGGTCAGCCCCGTGTCCGGCCAGGTGGTGAACCTCACCGCGCCGGTAGTCTACACCGTGACGCTGGGGGAGGACACCGCCTCCTATACCGTCACCGTGAAGTACGAGCGCAGCGTTTCCCAGCAGCTGTGGGACAAGCTGGGCGACAACACGGACGTGACCGACCACCAGACCAGCCACACCAAGCGGGATTGGAGCTGAGACCATGAGACGAACGAAAACCATATTTCTGGCGCTGCTGTGCCTGCTGCTGATGCTGGCGGCAGGCTGCGGCGCGGCGACTGAGGAACGCAGCAAGTGGGACATCCTGTCGGCCAAAAGCGGCAGGCAGACCTGCACCGTGTCCGTCACCAAGAACTGGGGCGGGCAGGAGACGGGCCTGAGCTGCGTGGTGTTCATCCCCCGCACGGAGGGCATGGACGTGACCGCCGTACCGCTGAAGCTCCGGCTGTCCCGGGGGGCCACGCTGGACGAGACCGAGCCCTGCATCGTGTCCATGGACGGCACAGCGCTGGTGGTGGATCTGACGGTGGACGACCCCTGCGTGACGGTTTTGAACGACGGCTACAGCCGCAGCTACTGCCTGCGGATCAAGGAGGCGGCGGGATGAAGCGCATAGCATGGCTGATGCTTCTGCTGCTGGCGGTAAGCCTGCTGCTGGGCGGCTGCGGCGGAAACAGCGACCCGCTGGCCATACGCGAGTTCATCATCGGTGACAGCGTGGGCACGGTGGAAAAGCGGGGCAGCGGCGCGGAGGCGGAATACGTCATCTGCATCACGCTGCCGCTGGAGACGGATTTCAAGAACTGCGCGGCCAACATCACGCTGGCGGACGGTGCGTCCGTCAGCGGGGAGAGCCCCTGCCTGAAGGCGGATGTAGGCGGCCGCATGGTGCTGGATCTGACGCTGGAGCAGCGGGATCTGATCATAGAAAATGGGTTGGACAGCCGTTCTTACGGCTTTGAAATATCGCTGAGCCGGTGAAACGGCTCATGGGACAACGGAAGGAGTGAACGCCCAGGGCAGCGGCGATGACCTGGCGCAGGAAGTAGCTACAAACAAAATTTACAAGTAAGGAGAAAAACACATGAAAGTCACAAAACGCATTACCGCGTTGTTGTTGGCCCTTGTGATGGCGCTGTCTCTCAGCACCATGGCATTTGCCGACGGCACCACGACGACTACGACGGGGAAAGTGACCCGCACGACCGTCAATTCCATTGACGCCGTGTCCTCCATCACCATTGGCGGCACCACCGCCTATTATGAGAAGGACAGCAATACCGGCGACCAGATCTACATCCGCGCCATGGTGGCCGGCGGCACCGAGAATGGCCTGAAGAGCACCAACGTGGTGATCAACCTGAGCAATGCCGGCGCCACCATCAACGGCGACCTTTCCTTCACGGGTGCGGGCAATGTCCGCACGGCGACGAATGTGAACCTGCTCAACAAGGTCTATACCGTGATCATCAGCACCTCCGAGGGCGGCGTCACGACCAGCAAGACCTATAAGCTGGCTGCCGGTCTGCCCAGCGGCGCCGTTGCCATTGACGGAAACGACCCCCTGCGCATTATCAGCATCGTTGTCGGTGATGCAACGAATACTGCGATCTCTGCTACCAACGTGCAGAATCCCTTCATGGGCAACACCAAGTCGAACAAGGATGGCAAGTGGACCTTTATCAACTATAATGTCAACGCGAGCCTGAACACGGTACCGGCTTCCCGTGCCAGCGTTCCGGCCACCCTCTCTCTGCCCACGAACACGACCGCTTCCGGCTGCTACAACGCCACCACCAACACCCTGGATCTTAGCACCGGAGCGCCCAAGCTGATCCTGACCAACGGCACCGAGAGCCGCAACTACTATGTGTTTGCCACCGATACCAATACCTTTAAGATCGAATACGGCTTTGACTTTACCGAGGCGGTCAATTCGACTGCATACAAGAACGGCGATCTACTCGAAGATGACTATACTGTAACAGACGCTGTTGATGATCTGATTGACATGGCGCATAGGTATTTTGCCAGCGCGGATGACGCAGCTAACATCACCTATGGCACCATTACGGTCACTGCCGGTGAAACCGTGATGGACATCATGCGCAAGTTTGCTGTTGCAAATCAGCTTGGCTCTGAGGTCCCCGCGGGCTGCACCTATATGGCGACCCTGAACGGCGTCGGTGAGTTCACCTTCGGCTCCATGTCCGGCTGGATGTATACCGACGGCCCGGATCGGAGCGAGATGGCGACCAATCCCAAGTTCTATGAGAACTGGAACACGCCTCCCATCGGCGCTGCCAGCTATACCCTGAGCGCAGGTGACAAGATCTGCTGGTTCATCTGCTGCGACTATACGCATCATCCCTGGTAAACGCACACCCCGTCGGGAGGGCAGGCGTCTGCCTGCCCTCCCGGCATCGGGAACTGGCCGCCGCATATGAGGGGGCCGGTTCCCGTGCAAGGAGAGTTATATGAAAAAACACAAACAAACGATCCTGCCGTTGCTGCTGTTGACAGTGCTGCTGTTGGTTGGCCTGTGCGACCGGGCGTATGCGGAGGAGTCTGCGCAATACCCGTATTTGACCTCATTTGAGGTGGTCGACGTTAAATTTACTAGTAAAAATCCAGCGTTTGCCCCAGGAAAAGATGGTACACTAATAGGAGTGGAATGGAAAAACTACCCTGATGGACCACAGGAATCCGATGATAAGACTTATTGCGACTATGTCTTAGGCGAGATAAAAGTTTATACAAACGGCATACCAACAAGTTCAAGAAAGCGTGGAACAGTAGTGACACCGGTATATACATTGGCAAACAGTGACCTGGTTACCCAGTACGCGACAGTCAGTGGAAAGCCGATGACTGGTACTATGACGGCTGGCAGTACTACAAGTATAAGGAGCGACATAATCTGCTTTACCACCGCGGATGGGACAAAGTACGGATATAATCTTACCGTTAAAGATGGATCGGATCTGCAAGAGGAAAAGCCAACGGAGATCAAGCTGGAAAGCATTGCCGTGAACCGCACGGCGGAGGATACGGCCACCATCTATATAAAGTCCAATGTCGCGGGCACCTATTACTACGCTGTGACAGAGGCCGACGAGGAACCCTCGTTTGACGAAACGGCCGAGGCCACAGCGCTGCGGCGCTACGCCAACACGATCCAGCTTACCGGCCTGACGGCTGGGGCCAAGAAGCTTCACATTCTGGCCAAGAGCGAAGGACTGGACAATGTGACGGTAAGCTTTGATGTTCCGAAATTTGCCGTTGCCCATTCGCTGTCCGCCTCCACATCGCTGATTTGGGAAGACCAGGGCGACAAGGACGGAAACCGGAAGGGCAATGTTGTCTTCACCAATCAGAGCGGGACCCCCATAACCAGCGCCTTCGAGGGCGAGACCGTTACGGCGATGGCGGAGCCGTATAGTGAAAGCCCTATGTACGAGTTTTCCTTTGTGCAATGGAAGAACGAGACCGGCATCAAACTGACCGAGGAACAGTGCAAGACGAATACGGTGACCTTCAAGATGCCGGATGCGGATGTCACGCTTTTCGCGGAATTTAAAAACGTCGGCACCACGGTCACATGGGGCTCCACCCCCAATGGGGCCCCGGCGGTCACGGTCAACGGCAACATGCGCGATACCCAGTATGTGTACCGTAGAGGAAGTTCGGCCAATGTGGGTTTCAACAGTGATGGTAACTGGAAGGAATCCTGGGTGCTTCTCGGCTGGGAGATCATGATCGACGATGTTGACCGCGCGAATGACCCGGAGTATGTGACATACAATGATGTTAGCGACTACCCCAGCGTCAAACTGGCGGGGGACAACGTCCAGATCACGGCGAAGTTCCGGTCGAAGATCTTCGCCGCCGTGACCGCCAAGGCCAGCCCCGCCACCATGGGCAGCGCTGCCGTCTCTGTGGGCAGCAGCGACCCCGTGGAGAGCAAATCCGTGGTGTTCGAGGGTCAGACCGTCACCCTGACCGCCACCCCCAAGAGCGAGCGGTATAAGCTGGACGAAACGAATCCCTGGACGGTGACGGACAGCAGCGGCGCGGCCATCGAGTTTACGCTGGTTACGGCGGACAACAACACTCAGGCCACCTTCACCATGCCCAGCACCGGCAACGACATCACCGCCACGGCAAACTTCGTGGTCGATACGTCCAAGCCCAACGACGACTGCTCGCTGGAGCGGGTGGAGCTGTGGTCCGCTGACGGCGCGAAGCTGCTGTCCGCCTCCAACCGGGCGGGGGATACCTACACCATCGAGCTGCCCGCCAGCGTGACCCCCTCTGAGCTGCCCAACCTGCGCCTGAAGTTCATCTGCGGCGACGCCGAACACGCGGTCGTCAAGCAGGACGATACCGTGTGGGACGAGAGTAAGGGCTGCGGCATCACGACGCTGGGCCAGCCGCAGGTGTTCACCGTTGTCGCGGAGGACAACCAGACCAGCGCCCCCTACAAGGTCGTGATCAACGCCGAGACGAAGATCACCGCCGTGACGCTGCTGAACGGCACCGAGACCATCGCCTCCGGCACCCTTTCCGGCAGCAAGTGGACCATCACCCTGCCCGACAGCATCGACGCGGATCTGCTGACCCAGATCGGCGCAAGCGACACGATCTTCATGAAGATCGAATACGCGGGCGCGTCCCTGAAGCAGGTGGCCACCACCAACGGAGCCGGCTATGACGACGCCGGAAAGGAGAACTCCTGGGACTCCGGCAAGATCATGTGCGCCATCAGCCCCGGCAGCGAAGCGCAGTTCATCGTGACCGGCATCGACGGCCTGACCAAGGAGTATACCATCGCCATCACCCGGCCCAATGTGTCCACCACGCCCGTTCTGGAGAAGGTGTCGGTGGAGCGCACCAGCGACAACGCCGCCACCGTGAAGTTTACCTCCAGCATGGCGGGCAACTACTTCTACAAGGTGGTGGACAAGGGCGCGACGGCTCCCACGGTGAATACCACCAGGGGCGGCACGACGGCGGTCAAGGGTGAGAACACCATCACCCTGACCAACCTGTCCACCGGCGCGCGGGATATCTACATCGTGGTCAAGAGTCTTTCCAACGTGGAGTGCGATCCCTTCAAGATCGAGATCCCCGCCTACGGCAGCACCGAAACGCCGGATGAGGGCGACTTTACGATCACGGTGAACGCGCCTCCCACCGGCGGTACCATCACCACCAACCGCACCAGGGCCAACGAGGGCGACGAGATCATCGTCACCGTCACGCCCAAGACGGGCTATCAGATGAAGGCGGGGTCCCTGCGGTACGCGTTCTCCGCACCCGGCGCTAAGTACAAGACGATCACCGGAAACAGCTTCAAGATGCCCGGCGGTGACGTCAGCATCACCTGCGATTGGGAGACCGCCAGCACCACCGTCAACGGCATTACGGCCTTCTCCATCAACGGTGTGGCCGGTGCGGTGAACAACACCACCAACACCATTACCATCACCATGCCCCGCGGCACGGATGTGACGAAGCTGACCCCCGTCATCGCCACAAACGGCGTCAAGTCTCTGACGCCCGGTAACGGCGTAACGGTGAACTTCACCAATGCCGTGACCTACACCGCCGCCATGGAGGACGGCAGCAGCAAGACCTATACTGTCACGGTCTACGTGGACAAGGGAACGCTGGCCGATCAGTTCTGGGACAAGCTGACGGACTTTGCCACCCAAGTTCCCTGGTGGCAGTATGCCGAAAAACAGCAGAGCACCAGCAAGTATCCCAAGTATTGGTAAGTAGATGGCTCCCGACCCCACAGACACCCTGAAATACCAATCGCAAAACGAACAAAAGAGCAGCCATTCCTAGGAATGGCTGCTCTTTCTCTGTAATGACTCAGGCACGGGCGTGATGGGCGTTGGCCTCCCCGTGTGCCTGAACCCCGCCTACCCCCACGTCATGGCACTATGGGGCTCTGAAGGGGCTGAGTGCGACTGCGAAGGCAATTGCTATACGCCGCGCGACTCACGGAACGTAAATACGCATTTGATGTGTCAGAGCAGGGATGCCAGTTAAGCATTGAGCCAGTTGTCGAGAATAGGCCGCACCGGTTGAATAAATGAAGGAAGACCACTTGCCGAAAACAGCAGGTAGCCTTCCCTTAGATAGAGAGTGATTTCCTTGGAATTTGTCCTTCCGAACGTATTGACAATATACTCGATTATGCTACGCTGGGATTAGGGGGTTAGGTGCGGGGGTACGAAGTTACATTTCCCCGCCTGAGCGTGACTGTCTAGGCCGCTGGGGTCACTGCGGAGTTGCGGAAGGCACGGTGCTCGTGCCACTTCCTTGCTCAGACCGCTTTTTGAGCCCCAAATCTCCATCAGAATACTCATCAAGGATGGTAGAAATTTCATCGTCAACACGGAGAACCGTCATAGAATAGTATTGTAGGCTATTTCGCCAATCCTTTCTGCGAAAAGTTTGCTTGAGATCTTCAAAAGCTTGCTCGCAATTCAAAATGATTATAATGTGTGCCTTTAATGCGTATGTGTTAGCAAATAGATTTAAGATTATGTCGGAGGCAAGTACATCTTCCCCTTTGAAGTACTGAAAATTCCACGATTCACCACCGTCTTTTGTGCCAAGATTATAGGGCACACACTCATAATTCCTTTCGCCGCTGGTGTTGTTATTCGGCCTAACAGGCGTACAAGTTGAAAGCTCTCTTATATCACCGTCTATATCAAAAGTATCTCGCACAAAGCAGGTAAGGCGTGAACCATAATAAATTAACTGCCAATCTCCAACCAGTTCAATCAACTTCCGCGTGTCTTTTATATACCGAGCCAAATCAATATTCAATCCAAGTCTATACGCAACTCTATTCCATTCTGGTTTTGATTTCACGTTGTCAGTCCTCAGAAAACGAGAAAATAGGCTGGAAGATAGTTCGTACTCGGTTGCAATATCTACCTGTGAAACTCTTGGATTTTGCTGCAAAAATAAATTGATTACATCTTTTACCAGTTGAGGATCTTTGGGGAAATTATCTCTACTTCCTGTAATTTCCATCGTTCGCATATAGTAGTCTTCAAATTTTTCCAATTCTTTTGTCATCTTTGCATCTTCACCCATATACAAACCTCCAAATTTGTTTGATTAATAGTACCACAAGAACGAAAAAAAGTCAACGTAAGATAAGCGGAAAGGCGTTCGGTGGAAATGATCGTATTAATATTTTGAGCATTATGATTTACTTTTTCACATCTACATATTGACTTTTGTTGTCGCCTGTGCTATTTTAAAGGAGAAGGCAGATGGTCTTCACGTTATTTCTCTGAAATAACGGCAAAATACGGAATGGCTCTTTCGGAATTTACGCCTGTGGAAATGCCGTCACTGACGAAGCAGGAAGGCTGAACGAAAGGCCACGGCCAATAAAAAAGCACCTCCCGCTTGCCGGCGGGAGGTGCAGGATACGAGACAGCGAGAAGCCATCAAGTACCAGTGCAAGGTTATTTTATCATGGTTTCTCGGAAAAATCAATTAGAAAAGGAGACGCCATGAATTCTGTTTTACTCGACCGCCGGGACTCGGCGAAATACTTAGGGATCTCAGTTTCAAATCTCGACCGGCTTCGCGCAGCGGGGGAACTTCCTGCTGTCCAATACCGGCGCAAGGGAAATGTCCGCTATCGCGAGGAGGATTTAAAGAACTTTATCGAACAGCGGCTTGATGGCGTGGCTCGCGGCAGAGCGGATTTTTGCCCCAGCTTTCGCGGTGGTAATGGAAAGAGGGGGCGTAATTGATGCCCCGGAGAAAAGAAAAGACAGTAGTTCGAAATGGAATCGAGTACTATTGTAAAAGCATTCGCGATGAACGCGGAAAGTATATCACTGTCTATGGTAGAACAATTGCAGAGCGCGACGAGAAGGTAAAAAAGCGGGAGGCCGAGATTCATCTTCGCCGCAAAATTAAGGAATTCCCAACTTTCAGCGAACGCGCAACGGAGTGGCTGTCGGATAAGTCCGCTGACCTAAAGCGGAACACCTATAACAATTATGAACAGATCATCCGCACACACTTCATCCCTGTGCTTGGTGACAAGCGATTGATCGACATCACCGGCGAAGATATAAAGAAGGCTATGGCTGTAGCAGAGGCGCAGTCCGCGTCCGTTTATCGCAAGGCTTCTATGCTAATCAAACAGATTTTTGCCGATGCCCTCACCTGTGATTTGATCCAGGTTGACCCAACGACAAAGTATACCTTTAAACGCGTGAGGCGCGAAAAAGAGGATACAGGGGAGGAATACTTGACGGATGCGCAGGTTGCCACGCTACTTGCCGCGATCAAAGGAATTTATCCTCTGGAAACGTTTGTCAAATTGGGGCTTTATGCAGGATTGCGGCGCGAGGAGTCTCTGGCACTCCAATGGGACTGCGTTGATCTCAATGCGGACACTCCGCAGATCGAGGTTACGCGTACATGTATTTTCTGCCACAATCGTCCGGAGATTTCCAATGTGACCAAGACCGCAGCTGGCCACCGTAATATACCTATTCCAGTGCCCCTTTTCAATCATTTGAAAGAAATCAAAAAGAGCATTGCCTCTGATTTTGTTATTTGTAATAGCAGTGGACTTCCCTTGAGTGAGACTCAGTTCCGGAATATGTGGCGAAAGATAAAGCGACGCAGCGTTGGACCGGACGAATATATCCGCTATAAACAGCATGGAAAGAAGTCTCATTCCGTCAATCGGGAAGCAGGCCAGACTGCTGCCCACAATCCCGGCGTCCGTTATACCATTAATTTCCCAGTTAGGACACATATGCTTCGCAAGACGTATATCACGAATCTGATTTATAGTGGGGTCGATGTTCGCACGGTAATGGACTATGCCGGGCACAAGAATCCCGATGTCACCCTCAAGATTTACGCACAGGCCAAGAGCGCAGAAAAGCGTACAGAGTCTGCAAAGCAGATCAACGAGGTCTTCCCGTCCGATCCTACCACATAACTATCCCCCGCAGGCACCATACGCACACCTTAAAAGACAAAATCGACGACAAATTTATTCGTCAAACCCGCAAGTCGTTGCAAATACAAGGGTTTCTGCCAAGTGAGCGCAAGAAGTACGGTCTGAAGGCCGCCCGTCGCGCTCCGCAGTTCTCCAAGCGCTGAGTTTGCTCTCTCAACAAGCACTCGCTTCGGTGGGTGCTTGTTTTCTTTGGCGGGCGGCCTTTGTCATATTTGGCGGCTGCCGCGCCAGCGGCGAGCCAAATTGACATCATCCGGGAGCGCCGAAGGCAGCTCCCGCCCGTCGTGCGCCCCAGTTCTCCAAGCGCTGAGTTTACTCTCTCAACAAGCACTCGCTTCGGTGGGTGCTTGTTTTCTTTGCGAACGCAAAAGCTCCCGGCTCAGGCCGGGAGCTTTCTCTTTTATTGCATTGTCTCCAGCTGTGCCATGGTGGGCATTCCACTGATCGCGCCCAGGTGTCCCACGCAGTACGCACCCACCCGGTTGCCGAAGGCCAGGCAGTCCGCCAGCATCCCCGCCGTCTGCGCTTCCATAGGATAGCCCTGATGCAGCAGTCGGTACAGGAAACCGCCCCAGAAGGCGTCGCCCGCACCGGT
>OLSQ01002371.1_pt1 | contig 13746 bp, 8 predicted proteins | sample 1672561 | NCBI WGS metagenome assembly OLSQ01 (sample SAMEA3136699, study PRJEB25190) | human gut metagenome | biome: human gut; feature: human-associated habitat; material: faeces | place: Austria | collected 2013 | reverse complement strand
CAATATCAATTTTAACAGTTCCCTGTTCAGAAGGAACATATATCTGATAACCATGAAGCTTTTTACAGATTCGGATCGCTTTGTCCAGTTTCAGCGAAAAGTTGAAATATTCAATAGGCTTTACCATAAAATCAAGAGCCTGCACTTCATATCCGTTAATGGCATATTGCGCCATATTGGTAATAAAAATAAGAGGAATCTGGCTATCAAATTCCCGCAGTTTTCTGGCGGTGTCAAGACCATTCATATGAGGCATTTCAATATCCATAAGAGCAATGTCGCAGCTGGCTTTATAATCGCTGATAAAATTTAATCCGTTTTCAAAGCATTCTACAGCTAACGGTTCCTGTTTTTCTTCTGAATAGCGTAATATATAATCTTGAAGAATTTTTGCACTTTTCTTATCATCTTCCACAATAGCAATGGTAATCATAGTTATCCTCCATGGTATACGGCAAAAGCCGGAGTCCTTTTGGGCATTCCGGCTTTTCATTATACCATGTAAATATTAATTTGTGCCATATTTTACAGCAGATAAATCAAGCTTTTGTCTCATCCTTACAAGTGCATTTCTGAAATCCAGAATAAGAGGAAACAATATATGCAAACATGGAAAGTGCCATAAGTACGGCTGAAATTATGAATTTCTTTATGGTTGCAAACTCATAAAGTCCTGATACCACATATCCAATAAAATCAACTTGTGTATAAAAACTGTTAACAAGTGCTGCTGCAGTCAGAATTGCATTTGCAGTAAGCAGAAGGCTTGTCCACTTAAAATCAGGTGCCACCTTCAAAACGATCATCGCAAGAATCTGCAGAACCACTGTTACAAGCAGCAGAACCTCAATATAAGATTCTGTATGTCCTGCCTGGCGGTACATTACAAAGCCGATCAGCGCAAGGATTGCAGCCACAAAGCTTAAGTAAAAACCAAATGTTTTATTTTTCAGATATCCCATATTACTTGTCCTCCTTCACGTAAACTGTCTTTTTGCGAAGTGAATTTCGAAGGTACATAACTGCAAACAAAAGTGTCAGAAGTCCAAATACCACCTCTGCTGCCATAAAGGCAATCTGCCACCATGTAAGAACGTGAATATATTTAGTGGAGGTTGTAATTGTATTCATATCATTACTTGCAACTGTATTATATACGAAATATTTAATTGTTTCTTTCATCTTTTTCTGGAAAGCAGAGTCCTTTGCAATCAGCTTCAGGTTCTCGGTTGAAGTCATGGAACCAATATTAGCGCTTTCATATGCGGAAGTTGTAAGACATCCGCCACCGCCGCCAAATACAATATCTCTCCAGTTCATGTAATCAGCACCGTTGATCATATCTGTTACGATCCAGCCTTCAAAGCCCCACTCGTTACGTGCAACCTGCACCTGTGAAGCTTCGGAAGCTCCTGAATATACAGTTCCAAGACGATTGAAGCCTGTCATGATTCCCTGCGCATAGTTATTTTCCATAGCTCCCTGGAATGCGCGGAGTTCATTTTCCCTTGCAGCCTGCTCTGTGAAAAATGTGGAAACACCGGAACGGTTTAACTCCTGATGATTCATGATATAGTGTTTCGGCATCATCATAAGACCTTTGGATTTTCCGCCTTTGCAGACAGCCTGTCCCAACAGGTTGGTAAGCATGGCATCTTCTGAATAATATTCATGATTTCTGGAGCAGTAAGGTGCACGGTGAATGTTAAGACCAGGTGCTGCAATGGAGTTGGCATTGGACCACAATCCATCTTCACCAAAGAGCTCTCCTTCTCTCTCTACAAGTTCTTTATTGAATGTTGCTGCAACTACAGGTTCTGTAGGCATGGAGCTCATAGAGTAGGAAGCATATTCGTTGTCTGAAGAAACATAAGTCGGCTCGGAAGAGTTGGATTCATTCCAGCGGGTTGCATATCCTGCAATCTGGTCGTAGCTGTAACCGATCGGTCCGTCATACCAGATTGCTTCTGGCAGGAAAATAGAATCCAGCTTTTCAAAGTTTTTATCTCCTGCTTTTTCAATAAAGTTGGCAGCCTCTTCCAAAGTCAGCTGATCCATAAGCTGATCCCATTTTTCATCAGACAGAGGAAGTGCGCCTGCGAAAGTTCCATCCTCATTAAACTGGAGGAAATCAACGGTGCTTAATCCGTTGTCAGCTCCCCAGACAACTTCTTCGTCATTGTTCTCAGTAAGTTCATAAGTGGAGTTTGTAAGACCTTTCATCATTTCCTCTATTGGAGTAATGCTTTCCACTTCTTTCCAGCCCTTGCTCCAGTCAGAACGTGTAGTGTATTCAGCAGTATCCGGGATCAGATTGTTAATATCGCAATCCTGGAATGCATTCTCTACGTTTTCAGAATAAGTCTCTTTATCCTCACCAAGAGAAACTGTCACTACATTTTCCGGCTCAATTGTTTCATCGTCTGTAATTGTGATCAGATCGTCTGTGGAATCTGTTTTTACTGCCAAGACATTGTTTAATGCTTCATGCGCACCGTTTCCGATTGTGAAATAATAATCACCGGAATCCAGCACCCATGCGCCCTCTGTTCCATCTTCTTTTATAGCTTTTTCATCATAGCTTGCCATATATTCCGGAGCGAACTCAATTTCCAGAGTCTGTGATTCGCCAGGCTCAAGAACCTCTGTTTTTCCAAAATCAAGAAGCTGAATAGAAGCTTTCTCCAGTCCGCCCTCTATATATGGTGTCTGTACATAAAGCTGGACAACATCTTTTCCGGCAACGTCACCGGTATTGGTTACTTTCACTTTTGCAAGTCCCTTTTCCCCAGATATTACATCTACACTTTCCAGCTCCTGAGTAAAGGTTGTATAAGATAAACCATATCCAAACGGATAAGTTACTTCATCTACATAGTTCCATGCTTTGCCAGTAGAAGAGCCTTCTGTGGTGTCTGCATTTCCCTGATCCAGAACAGTATCCTCGTAACGGGTTTCATAATATTTATAACCAATATAGATACCTTCAGTTTCTACTACATACCAGTCACCCTTGTCTGCTTCTGTAAGTTCTGCACCAGATTCTGCATTGGAAGCATTAGTATAAGTATAAAGACCAAAGTTGGTCATTGCCGGAGCAGAAACAGAACTTGTGGCGTAAGTATCAGAAATATGACCGGATGGATTCACATCGCCAGAAAGTACATCACATACTCCAAGGAATCCATTCATTCCCGGAAGTCCAGTCCAAAGAATTGCTCCAATCTCCGGATCATCCTTCAGTTCCTGGATTTCCATAGGAACGTCAGAGTTGATCAAAACGATCACCTTGCCATTGCTATTTTCCTTTGCAAGCTGGATCATCTCTTTTTCGTAGGCTGAGATAGACATCGGGGTGTCGAAGCTGTCCCCATTAGGATCCTTCATATTTGTGCTGTAGTCAGACGCCTCTGAACTGTCTCGGGAAAGAACAACAACTGCTGTTGTATCCTTAGCAGATTCCAGAATATCATCTGTGTAAAGTTCAGCAGGTGCCTCACCTACTGTATATGTATCTGCTTCATTATAAGAAGCGGAAAAAGCAGGTACAAGGCTATGGCCCGGAACTTCATTTCCAAAGAAAGAAGCTTTTCTGTAATATGGCGCGCAGGTTTCACTTGCATAAAAGCCTTTCATGGTTTCATTTACTGTGAAGCCTCTTTCATCCATAGCTTCTTCAATACCATAAGCGATCTGACCATCCTCTGAATCAGCCACAACAGAGGAACCAATTAATCCGCCGGTTCCCGGAAGATGGCTGTTTAAGCCCCAAAGGGTAACAGCTTCTTTGGATTTGTCAAGTGGAAGGGTCTGATCTGTATTTTTGAATAAAACGGAACCTTCTGAAGATATTTCAGCAGCCAGCTGTTCTTTAGCCTTTACCAGATCCTCTACATTATCAAATTCAGATTCATAATAAATGCCATCAGAGTCAGAATCTCCCTGCTCGATTTTGTAGCTTGAGGTTCCAAGTGTCGCATTAATGAAATCCACTCTTGCATTTGCAATTGAGCTTCCGCCCAGTGTGATTGTGAGAAGTGCGGCTGTAGTTGTTGCCAAACCACGCCAGATTTTCCCGGTATGCTTTTTCATATTTCCTTTCCTCCTAATAAATTTCCTTTGACAGATAAACACATACTTTTCAGATAGTTACTCTGTCCTTTCAGTTCTATTTGAACCGCTGGATTTACTATAGCAAAAGGAATGGGATTTGTGAAAAATTCGGCAAATTTGGAACCGTTTCTGGCAAAACTGGTAAGCATATGAACTTTAAATCAATCTAATATTTCAATCTCCGTCTCTGCATTTCCAAGCTCAGATTCAGCTTTCACAACTACTTTACCAGCTCCAGCCTGTGGACGGATAATCGCCAGCGCTTCTCCATAATAAGTATCTGTCTCATTGCTCTGGTAGCTTTCCGGATAGTATGGGCAGGCACTTCCAAATGCCAGAAGCTCGCCACCTTCTACAGCAAGCTTGATTCGACCTCTTGCCAGCGGCTTTGTCTGGCCGTTTTCGTCTGTGTAGCGCATTCTTACGTAGCAAAGATCGGTGTCTGCATTCACACAGGTAAGCTCTGGTTCTGCCCGGAGGATTGTTTCTTTTCCCGCGGTTGTCAAGGTTTTCTCTGCAATTATATTGTCATTTGCATCATAGGCAACAGCCTTGATTTCTCCATTCTGATAGGTTGTATCAAAGAATACCTTGCAGTCATTTTTCGGCTTCTTAGTGCCTACACACTTGCCATTTATATACAGCTTCACATGATCTGCACGGGTGTAAACTTCCACTTTTGCTGCATTCCCATCACAGCCATTCCATGACCAGCTTTCCATGGCATTTGTCATTTTCCATGCAGAAGGAGAATGGGCATCCTTTGTGTGATCAACCGGCATAACTGCAATTGCCAGATCCTCCAGTTCAAAGGCAACTCTGGTATATGCCATCTCGCCAAGAGGCTTTCCTGTGAGATCAATTCGACCTGAACCGGCACTTACCCAGCCACAGCCGCCATCAAAACGAGGTGCGTAATCCTTATATTCCCATGCGCCGATTCCAACCTCACCCAGATAATCCTGAGCAGCCCAGACGAAATCACCAATGATACGCTTATCACGTTTTGCTTCCTGCATAAATCTGTAAGCATCAGCACAGAAGGTTTCACTTCCAAGAATAATTCGCTTGGAATACTTCTTTAAGTCATGACGGTAACGCTTGATTCCATAGTTATATCCTGCTACATCCATATTGGCATATGCATCTCTTGTTTTCACATCACATGGATAAAGAGTTGCTCCTGTTTTCATAAATCCGGCACCGAAAATTCCGGCAACCGTATTATAGAACTCACTTCCTACCGGCTTTTTCTTCTTTTCAGGCTTGGTGCTGCCTAATCCTTTTTTTTCATTTTCTGTGGCTTTATTTACTGTCTTTTCACCACTTTTAACTACCTTTTTCTCATTCTTTCCAGCTGCCTGAGCGGCATTTTTCTCTGCATTTCCAGCGCTCTTTTCTGCCTTGTCATCACTGTAAACGCCAAGTCCTATGGAGCTTAAGAAGTTGAAGAAAATGTTGATTCCGCAGGTAACAGGACGGGTGGAATCCAGGCTGTGAAGATAGTTTGTCATATCGCCGGTGAGGGCAATTCCCTTCTTCTGGGCTGTCTCTGCAACCTCATTTCCGGTGGAGTACATGATCACACTTGGATGGTTGTAATCCTTATCAACCATGTCTTTTAAATCCTGTTTCCACCAGTCCGCAAGCTGTCCGGCATAATCATATTTAGTCTTATGAATGTACCATACATCTACATATTCATCCATCATCAGCATTCCCACACGGTCACAGGCATCCAGAAGTGCCTTGGAACATGGATAGTGTGCGGAACGGACTGCATTATATCCATTCTCCTTAAAAATGCGCATTTTACGTTCTTCTGCTTCCAGATAAGTACATGCTCCAAGCACACCATTGTCATGATGGAAGCAGGCTCCGCGAAGAATCACACGCTCTCCGTTAATGGTCATTCCTACCTGCGGATTCCAGATCAGTTCGCGGATTCCGAAGGTTTCGGTTACTTCATCTTCTCCGAAAACGGCTTTACAGGTGTAGAGATTCGGGTGCTCTGTATCCCAGAGTTTTGCGTTTGGAACGTCCAACTGGAAGATGGCCTGGTATGCTGCTGCCTGATTATTTTTTTCCACTTCCACCTGCGCCAATTCACTCTTCTGACCATTTTTTCCAGTCTGTACTGATTCATTTGGCTGCATGTTTTTATTATCTGATGATATTATTTTCTCATTGTTTACATTCCCTATTTTTGTACTTTCACCAATTACTCTAAGTACTTTAGAGCCCTCAAACTCAATCTTCAGGGAAACCTCTCCCGGCGCAGAAGTCTTTACAACAACCTCAATTTTTGCCGGATCATAACTCAGAGTACGGATTTTCACACCATTTACCGGAATATATTTCTCCCCTGCAACATGCAGATAAGCCGGACGGTAAATACCGGTTCCAGGATACCAGCGGCTGTTTGGCTGGTCAGCATTGTGTGCAATAACTTTGATCTCATTCTCTTTTCCATACTGGAAAAAGCCCTCTGTATCCACATAAAAATTGGTATAACCATAAGGACGGTAAGCCGCCTTTTTCCCATTTATGTAAACTTCGCCATTGTGGTAAATCCCTTCAAATTCAATGAGGACTTTCTTATCTTTATACTCCTCTGGCACAAAGAAATTCTTGGTATATTCGTAATCTCCACCAATATACCATCCAATATTTCCCTCGCCGGTACTCTCCTGAGTACGCGGCTCACTCAGCATTGCGTCATGTGGCAAAGTCACCGGATAAGCAGCCTCATCCCGGGTAAGACACCTGCACATCCAATCCTTATTAAAATCAATTTTCTGCATACAGTAAACTGCTCCTTTCTGAAATCTCTGTCCTTAAACCAACTACTTTTTCGGCATTCTCAATCTGTTAACAGTTTACTGCTTTTTCCTATCTCTGTGGAAGAATTAGCGTGAACAGTCCTTTTTTAAGCGCTAATGACAAAGAAAACATTTTGCTCAAGTCACAGGTTGTATATTTTTTATAAAAGTTTTCTATAATAAACTGTACCTACTTTCCAACTCTGCAAAAAATTCTTTATAGTCTCTACCTTTTCCCTGCTCCATATCGTGATAACTGTTCATCACCATTTTTCGAACTTCTTTCTGTTTTTCCTCTATAGCAGTTGTATAATTTGTCTGCTTTATCGTTGCTGTACCTGCCATAGCTATTTTCTCCTTTCTGAACAGGACATATAAGATGTAAAATTTTACACTTTTTATAAAAACAACTGCCGCATCATTCCCAACGTTTTGATGCGGCAGATTAATGCTTCTAAATAATTCTATTTTTGTGTAGCTGGATTCAATCCCGCACACCATCTTTTCACTGTTCCCAGTGGCACTTCTAGCATCTCTGCAATCTCAGTCGGCGGATAGCCTTTTGAAAACATTCGAGATACCATTCTACGATTTCTCGCAAATTCCTGCTTTTTCATTTCTTTCCTCGTTGCTTCTCTTGCCTCATCCGCGTACATCTGCATCGCTCCATCCCATGCCTTACACACATCTCTCACCTCCACGATTCCATCATCCACTATTGTATACTGCTCCAATAATATTGCCAGAAACCACCTTGTCTCCATGCTTAGCTTTTGTATTTCGTTTTTATTATCTTCTATGTATTTTTTCAGTTCATCTTTCTTACGGCTATGTCTCATAAGGGAAAAATATCCTGCCATTCAGTGTGGAATAATTGATGGCACAAGTACTTTATAATCATTTAAATTTTTGTATACCAATTATATCATTTTCATTTGTGGCATACAATGCATTTTATTATAAAATCAGCCTGAAATGAAAAACAGTTTTATCTGATCTCCAATTCAGGCTAATTTATCTTCATCCCACTCTGATTTATTTAACCGTCACGATCACTCTCTGATAAGCCACCGGATTGGTTCCGCCGCCGTCTACACCTTCCATGATGATATGGATGGTGTCGCCGGATTTTGCATCTTCAGGGACTGTAAATGTTGCTGTTTCCTGATTTTCTCCGGAGGTTGTCACTTCAATCGCAACAGGATTTCCCTCTTCATCCTCCGCTTCCTGATAAGTATCTCCTAACGGATAATGATACCAGCGGAAAGTAGTGGTATCCCCATCCGGATCCTCGGCAATTCCATTTAAAGTAATCTCTTCACCTGCTGTCGCAGTCAGATCAATTCCTTCTGCCACAGAAACTTCCGGCAGATGATTGGCGTCCTCATATTTATCCGTTACACACCATTTTGCTCTCATGGCAAAATCGCTCTGGATCGCAGCAATCCAGCTGGCAATTCCTTTTTCATTTCCTTTTGCCGCCTGATACAGACGCACATCCGGATTTTCATCATTTTCTTTCAGTGCATATCTTCCATCCCAGCCGCCGTAGGAAAGATCCTCTAGACTGCGAAGTCCGTTCGGAATAGTAATAAACCATGCCGGAGAATCGCCCTCAGAAAGGAAATCATACTGTTCATAAGCATGCCCTACCCAGAGAGTGTCATCTCCAAGAAGTGCTTCATTTGTACCATACTGATCCGTATCTGCTTCCCCTTCCAGGTAAGTTCCGTCTCCCCAGGTCACATATTTATCCATCAATGCGCCAAGATTCTGCTCAATATTTTCTTTCATCCATTCACTGCTCATTTTCTCCCTGGATTCATCAGAAAGTACTTCAAGAGTCGCCCATCTGTAACCATACGCAAGAGTAGAACCGGAAACATCTACCATACGCATAGATGGCCAGTTCGGCTGAATATAATTCAGATAACAGTCATCCTGCATTCCCCAGGCAAAAAGAATCACTTTTTCACAAATTCGATTGTAAAGTTCTTCCCAGCCATCCTGATCTTTATATTCTTCTTCAATGGACATCAATGCCCTTGCAACTGTATTTGCGCCACCGCCAACTTCAATATAAAGAGGTCTGTCATCTTCTGCCAGAATCCGCTCTTTCACAAGCTCAGAACCTTCAGTCTCCTCAGAAGTATCACTTACATTCTTGATATTTCCCACTTTTGTAATTGCACGAAGGTCATCCGGAGAAGGATAATCTGAATCGTGTACCTTCAGATTGTCATACACCTCTGCATACGCATCCAGAAACTCATACATCCAGTCTGTTCCCATCCATCGTAAGGGTTCTGTGGTATCATCTCCACTGTAATGCAGCTTGGAACTGGTCTGTACAATTCCCTCCAGATCAATATCATTCGCATAAAGCAGTGTATGAATCAAAGTATTCATATCATCCACTTCCCCGTCCTGGGTAACAAGAAGACGAGGCTTTCCTTCTGTTTTCGGAAGTGCTGTTACAGAGTCTGCCGCACAAACAGATACAGATAAACTCATAGTTCCGATTAGTACTCCAAGTAATGCTGATAACCATTTTTTTCTATACATGGCAATTCCCCCATTTTCAAATTTTTATGAACTCACTTTAGTGCGTGTTGGAAAAAGGCTCTAACGTATTGTCTTCTCCACCTTCAGCTCTTTTCCCTCCCACACAATATGTACCTGTCCATCAGCAACAGGCAATGTACAATCAAAGCTGTCGAAAAACTCAGTATGCGGCTCTACCACAAATTCTTTTCCGCCGACTCCGGTAAACTTCAGCCCCATGAAATACTTCGCAAGGAAATAGATCGGGCTTGCTGCCCAGGCATGGCAGAGGCTCTTTCCGAAGCGGTCACCGTACATATCGTACTGGGTTTCTACTGGTGCCTCTGGGTCAAACTCTTCCCAGAAGGTTACTGCGCCGCGGTCCAGCATTCCGCCCCAGTAATCACGGATCTTATTAAATACCAGTTCCAGTTCCCCTGTCTGACAAAGCATATCCAGTTCGAAGAAGTTGAAATACGGAGTTGTAATTGCCGGAATTGCATCATTCTTAATTACATTTGTCAGTATTTTCTCCTGCTCTTCTTCTGTTGCAATGTGAAAAAGGATTGCGAAAATATTGGCATGGCGGGTAACATTTCTCTTACCGGATTCAAAGGAATCAATAAATGCGCCTTTCTCCTGATCCCAGTAAAATTTACGGATCTGCCCGATCAGTTTCTCATATTTCTCCATATATTCCGGATTTTCTTCTCCAAGAGCCGCACTCACTTTCGCCATGGTCTGCCAACATGCTGCGAACAGCATCTGCTCTGCACAAAGGGCACCGGTCTTATCCATGTCAGCCCAGTCAATGTAGATCCAGTCATTCTCACGACCTACAAGAAATCCGTTTTCATCCAGCTGTCCCTCACAGAATTCCATAAGGGAGCACATTTTCGGATAAACCTGGCGGACAAATTCCAGGTTGCCGTATGCCTCATAATGATAAAGCACGCCCAGGATCCAGAACAGGGAATAATCCATAATAGTATTGATATGCCTTGTCATTGGATCGTTTCCGCGAAGAGCCAGAAGGGTTCTCTGGTCAATATCCGGATCTGCCAGCAGATACTGGTTTACGAAAAAGCTCTGGTAAGCATCCCCGGACCAGATCCATTTGTCACGTTTCACACCATCCAGAAAAAAGATACCGCTGCAAAGACGGAAAGTATGCTCTGCCACCTCCCAGATCTTATTCAGCTTCTGGTCACTGCATTTAAAAGAGGCGCGTTTCGGGAAATCCACATACTGATAAAAGGCTGTAATCTCCACATCTTCAGCCTTGCAGTTTGGGATAAATGCAAAACGGACTGCGCAGCAAGGACATCTGTTCGTTACAGGATCCGGCTGCCAGCTGTAGTAGCAGTGCTCAAGGTCAAGAGCTTCGTCCTCAGACTCACCACAGAAAACCTCTAATACATCGCAGCTGTCCCCGGAACCGCTTTCTCTTCCACAATTCCCGGCATCACTAATTTCTTCTGCATTTCCTTCATAACCATTTTCTATGTTTTTGACAACTTTCCGGTTTTCTTTTTCCAGTGCAGTTTTTCTTTTATCCTTTACATAAACCGCCGCTGTCAGTTCCGTCTCAAACTCAGCCAGCACACCGCCATTTACCTCACTGATTTTCACCGGCTTACACTCTTTTTCCGTATACTCCCAAACAGTTGGCTTCTGCTCTGGCTTTGTAAAATACTTGCACACGCCAACCGGTACCAGCGGTTGGGAATAATCCTCTGCCATCCAGGTCTTGTCAGAATGGATCACCTCACCCTGCACATAAACACATGGAAAAGCCTCCACACATCCTGCATGAATGGAAACCTTTACTTTTCCCGGACCTGCTGTAATCTTTTTTCCAAAGGGATATTTCTTCTCCCCTTCTTCCCAGGTTACCAGCACATGACCGATTGCATTGGAAAATACGGTAAAGCTTGTCTCCTGCTTTAGCTCATAGATGCGGCGAAAAGCCACGCGGTTGCGGAAGCCCTCGCTTTTCCAGAATGCCGGCCAGCCAAATCCACGCTCCACACGGCTGAAGTTCTGCTTCATTGCGTGATATAATTCAAAATCTCCCGGATACCAGATCCAAAATGTATGTTCCATGGTTATTTTCCTCCTGATCGATATGGATGTATCTTCACAAAGCATCGCCAAAAGTCTGATATTTTCCCCTTTTCAGCCTCTGGCATTTACCTGTTTATAGTATAAAATGAAACTCCAAAGCCGTCTACAGCATCCCACGTTCAAAACCTTACAACTCACGTTTAGAACTACCTTTCCGCCGCAGTTCGATCCTGCCTGGCAGGGCTCTCATTAACAGCTTCTTGACCTTTTGACACTGGTAGCATATTATAATAGTAAAGAAAATTTGCGTGATACAGAAAAGGAAAAACATATGATCAGAATTGCAATTGTGGAAGATGAAGAAGCGTATGTACAGCAGTTAACCAGTTATCTTCACGAATATCAGAAAACCGCAAATGAAGAAATTGCTGTAACTGTATACCGGGATGGTGACGAGATCACCTCCAAATATAAATCTCAATATGACATTATTTTAATGGATATCCAGATGAAATTTGTAGATGGTATGACAGCTGCTGAAGAAATCCGCAGCATTGATTCCAGTGTTGTCATCATCTTTATTACAAATATGACTCAGTACGCGATACAAGGATATAAGGTAGGTGCCATGGACTATATCCTGAAGCCTATCTCCTACTTTGCGTTCAAGGAACGGCTTAGTCAGGCAATTTCCAAGCTGAAACGCCGAAGCAGCAATTATGTTGTTGTCCCGGTAAAGGGCGGAATCCTTCGTCTCGATACAGCAGATATCTACTATATAGAAAGTCAGGGGCATAGTCTGATCTACCATACCTGCACCGGCGTCTACACTGCCTCTGGCACCATGAGTGCTGCTGAAGAATCGCTTAGCAGCTATGGTTTTTCCCGTGGAAACAAAAGTTATCTGATCAACCTGGCACACGTAGATGGAATCCAGGATAAATGTGCTATGGTAAAAGGCGAGAGCTTACAGCTAAGCCGTCCGCGCCAGAATGCATTTCTCCAGGAGCTCACTAAATATTGGGGAGAAAATTAATATGTCACCATTATCCATATCTCCGAATATACCAAGAATTTATACTGCAATTGCAGAATGGCTTTCCTGTATGATCTGTCTCCTGGAAGTTAAGCATCGTGTAAATACCAGGCGCTTCATACTTATTTCTACAGGAATCTTATTTTTGCAGTCCATTTTCCTTTGTCTTACTCCCGAGCTGGACAATTTACTGTGGATCTTATGTATGGCAGCTGCAGGACTTATGATGTATGCTTTTATTTATCTGTGTGCAGACGTGAACTGGAAAGATGCCGCCTATTACACCATACGCGCTTTTGTAATTGCAGAGTTTGCAGCTTCTTTTGAATGGCAGGTTGATCTGTTCTTCCATGAAAGCGCTCTATTTACTCCTGTACCGACGGTGAGCAGTATTCTGATCCTGATTGTTTGCTATACCATCTTATTTGGAATATGTGAACATATGTACCGCCGCTATCAGTCAAAAGAACAGTTTCTGAATATTACAGGCAGAGAGCTGACCTCTTATGCCATTATCGGACTGGCTGTTTTCTGTATGAGCAATTTCGGATTCGTTGCTCCTGATCTTCCTTTTTATGGAAATTACTCTGAACAGATTTACAACGTAAGAACCCTGGTGGATCTGGGAGGAGTTGCCATTATGTATGCTTACCATGTACAGCGTATGGATCTTCGCGTGCGTTATGAGCTGGAAAGTGTCCAGAATCTTCTTCACAATCAGTATGCCCAGTATAAACAGGCCAGGGAGGCAGTGGAACTGATCAATTACAAGTACCATGACCTGAAGCATCACATTATCGCCCTACGCGCCGAACAAAATATGGACAAACGAAATGCTTATCTGAATCAGATGGAAGAAGAATTGCAGAATTATGAGGCTCAGAATAAAACCGGCAATAGCGTGCTTGATGTAATGCTCACCTTGAAAACACTCTATTGTCAGAAACATGGCGTTACCATGACAAGCGTGATCGACGGTACTCTTTTTGATTTCATGAATGCCATGGATATCAGTTCCATCTTCGGCAATGCACTGGACAATGCCATAGAATGCGAATTAAAGATTCCGGATAAAGAAAAAAGACTGATCCATATCAATGCACATTCCAGAAAAAATTTTCTTATTATTCTGTTTGATAATTATTACGAAGGAGATATGAAGCT
>OLSQ01002368.1_pt1 | contig 13778 bp, 5 predicted proteins | sample 1672561 | NCBI WGS metagenome assembly OLSQ01 (sample SAMEA3136699, study PRJEB25190) | human gut metagenome | biome: human gut; feature: human-associated habitat; material: faeces | place: Austria | collected 2013 | reverse complement strand
TCTCTGCCACTGGTTCACGGTGGACGATCTGAACCACCTGAAGCGGGGCGGGCGCATCAGCGCCGCCACGGCGCTGTTCGGCACCATGCTGTCCATCAAGCCGGTGATGCACGTGGACGATCAGGGCCGCCTGATCCCCGTCAGCAAGGCGCGGGCGTCCTCAACCTGAAGGATGCCGTCATGGCGGAAGCCTATCTCACGGTGGACGGCTGCGACCGGCCCAAGGCACAGCTGGGGGAGAGCGGGGAAGGCAGCTACACCTTTACCTTCCGGGTTCATAATTTGGGACAGACCCCCCTGTCCTATACCCCAAACCTCATCTCCACCACAGAGGGCGTGGTGGAGGATCAGGGACATAGCTTCATAGACATGGTTCCCTGCAGGTTGCAGGAGGGAACGGACTATACTGTGACCTATGAGGGCCTGACCCAGGGCAATCAGCTGACAGTTCCGGCAGGTGGTGAAGCGGCCTGTACGGTGACCCTTGCTCTGACCCAGAGCTGGAAGGCCCAGATTTTGGAGGATTTCCCCAACGGAAACTACGTGGAGGGCTATGTGAGCCTGGTTCCGGAGGGAGAGGGTGTGACCCTGGGGCTGCCCTACCTGGGCTTCTACGCAGACTGGGAGCAGGCGCCCTTGTTTGATGATGTGCCTGACGGGGACTATTACATTTCCCCCACCCGGCTTGTGGGTGCCAGCACAGACTATATTGGTGGCAACTATCTGGGAATGGGCTTTGGTGGTACCTATGATTACAGCAAGCTGGCCTTCTCCGCCGATTACAATGGAGAGGGGAACCGGGCTTTGGCCTTGATTCCAGGACTGCGCCGGAATGCAACCAGTTTAAATCTCTCTGTGCTGGACCCGGCAGGCAGCGTGATGTGGGAATCCAGCTATGACCGGGTGCCGAAGAACTACTTTAACACCAACTCCGGCGGCATTACCCTCTTGGCGGTTTGGGAGGGGTGGGACGGCTGCCTGACAGACGGAACCTATGCCCCTGAGGGCCCAGGCTATATCTACCGGCTCACTGGCAGCGTGGGTCAGTCTCAGGCGAAGCAGACCATGGACATTCCCTTCTTCTTGGACAATACCGCCCCCAAGGCCACAGATTTTACGCTGATGGAGGAGGATGGCCGTTACCTCCTGGAGTTCCTGGTTCAGGACAACCACTATGTCAATTACATTCAGCTTGGGGATTCCACCAGCCAGGAACGGCTGGCAGCTGTGGGAGACGGCTTTGGGGAGATCACAGAGCCGGGAGCTCTGACCCAAGTTTCCATTGACATTACAAACTATGGCGACCTCTGCGCGAAAAAGGGACTGAACCCTGCCCGGATTACGGTATATACCACAGACTATGCGGGCAATACCAGCATGAACTATGTGGAGATTGGTCCCCGGTCCATGACGCTGGAGAATCTGAGCCTGGATGTGGGGGCAACGGAGCAGATTGCCTATACCATCCGCCCGGACAAGCTTTCCTCCATTCCTCTTACCTGGACCAGCTCCAATGAGTCTGTGGCCACGGTGGACGAGGGAGGCCGGGTTACAGGCCTGCGGAATGGTACCGCTGTTGTAAGTGCCAGAGCGGCTTCCGGCCTCACGGCCAGCTGCCATGTTACAGTTGGCACCGGTGTGACCAATGAGGAGCTGCAAAACCACTACGGCGAGACACCGTACCTGAACGACCGCTTCCAGGCAGGTGATTTTTGGTACAAGGTGACAGGACCTGACACGGTGCAATTGATTCGGGACCCTGGGTCTAGTTGGAGCAGCTATCCGGAGCTCTCCGGAGAGATTATCGTTCCCGCCGAAGTCACCTATGAGAATACGGCCTTCCGAGTCACCAGCATTGGAGAGCATGCTTTCGGGAACAACAGTGGTATCACTGCTGTCACCCTGCCGGATATCCTGGAGACCATTGGCGAGTCTGCGTTCTCGGGCTGCTATGCCCTGGAGCTTACCTATTTGCCGGATTCGATCCGCAGGCTGGACGATATGGCCTTCCAATATTCCAGCGGTGTTCACTGCAATCTGCCGGCCAATTTGGAGGTCATGGGTTCCAAGGTATTCAACGGAACAGGCATCACGGAGGCAGTCATCCCCGAGTCTGTGATCCGGCTGGGTGACGAGGCCTTTGCCGGCTGCTACAGCCTGACGAAAGTGGAGTTTTTGGGGCTTCCGGAGGAACTGGGCGAAGGCCTGTTTACCTTTGACTCTGCATTGGAAACGGTTGTTTTGCCCCAGGGGCTCACGGAGATTCCAGACAATATGTTCCAGTACTGCGCCAGCTTGACGGATGTCCAGATCCCGGATACGGTGACCGTCATTGGGGAGTCAGCCTTTGCATATGCCGGTCTTACGGAAATTGTCATTCCGGAGGCCTGCCGGGAGATCGGCATCTCTGCCTTTGCCTACAATGCCAGCAGAGTCATTCGAATTGCCAACCAGGTGGAACGGGTGGAAGAGGAGGCATTTGCAGGCTGTAAAAATGTGGAAACCGTTATCTTCGGCAAATCTGTCCAGTACATTGGAGCAGGTGTACTGAACTACGTGACGCCTGCTGAGGGCCTGGACGAAATCCACATCGAGGTGGTCAGCGAGTCTGCAGCCAGCGCGTTGTTCTGCAGCGGCTACCATGGCGTGGTGTACAAGGATGGCCTGCCCTATGTAGTTTACACCGGGTTACCGTTCCAGTCCGATGGTGTGATCTATCAGCCCACCAGTGACCGGACCGCCTTTGTTGCAGGCTGCTATGACCATGCGGGTGAGAATCTGGTGATCCCCGAGACGGTCTATTCGGAGCCGGATGACATGACCTATACGGTTACCGGAATTGAAGCTGGTGGTTTAGGAGGTGCAAAAGGCACGGTGACGTTGCCGGAAACCGTTACCTGGATCAGCCACTTGGCATCTAGCGGTTCGGAAATCACCTCCATCCACCTTCCCCAGGGACTGACAGAAATCCGGGAGCGGGCGTTCCTTGGTATGGGACAGGCTGAAACCTGGGCGGACGAGACGCTGACAGTTCCTGGTGGTGTAGGAACCTTCGGGGAGGCAGCGTTCAGCGAGACCCATTACCGAAGGGCAGTTCTCTCCGAGGGAATTACCCAGGTGAGCAGGAGCGCTTTTGAAATGGCTGGATCCTTAGAGGAAGTCTGCTTACCGGATACTGTGACCAAAATCGGTGTGGGCGCTTTCCGCTACTGCGGCGCCCTGGAGGCAGTTTCGCTGCCGGAGGGATTGGAACGCGTGGAGAAGGAGGCATTTTACTCTGCACCGCTGGATGAGGAAATCGTGATCCCAGACAGTGTAACTTATATCGGAGCCCAAGCCTTTACGGGGAGCGTCTGGGACGAGGACTATCATGAAATTCCCACCGGTCCAAAGCAGGTTGCGATTGGCGGCGGACTCCGGGATTTGGGTTGGAATGCCTTCCGGAAGGATGCGGTCATTACCACAGTCCTAAACAGCCAGCGGAATCTCTGCGTCACCTTTGGCGACCTGGAGCAGATCCCCGCAGTCATCTGGGACGGCAAAACTGCCATTCCTCTGGGTGACGGCTCCTGCGTCCCCGAGGGCAAGACCGTCACCGTGACTGGCGATGTAACCATTGACGGCAAGCTCTGCATCGAGGGCAAGCTGGTTGTGGATCCCACCGCCACCCTCATCATTACGGAAGACGCGGTGATCGTGGGCGCAGAGAACATCGAGTACAAGACCTGTGACGGCGGCGAGGATTGCTTCAGCAAGACCTTCACCGACCTGAACACCAACCGCTGGTACCATGTGTACACCGATTACGTCATTGCCCGTGGCCTCATGAACGGCATGAGCAGCACCCAGTTCGCCCCCGAGGCGAATCTGACTCGGGGTCAACTGGTGACCACCCTGTACCGCCTGGCTGGGGAACCGGAAGTGACCGAGCCTGCAACCTTTGCCGATGTGGCGGAGGGCCGGTATTTCACCGATGCCATTGCCTGGGCCGAGGATCTGGGGATTGCCGAGGGTATCACCGAGACAGAATTTGCTCCTGAAGGCGCCGTGACCCGGGAGCAGGCTGTGACCTTCCTGTACCGGTACGTGGTGAACTACCTGGGTCAGGAGCCCGCCAAGGGCGGCGACCTGTCCATCTTCCGGGATGCTGGCAAGATTTCCGATTATGCCAGAGAGGCCATGGCCTGGGCCACAGCCGAAGGCTTCCTGGAGGGCTACGGCGACAGCACCGTGGGTCCCAGGAACCCTGTGACAAGAGCCCAGATGGCCAAGTTCCTGACCATCCTTTCCAAAGCGTTCTGATTCAATTTTTCGTAACTTTTTTCGGTTTAAATGGGGTTGTCTCACTAAGATGCAGCCCCATTGCCATTTTCTACAATATTTTCTCAGCTGTGTTGTGAAAAATAGACAAAAAGTGAGATGAGAGGGGAAAATGGGGTTGAAAATTTTGTACAAATTTGCTATACTGACAAACAGTAATGACAGTCTGTTACCTAACCTGATTTTAAATCTCACGAAGGGAAGGGTCAGGCGTACAGTCCTTGTCAGACTACAATTTTAGCAAAGGAGATTGATCTGATGAAACCGTATTGGAAAAAATCCCTGGCTTTTCTGCTGGCTCTGGCTATGTGTCTGAGCTTGCTTCCTGCGGCCCATGTCCATGCCGCCGAGGATCCCGGCAGCGGAGAGGCAACAGGGGAGGCCAGCGCCAGCTTTGAGCCCTGGGGCCATGGCTATCGCTTTGTAGACATTCTGAACTTTGACCCTGCGTCTGACCCTTACTCTCAGGAGTTGGTGGCCAGTGTCCCCCTGCAGGAGCGCAACGCTACCTTCGCCGCCACCCAGGCCAATCCGGACCTGAGCGACGATTCGAAGCTATACGTGATCTCCTCTGGCAACTATCGTTCTACGGACGTCAACGAAGCCCCCTGGAATGCGGGCATGTCCTATGACGAGTTTTCTTACAATCTCTTTAAGTTCTGGCAGTATGCTGACATGGTGGGCGCCGGCGGACGGCCCACCCAGAACATCGCCATCGGCTCTTCCGAAAAGGAGTATGGCATCATCGCCATCCCCATGGCGGCTGCCACCAACGCCGCCCACAAAAACGGCGTCATCACCCTGGCCGAGTACTTCATCCCCCGAGAGCCCCAGTACACGGAGGAGTGGCTGTACCAGGATGAAAACGGTGAGTTCCCTTACGCCAAAAAGCTGGTGGAGCTGGCCAAGTACTACGGCTTTGACGGCTATTTCATCAACCAAGAGGCCTCCATTGACGGCTCTTATGTACCCCTCTTCCGGGAAATGCTGCAGTACATGCGGGAGCAGGGCATTTACATTCAGTGGTACGATTCCATCAACGAAAGCGGTCTTGTATCTTACTGCAACGCCTTTGACAGCGGCAACGCCGGCTGGATCTGGAACGAGACCAACGGTCGTGTGGCCAACTCCATCTTCCTGAACTACTGGTACAGCAGGACTGCCCTGAAGAACTCCAAGGCCTTGGCCGAGGAACTGAATCTGGACCCTTACGAAGTGGTCTACATGGGCGTTGAGGGCGGCCAGTGGCAGTTTGGCACTGACATTGAGACCCGGTACAACGCGGTAGACGAGAATGGCAAGCCCTATACCAGCTTTGCCATCTGGGGCTCCGACTGGTACCACGAGCAGTTCCACAAGCCCAATGGCCGCTATCAGGTGGGCTATCAGTGGGAAGCTGAGGAACGGGAGCGCATGTATTATACCTCCGCTACCGAGAACGCTGGCGAATACAGCACCGGTACCGTCCGGCGGGACGATATCAGCTACGACAGCACCATCAACTTCCAGGGCTTCTCCAAGTACGTGGTGGAGAAATCTGTGATCAACGGAACTGCCTTTGCTTCTGACTTCAATAATGGTCACGGCATGCAGTATTTTGTGAATGGTCAGGTCTCCCGGGACATGGAGTGGACCAACCTGAACCTTCAGGACATCCTGCCCACCTGGCAGTGGTGGGTCACCTCTACCGATGACAACCGGCTGGAGCTGGACTGGGACTACGGCTCCAAGTTCTACCGCTTTGATTCCAAGGGCGAGACCTACGCCTTCCCCTACACCCAGATCGGTGCTTACAACGGCGGCTCCTCCCTGGTGATGTATGGAAACCTGCTGGGCAGCCAGACGGTGAACCTGTACAAAACCGAGCTGGACGTCACCGCCTCCAGCAAGCTGGCCCTGACTTACAACAAGCCCAGTGCCGACGATACCTCCAAGCTCCAGGCGGTCATCATACTCAAAGACGGCGAGACCGGCACCAAGACGGTTTACCTGCCTATTGAGAACTCCGGCAAGAAGACCGATGGCTGGACCACGGCCACCCTGGATCTAAGCGCCTATGCCGGTCAGACCATGGCCGCCATTGCCCTGGAGCTATCCGCCGCCGAGAAGGTGGAGGACTACCAGCTGAACCTGGGCCGCCTGGTGGTTACCGACGGCAAGAGCTATACCCCCGATACCCCCACCGGCCTGAAGCTGCTCAACCGCTTCGACGGCACCGGAGAGGTTCAGCTGGGCTGGGAGCTGGGCGGCTATGACACCGTGAAGAACTACCATGTGTACGCCGGTTACGCCGACGGCTCCGAGCGGTTCGTGGGCGGCGCTTACGCGGCCAATTACTACATCCAGACCCTGGAGGACGCCCAGAACGTCACCTGCCTGAAGGTGCGGGCTGTGGGCGACGACGGCTCCGAGAGCGAACCCGCCGTGCTCAACCTGGAGCAGACCAACCGAGTCTCCAATGTCCGCACCACCAGCGCGGACGGCAAGCTGAATGTCACCTGGACCGATCCTGAGGCTTCCTTCGACAAGGTGGAACTGAGCCTCACCTACTGGTACAGCGAGACTCCCAACGAAGCCCAGACTGTCACCGCCGCCAAGGGTGCGCAAGAGGCCTCCTTCGACATCGCGTTGGAGGACGGTGCGCAATACATCCTGACCCTGACCACCGTCCATTCCGATGGCTCCAAGAATGAACCGGTCAGCTACTTTGGAGACTTGGCCGATCAATACTGCACTCCGTATGATGGTGAAGCCCGGGTCAATTCCGCTGGAACCATTGACCTTACGACACCTGCCGTGCACGACTGGGTTGCGGCTCATGTGGAGATTGATGGCAGCACAACGACATATGAGCGGATTCGCGGAGTCTCTATGAAGAACCTGTCTGTCAAGAAAGACGGGATGTCTCTGATGGTCATTGCCTTGGAGGATATGGATGGCAATCAATCTGAGCCTGTCACGTTGATGTTCCTCAACGGCCAACCGGTTACTGCCGACATGACCTATGGCGAGGAGCTGATTCCTGACCCTATGCTTCGGGCTGCTCTCCAGGAGAAAGTTGGCCTCAATGTGGCCGATCTCATGGACTATTCTGGCAAGCTGGATCTGTCCGGTTTGGCCATTGCGGACTTAACCGGCTTGCAGCTGCTCACAAGTTTGACCGGTGTGAATTTATCTGGTTCCGCACTCACCGAGGTGACTGCGGATATGCTCCCGCTTGCTCTGCTGAAGATGGATCTTACTGGCTGCGAGAGCCTGACAGAGGTGCACTTGGATCATCGTCCGGAACTGGCTGTCATACTGAAAGATTGTACAGCACTTACTACCTTGTCCCTAAAAAATTATGGGGATCATGAGCTGGACTTGTCTGGTTGCACAGAGCTGCGGAATCTGGATCTCTCTGGTACAGAGATACGGTCCTTGAATATCGAGGCTCTGACCAAGCTCCATAATTTTGATATTTCCGGCAGCCAGATTGCTGAGCTGACTGCCGCACAGGCAGGAAGCTACACCAACGCCTATGATTGGAACTGGGGCAACGCAAAGCTGGATCTTGTAGACAGCAATCCTGAGGGCATGCTAAAAGAAAGCATAAAGGATTACTTTGCTACGACCGATATTCCGGAAGAGCCTGGGAGGGAAGAGGCCCTTTTGCTAGGTGATTCTATCTATGGGAACAGAGTAACTACTTTTGAATTGGGAGAACCTGCTCAACTGAGCCGCCTGACATTTGAAAATCCACACGTATCGTGGGGTTATGATATTTTGGCCGATGCTACCGTTGAGATTTCACTGGATGGAGAGCGCTACACCAAGATTGCTGACATGAGCGGCGCAACGGAAACATATGACCTTTTGGTGCCGGAAGGCATAAGCGCAAAATACATAAGAATTACGAATGTGAATGAAGTAGACTGCTACGTGGAAGTCGCAGTTTATGGCTATGGCTTTGCTCCCAAGGGCTTTGTCTACAACGGCCAGCAGCCTGCCATGGAGCGGGATGACATCGCCGCGCCTGTGGTGAAGGATGATGGCGCCACTTATCAGATGCTGGATTTGCTGAGCGACCGGTATGCCTCCACTCGCCTGGTGAAGAGTGGCACCTTGGCCTCCACGCTGGTGGATGCCGACTGGATGGACCAGACTTATCTGGCCGGGCAGATCACTGCGCCCACGGGGGTCAAGGTGGAAATCACCGATCCCGACGGCGGCAGCTACGTCATCCCCGTAGAAGGTCCCACCCTGGGCGAGATTGACCGGGAAAACAAGCTGGCTGTACAAAATGTCATTGCCAGTGGCCAGAACTCCGGCGAGGAGGGCGTGAATCTCTTCGACGGCGACCGTGGCTCCAAGTGGTGCACCGGCAGCAACGGCGCTTGGGTTGGCTTTGAGCTGGAGCAGCCTGTGGTTCTGGGTGAGTGGTATACACTCCACGCCGGACAGGAGGGCTCTTCCTTCATCACCTCCGCTTACCGCCTCCAGGTTTTGAATCCCGAGGTCTTGTCGGAGGAAGATTATCTGGCTATGGACGAAAGCGGCAAGCGCTCCGCCCTGCGCAACGGCAGCAACTGGAAAGATCTGGACGTTGTGACCGGCAACACCGACAATGAAGTCACCCGTGAGATCGGGCTGGACAGCCTGAGCACTGCCCAGGTTTACCGCTTCGTTGTGGATCAGTACACCCAGCCCGGCGCACAGTATGGCGCTGTCCGCGTCTATGAAATGGAGCTGTACGGCTACACCGGCCAGCTGGGCGCAAACACCAATGGCCTTCTGAAGGCAGATGCTGTGGGCGAATATCAGATCAACTACACGAAAGCCAAGGAATCCATTGCCTCTACTGCTTTTACCGTGGAGCACGACATCCTCAGCTGGGAGCAGACCAAGGAAGCCACCTGCACCGAGGAAGGCGAAATGAAGCGGGTCTGCGCCAACTGCGGCCTGGAGGAGACCATCACCCTGGCAGCCCTGGGGCATAAGTTCGGCGAGGGCAAGGTGACCAAGGAAGCCACCTGTGAGCAAGAGGGTGAAACGACCTACACCTGCGCCGTTTGCGGGGAGACCCACACCGAGGCCATTGCCAAGGCGGAGCATCAATACACCGAAACCGTCACCGCTCCCACCTGCGAGGGCTACGGCTACACCACCCACACCTGTGCCGTCTGCGGTCACAGCTATGTGGATGCCATGACCGAGCCCACTGGCCACAGGTATGAGGCAGTGGTGACAGAACCCACCTGCGATACCATGGGCTACACCACCCACACCTGCTCCGTCTGCGGCGACAGCTACATCGACACCTTTGTCCCTGCCACCGACCACGACTACGAGCAGACCGTCACCAAGGAAGCCACCTGCACGCAGGAGGGCGAAATGACCTTCACCTGCAAGCACGAGGGCTGCGGCAAAACCTATACCATGCCCATTCCCAAGACGGAGCACGATTGCGCAACCACCATCGTGACCGCCACCTGCCTGGGCTATGGCTACACCGAGCACACCTGCAAAGATTGCGGCTACAGTTACATCTCCGATCTCATTCAACCTCGGGGGCACAGCTATGAGGCTGTGGTGACCGCACCCACTCCGGACGAGGGCGGCTACACCACCCACACCTGTACGCGTTGCGGCGATAGCTATGTGGACGAGCTGACCGAGGCTCTGGGACACAAGTGCGCAGCCTTTACGGATATTGCCGGCCACTGGGCCAAGGACTTTATCTGCTTCGCAACGGAGCAGGGCCTGTTCCAGGGCGTGACGGACACCACCTTCGTTCCCGACGGAGCCATGAGCCGGGCGATGGCAGTGACGGTTCTGTACCGTCTGGCGGGCGAGCCGGAGGTGACCGGTGAGACGGCCTTCACCGATGTGAATGAGGAAGCTTACTACTACAGGGCGCTGCTGTGGGCCTCTCAGAACAAGATTGTCAAGGGTATGACGGGGACCGCCTTCGCCCCCAACGCCTCCGTGACCCGGGAGCAGCTGGTGACCTTCCTGTACCGCTACGCAAAGCTCCAGGGCGAGGATGTGACGGTAACAGGCGAGCTGAAGGGCTACACCGACACGGACAAGCTGGGCGACTTTGCCATGGAGGCTATGACCTGGGCGGTGGAGAACGAAATCATTAACGGCATGGGCGGCGGCAAGCTGGCCCCCAAGGACACTGCCACCAGAGCCCAATTTGCTACCGTTCTCATGCGGTTCCTGGACAAAAATTAACCAACTCTCCTGTTGCATTGCTCCCTTCTATGCAACAATCGAAGGCGGGCCCGAATCTTGGTTCGGGCCCGCTAAAACTGTGTTCCGGCACGGCTACAGATCTCAGAACGACCAACCCGGTAGGGCGGGGACTATGCCCAACGTCGCGAAGTTAAGACTGGTAGAATGCCTCGCTCCGCGCCAGCGATGGGCGAGTAATTTGGGCCCAGAAAAGGCAAATGCTGCTGCCCCGCAGAATCACAGAATTTCTATTGACTTCAGCCCGGGGGTGTTATAAACTGTACGGGTAAGTACATATTGCCTGTCTCAGCCGGAAACGGCGCATGGAATAGGGTGGAAGGCCCTGCGAGTCGGTCACTGTGAAGCCTTTCAGAAGGATAAGTCAGATACATGGGGACAGGGCAGCGTTTCTGCCAGAACCATGGAACGTGAATCGGGATTCGGATCTCCGGCGGCAGAGGCCGCCGGAGATTTTTACGTTTGGGGTGGCGGATGACAAACGGGGGATGCCCTAAGGAGGAATCTGCATTGGATGAGAAAAAAGCACTTTTGGTGGTGAGCTTCGGTACGTCCCACCACGACACCAGAGAGAAAACCATAGACCGGATCGAGGCCTATCTGGCCGGGGCTTTCCCGGACCGGAGGGTGTACCGGGCCTGGACCAGCGGGATGATCATCCGCAAGCTGCGGCAGGAGGGGGTGGAGATCGACACCGTGCCTGCCGCCCTGGAGCGGATGCTGGCCGATGGGATGACGGATGTGGTGGTGCAGCCCACCCATCTGCTCAACGGCGTGGAAAATGACGCCATGATTCGGGAGGCGGAGGCTGTTCGGGGGCGGTTTCAGAGCCTTCGGATTGGGGCGCCCCTTCTGACATCCCACGAAGATCTGGAGCAAATGGCCCGGATCCTCACGGAGATGTTCCCCCAGCTGTTGGAAGAGGAAGCGGTGCTCTTTATGGGCCATGGGACGGAGCACTATGCCAACGCCGTGTACGCTGCCCTGGATTACCGGTTTAAGGACATGGGCAGGGACCGGTTCTACATGGCTACTGTAGAGGGTTACCCCACGTTGGAAAACGCTCTGCGGCAGATGCAAGCCCGGAAGGGCCTGAAGCGGGTGTATCTGGTTCCCTTTATGATTGTGGCCGGGGACCACGCCAAGAACGACATGGCCGGGGACGAGCCGGATTCCTGGAAAAATGTTGTGGCTCAGGCGGGCTATGAGCCCCGGTGCATCTGCCGGGGGATGGGCGAGGTGGAGGAGGTCTGGAAGCTCCTGGCAGACCATGCCCGGGAGGCGGAGGCCCGGCAGGACGTCCCCTTGCGGGGGAAGCTCACCGGTGTGGGCGTAGGCCCGGGAGACCCGGAGCTTTTGACTCTGAAGGCTCTGAGACGGATTCAGAGCTGCGATTTACTGATTCTGCCGGACTCCGACCGGGGCAGCTGTGTGGCCTATCAGATTGTGGAAAAGGCCTGGGCCGGGGTGGGGGGGAAGCCTGCCATTTCGGTTTCCATGCCCATGACCCATGACAAAGCCCGCATGGCTGAGAGCCATCAGGCGGCGGCGGCAGTCGTTGAGAGGCAGCTGGACAGCGGGAAGAACGTGGTATTTCTCACCCTGGGGGACCCCACGGTTTACTCCACCTACCTGTATGTGCATAAGCGGGTCCTGGCGGACGGCTACGAGGCGGAAATTGTCCCCGGTGTGCCATCCTTCTGCGCGGCGGCGGCCAGGCTGGGCCAGAGCCTGGGAGAGGGAGCGGAGATGATCCACATTGTCCCCTCCAGCCATGGTGTGGAGCGGGGGCTGGACCTGCCAGGTGTGAAGATTTTGATGAAAGCGGGCTCCAAAATGGGCCGGGTGAAGGAGCTGCTGCTGGAGCGGGATATGGAGGTATCCATGGTGGAAAACTGTGGCATGGACACGGAGCGCTGCTTCCGGAGTGCGGCGGAGATTCCCGAGGACGCTGGATATTTCTCCCTGCTCATTGCCCGGGAGAAAGGAGAGAACCGATGATTCATTTTGTAGGCGCCGGTTCCGGCGCAGTGGACTTGATTACGGTCCGGGGCCAGAGATTGTTGAGCCAGGCTGACCTCATTATCTACGCAGGGTCTTTGGTGAACCCTGCTCTTTTGGAAGGGGCAAAGCCTGGTTGTCAGGTGATGGACAGCGCCAGGATGACCCTGGAGGAGGTCCTGGAGGCGATGTTGGAGGCGGAGCGGACCGGGCGCATGACGGTGCGTCTGCACACCGGCGACCCTTGCGTCTATGGGGCCATCCGGGAGCAGATGGACCGGCTGGACCAGGCGGGGATTTCCTATGATGTGTGCCCCGGGGTCAGCGCTTTTTGCGGAGCGGCAGCGGCCCTGAACCTGGAGTATACCCTGCCGGGGGTGAGTCAGAGCGTGATCATCACCCGCATGGCGGGGAGAACCCCGGTGCCGGAGCGGGAATCCATCGAATCCTTTGCCGCCCATGGGGCCAGCATGGCCATTTTCCTCTCCACGGGGATGCTGGAAGAGCTCTCCAGCCGCCTCATGGCGGGAGGATATGCAGAGGATACCCCGGCGACCATTGTGTACAAGGCTACCTGGCCCGATGAGAAGACCTGTGTCTGCACTGTGGGGACCCTGGCGGAGACGGCCCGGGAGGCGGGAATTACCAAGACAGCCCTCATCCTGGTGGGCCAGGCGGTGGCACACCGGCACTACAACCGGTCGGAGCTGTACCACCCAGCCTTTACCACGGGCTTCCGGGAAGCAAAACAATGAGCGTTTGGATTGTGGCCTTTACCCTCCGGGGGGCAAACCTCGCGGCCTATCTGGGGCGGACTCTGCCTGGGGCCCGGGCGTTTAGTATGGCAAAGTATGCGGCCCAGGCCGGGACGGAGCCGGTGGAACGCTTGGCGGACTGGTGCCGGAGGGCATGGGAAGAGGCGGAGGGCCTGGTGTTTGTGGGGGCGGCGGGGATTGCCGTGCGCTCCATTGCGCCACGGCTGCAAAGTAAGACCACGGATCCGGCGGTGGTGGTGGTGGACGAGGGGGGGCAATTTGCCATTTCTCTGGCCTCGGGCCACATGGGCGGAGCCAACGAGTTGACCCGCCAAGTGGCGGCCTGCCTGGGGGCCACCCCGGTGGTGACCACGGCCACGGATGTGAATGGAAAATTTGCCGTGGACGTGTTCGCCGTGAAAAATGGACTGGCCATCACCTCTATGAGACGGGCCAAGGAGATTT
>OLSQ01002365.1_pt1 | contig 13801 bp, 8 predicted proteins | sample 1672561 | NCBI WGS metagenome assembly OLSQ01 (sample SAMEA3136699, study PRJEB25190) | human gut metagenome | biome: human gut; feature: human-associated habitat; material: faeces | place: Austria | collected 2013 | reverse complement strand
TCAACATCAACACGCTCGATTGGGACGTGGAAATTCTGGCCGAGCTGAACATCCCGCGCTCCATGCTGCCAAAGCCGCTGCCCTCCAGCGGCCTGTTCGGCACGACCGACACGTCGCTTCTCGGCGGCGAAATTCCGATCACCGGCGCGGCGGGCGACCAGCAGGCGGCCCTCTTCGGCCAGACCTGCTTTGCCTCGGGCGAGGCGAAAAACACCTTTGGCACCGGCGGCTTTTTGCTCATGAACACCGGTGAGACACCGGTCACATCCCGGAACGGTCTTGTCACCACCATCGCCTGCGGCCCCGACGGCAGGGTGAATTATGCGCTGGAAGGCTCTATTTTCGTGGCCGGTGCGGCCATCCAGTGGCTCCGCGATGAGCTGCGCCTGCTGGAAGAGGCCCGCGACTCCGAGTATATGGCCCAGAAGGTCAAGGACACAAACGGCTGTTACGTCGTGCCGGCCTTCACCGGCCTCGGCGCGCCCCACTGGGACCAGTACGCCCGCGGCACCATTGTGGGCCTGACCCGCGGCTGCAACAAGTATCACATCATCCGGGCCACGCTGGACAGCCTGTGCTATCAGGTCAACGATGTCCTCCACGCCATGGAGGCGGATTCCGGCATCCAGATGAAAGCCCTCAAGGTGGACGGCGGCGCTTCCGCCAACAACTACCTGATGCAGACCATGGCCGATGTGAGCAATGTGCCGGTGCAGCGCCCCTCCTGCGTGGAGACTACGGCATTGGGGGCCGCCTATCTGGCAGGCCTGGCGGTGGGGTACTGGAAATCCACCGACGATGTGCTGCAGAACTGGTCGGTGGACCGCACCTTTACGCCCAACATCACCCCGGAGGAGCGCAAAAAGCGGGTCAAGGGCTGGAACAAGGCAGTCCGCTGCGCCTACCACTGGGCCAAAGACGAAGAGGACGAGTGACATGGACCGTGCAGAAGACGGACGCCTCCGGTTTTTCTCGGAGCTGTCGGAGCACCAGATCTCAGCCGATGAGTTTTTCAACGTGGTCCTGCTGGACTCGCTGGCCCGGAATTTCGGGCTGCAAAATGTGCTCATCTCCTACTTTGATCCGCAGGGCAATTTCCTCTCCTGGACCCACCGCAACGGGGTGCTGGCCGATTGCGAGGAACACCCTTACCGCCGCTGCCAGCCGGCCGACGTGGTGCGCCAGACGCTGTACCGGGAGGCCGTGCAGGATAAACTGACCTACAACAACGTCACGCCCCGGCTCTACCACTCCACCAAACTCATCCCGCCGGAGGATTACGAGCAGAGCAGCTATGTGCGTTTTCTCGAAGAAAATTTCGGGGCCCGCTACAGCGTGACCATGGCATTTGGCATCAACGCGTATATTCAGGTGGCGTTTTTCAAGAGCCGGGAAGAGGGCGATTTCACGCCCGAGGAGCTGAGCCAGCTGGAACAGATTTACGTTTACATCGCCAACGATTACAAAAACTTCAAGAAATACGAGCAGGCCAAGATCATCTCCAACATCCAGAGCGAGATCATCCTCTCGGGGGAAAAAGCCTATCTCGTTACGGATGATTTTATGCACATCATGAGCTGCAACCACGCGGCAAAGGTCTGCCTGGATGATATCCTGGGCGGGGCTGCCGATGGGTTGGATGGAAGCAGGCCCTGCAGCTGGCTCCCGTTTTTACTGGGCAGTGAGCTGGGCCACGCCGAAAACCGGGTGCAGACCCGGGTCATCCGGGACTATATTTTCAAAATTTACACCTACGACCAGCGCTATTCCAACGGCATTGTGGACCGCTACCACTGGATCACCATTGCCCGGGCGGAGCAGCCTGCGGCAGCTGGCAAAAACAGCGAGGCCCTGCCCGCGGGCACCGGCCAGCCCCTGACCAAAGCGGAGCTGCGGGTGGCCCGCCTGCTGGCCAAGGGCCTGACCTATCAGGCGGTGGCGGATAAGCTGGTGGTGAGCTACCACACCGTGAAGAAACATGTGCAGAATATCTACCTCAAGTGCGGGGTGAACTCCCGGTTCCAGCTCTACCGCTGGATGGAGCAGAACGATCCGAAAAAGTGACTCCCGAGACAGAAAAGAAGATCTCCCGTAAAATGCTGGGTGGAGCGCCGGAAACGGCTGCTCTGCCCGGCATTTTTTGTGCCGTAAAAATAGGGAATGTTCCCTATATAAAATCAGCCTGTTGTCCACTGTTTCTGAGAGGCGGCATCTGTTAGAATCAAGCCAGAAACGATCAGAGAAATAAACTGGGAAAGGAGGCGGGCAATGTGACGGAAACGGGCATCGTGTTCAACGTCCAGCGTTTTACCATTCACGATGGCCCCGGGATGCGGACGGAGTTCTTTTTAAAGGGCTGCCCGCTGCGGTGCCAGTGGTGCTCCAATCCCGAAAGCTGGGCCCCGCAGCCCCAGGTGGGGGTTTACCGGACCAAGTGCATCGGCCGCAAAGTCTGCGGCGGGTGTGAGGACAGCTGCCCGGAGGGAGACATCTTCCGCTTTACGGCGGGCAAGCTGGCGGGCATTGACCGGACAAAATGCACGGACTGCCTGGCCTGCTACGAGGAATGCCCCTCCGACGCGCTCAAGCAGTGGGGCAGGCAGATGACGGTGGAGGAGTGCATGGAACTCATCCGCCGGGATCAAGGCTACTATGAGCGCTCGGGCGGCGGCGTGACCGTCTCGGGCGGGGACCCGCTGGTCCAGAGCGATTTTGTGGAGGCCCTCTTCCGCGCCTGCAAGGCGGAGGGCTACCACACCTGCTGCGAGTCCACGTTCTGTGCCAGTTGGTCGGAGGTGGAAAAGGTTCTGCCCTATACCGACCTCATCATCTCGGACCTCAAGCTGATGGATTCTGCCCTCCACCGCCAGTATACCGGGGTGGGCAACGAGCTCATTCTGCAAAACCTCCGCCGCCTGGCACAGGAGGGGCGGGAGCTCATCCTCCGCATCCCGGTCATCCCGGGGGTCAACGATGGGCGGCAGAACATCGAGGCCAGCGCGGATTTTATCCTCAGACAGCTGGGCGGGCAGGTGCGAACCCTGCAGCTTTTGAGTTTTATGCGGCTGGGCGAGGAAAAATACAAATCACTGGGGATCCCGTACCAGATGGAAGCCGTGCGCCTGCAGCGCCGGGCGTTCCAGCGGCGGGTAGAAGAAATTGCAAGGTATTTCAACAGCCGGGGCATCCACTGCCTCGTGGGCACCAAAGAAAAAGAAGAGAGTCAACCGGAATAAATCATCACACCAAGGAGGAACATCCATGGCAACTGTCCACACCACCGCACGCGGCACCGAGCCGTACGATAAAGTTTACTGCCTGGGCTATCAGGTCCACCACGAGGACTGGTCGCCCTACCCCCGCATCAACAAGCTGCGCCAGACGTTTCTGGACCGTGGTTATGATGTGGATGTAGAGCGCCTGCGCCTCGTCACCGAGAGCTATCAGCAGCACGAGCACCTGCCCGAAAAGCTCAAAGTGGCCTATGCCTTTGAGAATGTGCTGCTGCACTGCGGCATTGAAATTTACGACGATGACCTCATTGTGGGCGAGATCGCTTCGCCCGTCAAATCCGCGCCCATCTACCCGGAATTTTCCGTCAACTGGATCCTGGACGAGGTGCGGAACCACCCCTTTGAGGAGCGGGAACACGACCAGTTCTATATCCGCAACGAGAAAGAAAAGCAGGAGATTTTAGACCTGTGCAGCTGGTGGAAAGGCCGCACGCTGGACGATTACATCAACGTCCGGCTGGACGATGATCAGCTCAAGGGCTCCGAGGCGGGCAAGAAGATCTACCAGACCAACCTCTATCACTATGCGGGCACCGGCCACCTGGCTGTGGATTACGCCCGCCTGATGCGGCTGGGCTTTGACGGACTGTTGGAGCAGGCCAAACAGAAGCTGGCCGCGCTGGATATGCACGACCCCGAGTTCTGCACCAAGCGGGAATTCTATCAGGCGGTCATCATCATGCACAGCGCCGTGAAGAAGTACATTGAGCGGTATGCCGTGCTGGCCGAGGAAATGGCCGCCAAGGAGCCGAACGCCAAGCGGAAAGCAGAGCTGGAGCAGATCGCCGTCAACTGCCATGCCGTGGCAGGCGGCACGCCCAAGACATTCTGGCAGGCGCTGCAGCTGTTCAACTTTGCCACCATGCTCATCTGCGTGGAGTCCAACGGCCACTCCATCTCCTATGGCCGGATGGACCAGTGGCTTTACCCCTACTACGAAGCCGACAAGAGCATCTCCAAAGACTTTGCGCTGGAGCTGCTGGAAGTGGAGTACGTCAAGCTCAACAACCCCACCAAGCTCAAAGACCGGGGCAGCATGGCCCTGCGCAATGGCCGCGGCTTTGGCGGCGAGAGCCTGACCATTGGCGGTGTGAAGCGGGACGGCACCGATGCCACCAACGACCTGACCATGCTGATGCTGGAAGCCTCCGCCCACACCCGGATGATGAACCCCTGGGTCTGCGTCCGGATGCATGAGGGCACCCCCGAAGAGCTGCGCATCAAAGCCGTGGAGTGCATCCGGGCGGGCTATGGCCACCCCAAGCTCTTCAACGATGGCCCGGCCATCAAAGGCATGATGCGCAAGGGGATGACGCTGGAAGAAGCCCGGGATTACTGCGTGGTGGGCTGCGTGGAGATCAGCCTGCCCGGCAAGGAGTATGGCTGGCACGATGCCGCCTATGTCAACACCGCCAAAATGATGGAGATGGTGCTCAACGGCGGCCGCTGCATCGACTGCGGCCCCCACTGCCCCCGCTGGAGCCAGTGCGGCGCGCTGGGCAAGCATCTGGGCCCCGACACGGGCAGCCTGGACCGCTACGCCAGCTTTGAGGAAGTCAAACAGAGCGTGGACACCCAGTTTGAGTACTGGACCAACCAGATGTGCTCCAGCCTCTGCGTCATCGAGAATGCCCACCGTGCCCTCAAGCCGCTGCCCTATGTCTCAGCTCTGTTTGAGGACTGCATGGAGTCCGGCCACGACCTGACCGAGGGCGGTGCCAAGTACAACGGCATCGGCCCCCAGGCCAGCGGCATGGCCACCTGTGCGGACTCCTTGGCCGCCATCAAGCAGCTGGTCTTTGACGAGAAACGCTGCACGGGTGCCGAGCTGCTGGAAGCCGTCAAGCACAACTGGAAAGGCTACGAGAAGCTGTATGCCCTCGTCAACAGCTCCAAAGTGCACCACTACGGCAATGATGACGATTACGCCGACGCGCTGTTCAAGTTCATGTTTGAGACGTACTGCAAGCACATTGCAGGCCGCAAGACGCCGCGCGGCGGCATCTTCAGCCCCGGTGTCTACTCCGTCAACGCCAATGTTGCCATGGGCCTGAACACCAATGCCTCGGTGGACGGCCGCAAGGCAGGGGAGGCCATCTCCGATAATATGGGCCCGGTCCACACGGATTTTGGCTCCCACGATATCAACGGCCCCACGGCCATCGTCAACTCGCTGACCAAAGTGGATCACAGTCTCGCCACCAATGGCACCCTGATGAACCTCCGCTTCCCGCAGGAAGCTGTGGCGGGCATTGAGGGCCGGGACAATCTGGCAAGCTTTATTGAGGAGTACATCCACAAGGGCGCCATGCACGTCCAGTTCAACATCATGAGCGCCGCCACCATGCGGGCCGCCCAGAAAAAGCCCGAGGATTACAAGGACATGCTGGTCCGCGTGGCAGGTTACAGCGCTTACTTTGTGGAGCTGGGCAAGCCCCTGCAGAAAGATCTGATCCAGAGAACCGAACTCCATTTTTAACGGGTAACGATAGAAAGGAAGAGCAGCCATGAAAGACTTCAACTTCAAAATTCCGCAGAACATCCAGTTTGGCATGGGCAGCCTGAAAAAGCTGCCGGAGATCCTGGCCGAGAACCACTCTGACAACATCCTGCTGGTGTCGGACCGCGGGCTGGAAAAGATCGGTGTCGTCAAAAAAGTACAGGATATCATTGAGGCAGCCGGACTCAAGTGCACCAGCTATCTGGACGTGGTGCCCAACCCCACCGTGGCCGTGGTCAATGAGGCAACAGCCCTGTACAAGGAGTGTGGTGCTACCAGCATCGTGGCCCTGGGCGGCGGCAGTTCCATGGATGTGGGCAAAGCCGTGGGCGTGCTGGTCAACTATGGCGGCAAGATCACCGATTACGAGGGCAACCACAAGGTGCCCGGCCCCATCGTGCCCATGATCGCCATTCCCACCACGGCAGGTACCGGCAGTGAGGTGACCGCCTCTGCCGTCATCACGGATACCGAGCGCAACTACAAGCTCTCGGTCTTCAGCTATGAGATCCTGCCCAAGTACGCCGTGCTGGACCCGGAGCTCATCATGACGGCCCCGGCTTCCATCGCCGCTTCCTGCGGTGTGGATGCCCTCATCCACGCCATGGAGGCTTATGTTTCCCGCAACGCCACCCCGTTTTCCGATGCCATGGCGGAAAAGGCCATGGAGCTGATTGGCGGCAACCTGCGCCGCTTTGTGGCCAATCGCCAGGACGAAGAGGCAGCCTGTGCCATGATGCTGGGCTCCAACTTTGCGGGCATCTCCTTTGCCTGGGCCCGTCTGGGCAATGTCCACGCCATGAGCCACCCGGTGAGCGCCTACTTCAACGTGCCCCACGGTGTGGCAAACTCCATCCTGCTGCCCAATGTGGTGGAGTACAACGCTCTGGCCGACCATGGCCGCTATGAGGTCATCTACAACTACATCCGGGAGGGCAATGGCCCCATCGAAAACTTTACCCCGGATATGCTGGTGGAGGAGCTGCGCCATCTGAACGAACAACTGGGCATCCCGGCCACCCTGTCGGAAGTGGGCGTGACGGCGGATAAGATCCCCGCCATGGCCGAGGACGCCATGAAGAGCGGCAACATTCCCGCCAACCCCCGCCAGAGCACGGTGAAGGACATCATCAAGCTGTACGAGAAGACCATGTAAAAGGAGGCGTTTCCCATGCAGGCAGTGCTTCGGAACGAATTCTTTACCCTGACGGTGGACACCCTTGGTGCAGAAGCGGTCAGCCTGAAAAACGCAGCCGGGGAGGAAGTGCTCTGGCAGGCTGACCCGGAGGTCTGGCCCCGTCACGCGCCCATCCTCTTCCCCTGGACGGGGGAACTGCCCCAGAGCTCCTACTCTCACAAGGGCAAAACCTATCATGTGGTCAAGCAGGGCTTTGCCCGGGATGTGGAGCACACATTGGTGCGGGTGGATGAGCACGAGATCGTCATGAAACTGCGATCCAGCCCGGAGTTGAAAGAAACGTGGTTCCCGTTTGATTTTGTTCTGACCAGCATGTTCCGGCTGGAGGGCAAGACCATCCACCATACCCTGACCGTGGAAAACCCTGGGCAGGAGGAACTGCGTTTTGGCATCGGCTTCCACCCGGCATTCAACATCCCATTTGACGATTGCCATACCACAGAGGACTATGAATTCCGGTTCGACCAGCCGGAGAGCCCCGTTATCATCGATGCACGGCCCCATGGTCTGCTCAGCGGGCGGTGCTATTACCAGTGGAAGAATGCTGAAAAGATCCAGCTGACAGATGAGTTGTTCTCCAACGACAGCTTCTGCATGGCAGGTCTGCGCACCAAAACGCTGGGGATCTATGAAAAAGATACCGGGCGGCACATCGTCTGCAATGTGGAGGGCTTCCCGTACAAACTGATCTGGAGTGCCCTGGCAAAGCCCGTCCGCTTTGTCTGCATTGAACCGTGGCACTCCCTGCCCAGTGCAGAAAACGATCCTCAGGAGTGGAACGAGCGGGCAGCAGCCGTCTGCCTGGCACCCGGCAAGCGTTGGAGCACCACCCTTTCTACAACTGTGGAGCGATAAAGTTCCGACACAAGAAAACCCCGGACAGCAAGCGTTTGCCTGTTGTCCGGGGTTTTGCGTGTATCGGGAAGAGCGGTTTTATTCCGACCGCAGGGCCTTGACCGGGTTGCTCTTGGCGGCACCCATGGCCGGGATGAGGCCCGCCAGAATGGTGAGGAGGGTGGCCAGCACAATGAGGAACGCGGCGGCGTCCAGCGGCAGGATGGCCGTCAGGGTGTCACTGCCCGAGACCTGCCGGATGAGCATGTTGCCCGGGATGAGCAGGATCTCGCTCAGCACAATGCCCATGAGGCCCGAGCACAGGCCGATGATGAACGTCTCGGCGTTGAACACCTCGGAAACATTCATCTTGGAAGCGCCAATGGCGCGCAGAATGCCGATCTCTTTCCGGCGCTCCAGCACGCTGATATAGGTGATGACGCCGATCATGATGGAGGAGACCACCAGCGAGATGGAGACGAATGCCACCAGCATACTGCTGATCATATTGATGATCTCCGTCACGGAGGTCATCAGGGTGCCCACCAGGTCGGTGTAGCGGATGGTCTTGTCTTCCAGACCCTGTGCTTCCATGGAGGCGTTGTAGGCGTCCAGCTTTTTCAAGATCACGGCCTTGCTGTCGAAATCGTGGGGGTAAATTTTGATCTGGCTCGGGGAGGCAAGGTCTGCATAGCCAAAGGCGGAGAGGTTGCCCTCATAACTGGATTTGGAAGAGCGCAGCGTGGATTTCATCAGCTCCGTGAGGTCGTCGGTGCTCATGTTGAGCTGGATGGCACTCTGGAACGTCTTGGTGTCGATCTTGATGGCGTTTTCCATCTGGCTGCCAAGCTGGGCCAGATTCTTTTCCAGCATCGTTTGCAGGTTCTGCTGGAACGACTGCATCAGCGGACCCATGGCGGACTGGATGGAGGACTCCAGCGCGGCAGAGATCTGCGTCTGGAGCGCGTCGGTGATCTGGTCGGAGTAGCTTTCCAGTACAGTCCGCAGCACGCCGGAAACGGCCTCGGTCAGCTGGCCCTGAATGGCGTCGGTGTCCACCAGATCCGGCATGGATTCGGCCAGCAGCTGCTGGAACTGCTCCGACTTCAGGTAGGCGGAAAAACTCCACTTTTTAAAGTTGAGGATGCCGTTGCCGATGATATAGTTTTTGTATCCCTTGAACACTTTCTGCACAAAGGCCTGCAGGGCGTCCGGGGAGATGGAGAGGTCCAGCCCGGCAAAGGCCTCGCTCAGGTCAATGTCCGGCAGGTTCTCCATCCCGCCCAGGCTGTCGGCCAGAGCGTCCAGATCAAGCTTGAAATTGGATGCGTCTATGAGAGAGGAGAGGTCGAACGCCCCGCCGCTCAGGTCAAAAGCACCGTCCAGATCAAAGTTCAGGGCGCTGGAATCAATGGAGAACGCGTGTTTGAGGGCGTCGGTATCCACAGAGAAGATCGTGGAAAGATCCAGCGAATTGACCAGACCCTTGGAATCGCCAAAGGGTTCCCCGGTCAGCACATTGGTGGTGGGGTCGGCCATCTGCTGCTGAACGATGGCGCTGGTCTTGGCCTCCTCGATGACATGCTGCGTCAGGGCAGCAGGGTAGGCGATGCCGGAGGAGAGCATGGCGGCGGAAGCATCCGCCTTGGGCTGAACGATGCCCACGATGGTCAGGTCTTCGCCGTCTGCCACCAGCTGCTTCATATAATCGCTGTCCTCGGATTTGTCTTTCCAGATGTTGTACGTCTCATCGTACTCGTAGCAGTCCGCGCCGCGCACTACCTTGAAATTCAGGCCCAGGAAATCCTCGTAGGAATAGGTGCGGAAATCCTGCGGCAGATCGACGTTCTGGTTCTGCGCAAACTGCTGGATCATCTTGTCCAGCTCGGCGCTGTCCCGTAGGCCCATGGCGTAAAGCACATAGTCAATGATACTTCCGTCCTTGCCCAGCACCGCCACGCACTCGTTGGCGGTCTCGGGCCAGCGGCCTACTTTGACATCGTACTGGGAGCTGTAGAGATCACTGCTCTCGGGCAGCTGGTAGAAGACGCTGGTGTCCATCATGCTGGACATGAGGCTGTTGGTGGAGGACGAAGAGCTGATGCCCAGTGCCGAGAGCGTTGAATCCGGGTTCACTTTGCGGATGCTGCCGTCCGCGTCCTGCCGGTAAATTTGGGGTGACACATTATAGGAATACTCAATGGAAGTGGCGTCGTCCCGGATGGTGCACTCGTCGCTCTCGAGATATTTTTTGAGAGAGGTCAGGTCGTTGGAACTGATGCCGGACACCATCTTGGTCACAAGCTGCTTGACCGGGATCTTGCCCTCTTCGGCTACGGTCAGGGAGGTGTACTGGGTGCCCGTCAGGGTGGTGAACGCGTTGCTGGACGAGAGCAGGGAGGTGAGGTCCATGCCGCTGCTCAGAATTTGCAACGGGTACTCGCTCAGGGTGGAGCGCTCCATATCGTCGATGTAATCGTTGACACCCTGGGACAGGGAGATGATAAGCGCAATGCCAATGATGCCGATGGACCCTGCAAAGGCAGTGAGCAGGGTGCGGGCTTTCTTGGTGCGCAGGTTGTTGAAGCTGAGAGCCAGCGAGGTCCAGAGCGACATGGAGGCCCGGCCCATGTTCTTGTAGACGGGCGGGGCCAGTTGGGCATCGTCCGGGGCGTAGGGCTGGGTGTCCGAGATGATGACACCATCCCGCAGCTTGACGATGCGGGTGGCGTACTGCTCAGCCAGTTCCGGGTTGTGGGTGACCATGACCACCAGCCGGTCCTTGGCCACTTCTTTTAAAAGCTCCATGACCTGGAGGCTGGTCTCGCTGTCCAGCGCGCCGGTGGGCTCGTCCGCCAGCAGGATGTCGGGGTTGTTGACCAGCGCGCGGGCAATGGCTACCCGCTGCATCTGGCCGCCGGACATCTCGGTAGGGTGCTTGTGCAGCTGGTCGCCCAGACCCACCTGTTTGAGGGCTTCCACGGCCCGGCGGCGGCGCTCGGCCCCGGACACGCCAGAAATGGTCAGTGCCAGCTCCACGTTGGAGAGCACCGTCTGGTGGGGGATCAGGTTATAGCTCTGGAACACGAAACCAATGGTGTGGTTGCGGTAGGAGTCCCAGTCGCGGTCGGTGTACTGCCTGGTGGAGATGCCGTTGATGATCAGGTCACCGCCATCATAGCGGTCAAGGCCGCCAATGATGTTGAGCAGTGTGGTTTTGCCGGAGCCGCTGGGGCCCAGGATGGCGACAAACTCATTGTCACGGAGGTTCAGGCTGACATCGTTGAGGGCGACCTGTTCCAAATCGCCTGTTTTGTATTCCTTGCGGATTTCTTTAAGCTGAAGCATATACCTGCCTTTCTGGGCAACGGCCCGGAGCCGGATGCGTGTTTCCGGCCCTGCAAACCGGGCTGCCCGGAGGTCTGCCGGACGCGCGCCGACAGAAAAATAACAAGATAACCGTCTTATTTTATCAAATGAATGTGAACAAACCATGGATTTATCACAGGAAAGTTTTGCGCGGCTAAAATTTGACAACAAAAGTTTGAAAACTGCGAAGAAGCGCTTGCTTTTGCGGGTGGGTAATGTTATTCTTGGTGTAGAGGCGGGGCATTATACCCGCTGACGGAAAACACCGGACACGCCCCAAACTGCATTGTTGCGATTCACAAAGCGTCGATATGCGTCAACAAATGCGGAGTTTCGACACTTTTTGACGCTTTTTTGGGATTGAATCTTCTCCCCCTGCTTTATAGAATTATAAAATGTAGAGACACATTTCGACGCAAACCGCAAGCAGGGAGGAATGGAATATGAGATCGACAAAAACAGCGGAAACGCGGTATTTTTGGCGGCCGGAGGGAGGCGCGGCGGGTGAGCAGTGAGCGGAAGAACACCGGGCTGCGCGTTGCACTGGCCAGCTATGATGTACATCAGCTGCGGGTGTGGCACCAGTATATCGCGGAGCAAAGTGCGGAGATCCTGTGCAGCGAGTACCGCAGCGGCGAAGAACTGCTGCAGAGCCTGAAACAGGGCCGGAACACGGAGGTCGTGGTGCTGGGCGGCCCGCTGGAAGATATGGACAGCCGGGAATTTCTGGAGCGGATGAGCCGCCTGCCGCAAAAGCCGCTGCTTCTGCTGCAGGACAATGCCCGGCGGGAAAGAACCGCTGTGTCCAGCCTCTCGCCGGACGGCCCCTGCTACCTCATCCGCCAGAGCAGCCTGAAAGAGCTGCTGGCAAGTTTGCTGACGGCGGCCGGGCAGGAGTCTGGAACCTTGGAGCAGCGCTTTGGCCGGATGTATCAGGAGTGGGGTATCATCCAGCCGGACAGCAACTGTGATTACCTCACCGAGGCGGTGCTCATTGCCAGCCAGTCCAAAGGCAAGCTGGCCATCCGCAAGGAGATCCTGCAGGTGGTGGCCGAGCACCACAATGTGACCGTCGCGGCGGTGGACAGCGGCCTGCGCCGTTTGATCGACGCGCTGGAAACGCGGCAGATGCCCGCGTGGAAAGCATTCAAGGAGAAAACGCATCTGGCAGGGCAGAAAGTGACCGCAGGCAAGCTGATCTATACCCTGCGGGCACAAATCAGCCAGGAATACGGATACTGACACAAAGGCAGGAGGCGATGGGATGCGCCAGACACCACAAGAGCAGCCGGAGAGCATGGAGTTCCCGCGCAGGGAGTTTGAGTCTGTCTGCTTTCATGCGATTGGGCTCGTGGACCAGAACCGGGAATATCTGCAGATGCACCTGCGGGAGAGCGGCGACGCGCCCACCCGGCAGGCGCTGGCCGATATGGAGCTGCAGACCGCCCGGCTGGAGCGCACCCTGAGCGAGATGATGGACCTGATGGCGCTGGAAGAGGACCCGGTGCCGTCCCGCCGCGGTTTTGATCTGTGCAGTGTTCTGCGGCAGGCAGCGTCCCTGCGGGAGGAAATGGCCCGGCAGGCAAAAGTGCACCTGACCGTATCCTGCGAGCCGGACACCTGCCCGGTTTTGGGCAGTCCGGAAGAAGCCGAGCTGATGGTCTTCCATCTGCTCTCCAATGCGCTGCGTGCCTGCGGCACAGGCGGCAAAGTGCAGCTGACGCTGCGCCGATGCGAGAGCTTCTGGAAGCTGACCGTGCTGGATGACGGCTGCGGTCTGCCGGAAACAAGCAGGGAAGCATGGCTGGAAAACCGCCGCTGCTTTCTGGGCGGGGCCGGGCTTGGTTTGCTGCTCTGCCGCGAGTGCTGCCGCCGTATGGGCTGGGACCTGCAGGTAGAACAGCGTGCACCGGAAAAAGGCACCCGGGCCGTCGTGACCATCCCGCTGTGCGATGAACCGATGCCGGAACCGACCGTGGAACTGCGTTCGGACTGCAGCCCGGTGCGGACGCAGCAGCAATACCAGCTGCGCAATATGCTGGTGCGGGAGCTGCGCACCATGCCGGAGCGCGGTGGCACGGAAGACCCGTGAAGAACCGGTGCTGAAGCTTGCTCTATAAAAATAGGAAGAAGATACTGCTGCATGGGTGCGCGCCTGTGCAGCAGTTTTTGTTTGCAGACTGAGCTGCAGATGCCGCCGTTTCAATCTGGACAAGTTCACAAAATGTTTAACTTTTTGCGCGGAAAATACTATTTTTTCCGTGTAAAATGAAGCACATGCATTGATTGCACCACGGAATTGGATTATAATACAGTTGTATGCGATTCAATGAATGATTCGTTACCAAACTAATTTTTGGCAAAGAAATTGTTTTGCCTTTTACCGGGGACGTCGTCTCCGGCATTTGTCCTTAGGAGGAAAACGACGTGAGAGTAGGTCTTGACATCGGCAGCACCACCATCAAGTGTGTGGTGCTGGATGAACATGATACGCTGCTGTATTCTACATACGAACGGCACTACAGCCATATTCTGGAAAAGGCGCAGGAGCTGCTGCGCCGCATCGATGCCGAGCAGATGCACGGTCAGAAGGCGCTGCTGAGCATT
>OLSQ01002359.1_pt1 | contig 13830 bp, 9 predicted proteins | sample 1672561 | NCBI WGS metagenome assembly OLSQ01 (sample SAMEA3136699, study PRJEB25190) | human gut metagenome | biome: human gut; feature: human-associated habitat; material: faeces | place: Austria | collected 2013 | reverse complement strand
CGGCTGAACAGGGGTGGGTGCAACAGTGCCGGTAGTTGGCGCAGGCTGAACAGGTGTCGTAGGGTTTACGACGGGAGCCGCAGGAGCGGGCGCGGCGGGGAAATCAACGTTGACAACGCCTGCGTTGTCGATGTGGTGGTTGTTCCCTCCGTGCTGATGGCAGACGAATTCGGGCTGCTTGCCGATGGCACCGGCCAGCGCGTTCAGCGCTTCCGGTAATCCGGGGATTTCGATGGTCATTTTGATCTCAAACATGATTTGCCTCCTAAATTTTCTTCAGATCGTCGATGATTTGTTGCCAGCTTTCAGAAACGTTCAAGACGTGCCTTGAGTATTGACTTGAGTAGTAGCCTTGCTGCCAGAGCTTCGCAGCGCCGCCCTCGCCACAGTTATAGGCCATGAGGGCTTTGTGCTGGTCGCCGTACTTGTCCAGCAGCTCACCGATCAAGAGGACACCGGCAACAATGTTGCCCTCATAGTCGGTGGGTTCGATCCCAAGTCCGCGCAGGCGATCATAGTTAATCGGATGGACTTGCATCAGGCCCCAGCAGGTGCCGTTGTCTGCATCGAGGTTGAAGCTGCTTTCGCATTCCGCGATTGCCAGCGCCAGTGCATAGGGAACGCCGTAGTCCTCACACGCCTGCTGCATTACCTCTTGAAGCTCGTAGCTCAGCGGAATGTCGTCACTATGTAGGAATCTCTGCCCTTCTGTCTCCTGCGGTACGGTTTCCGGCTCTGTGACCGGCTCGTCCGGTGTGGAGGCGGTAGGGGCTTCGGTTTCCGGCACGGACGTTTCAGCCGTGGGAGCGGGTGCGGTTTCCTCCGGTGCGGGCGCTGCGCCTGACGCGCAGTTGACGGCAAGGATCGTGATTACGACCGCCTCCAACACTGCCAGCACAAAGAGGCCAAGAGCGATACGGCGCAGCCTATTGAACTGTCGGTGCTGCCGTCTGCGTGTCGTCGTCATAGAACTTGCCTTCCTCTCTGCATTTCTGTAGCCACGCTTCGTAGCGGCGCAAATTCTCCGGATCGGAGTAAAACCGCTCAATGCCCGCAAGCAGCGTCCGGCAGAGAATATCCATTTGTACGCGCGGAATCTGCGTGCAGTCGATTTTGACGTTGGCCATGATGCTTTCCTCGTTTCTTACTGATTAACTGTGGGTTCGCTTGCCTGCCGCTGCTCAAGGCGTTCAAGCGCATCAATGATGCGCTGCTGGGTCGTGGCGTTGCCCTTCTTGTTGTGGAGAACAGCGGACAGGTACGAGTTCGTCAGCCCTGCTTCATCAGCAAGCTGCTTGCCCGTAATCGCCGCCATGTGCATACGCCCGACCACTTCAGCGGTCCAGTCGAAATTCAAATTTTCACCTCCAAGTTCAAATATTTCGGCAAAAGGAGTTGAAATATTTGCACTGTTGTGGTATCATAAAAAAGGTGTGTATCTGATACCCTTTCGACGGCTTCCTCCGTGCCAGCGGAGGGGGCTTGCCATGCTATGGCCGTCGCTCGTTCAAATATTTGCTCCACGCTTTATATTATAGAGCAACCATTTGAACTTGTCAAGGGGGATTGGAGCAAATATTTGAATTTTCCTCGGAGGCAATATGTTTTACGATGTGTTCAAAAAGCTCTGTGATGATCGGGGCATCAATCCGACGCGCGCAAGTGTAGAGATCGGCTTCAGCCGTGGCAGCGTGTCTTACTGGAAGAAGCGCTATTTGGAGGGCTTCGACGCAAAGCCCGATTCTTACACCGCTGAAAAGATTGCGGACTATTTTGACGTTTCAGTGGATTACCTGCTGGGAAGAACGGACGATCCGATTGACTACGACAAAAATGGGGACGCACTTGCAGAAATCCCGCTCACCTATGTTGAGGCTGCGAACGGTGATATGAAGAAAGCTCGGCAAATGATGCTTGCCGTCGATGCCGACGCGCTGCGGGAGCGTGACGCCACGCCAGAGGTGTATCGTCAGTACCTGAAGCTGGACGAAATCGACCGTGCGAAGGTTGAAGCATATATCACCGGTCTGCTGTCGTCCGATAAGTATCAGACGGTCGCTAAAGCAAAGAATGCCTGATACGACACGAGGGAAAAATCCTCTACATCGATTTCAAACGCTTTATGAGGTGAAGGGAGGTCGTGGCCATGGATGGACACGATTACGAATATCTGGTCGCAAAGTATCTTCGCGGGCACGGCTACACCGGCGTCAAGGTGACAAAGGGATCAGGTGATTTTGGCGTCGATGTTACGGCCCACAAGGCCGGGCACAAGTACGCCGTACAGTGCAAATATTACTCAAGCCCTGTGAGCCTCAGCGCGATACAGGAAGCAGTAGCCGGAAAAGCGCTCTACAACTGCGACCGTGCAATGGTTGTCACCAACAGTACATTCACAAAAGCCGCACGCGAGCTGGCAAATGCGAATAACGTACTTTTGCTGGAAAACGTCTACAGCGCAGGAGCCTTCCGTTTCTCGCAGTTGCCGAAGGGCGTGAGATTCTTTCTGCTTGGCGCGTATCTGTTCTCGGCGTCTGCTGCCTTTGTTGCCATGCTGGACATAAACAAAGAGCAACCCTTCTGGACGGCGGCATATAACGTGGTAACAACGATGACGTTCATGTTGTTACCGCTGTGGATAGGCCCTGCAATTCGTGGTGTCAAGAAGTTGTTCCGGCGCGTCCTCACTGGAATCAAAGCGGGCAGAGCTACACCAGCGGCTGCCGCAGTATCGGTGGCACCCGCACAACCGGAACGACCCAGCATTAACGCTGTTGCGCTACAGCCGTTTCTGCCTATTGAAATTCAGGATCACAAAGATACCTTTGCAAACGCATTGGCCGGGCTGCCCGTGCTTACGACCTCTGCGATCCAACGTAACTGCAAGTGCGGAATCGACCGCGCGTACTCGATACTACGCAATCTTCAGGTCTACGGGCTTATCCATGGGGCCGGAAAAGACACCTATGAATGGACAGAAAAAGCCCTTCTGCTGGGCGCAGAAGGGCGTAACGGGTAACAGATATGTCAGTAGATATTAAATGGCAGGTGCCAAAGGCACAGCCGGAGGCCAGCGAACTGGCCGTCGTATATGCTCGGTACTCAAGTCACAGTCAGGGAGAACAGTCCATCGAAGGGCAGCTCTCCAACGCGAGAGACTACGCCGCCGCACACGGCTACACCATCGTGCATGAATACGTTGACAGAGCAAAGAGTGGTCGGACGGATAACCGCGCCGAGTTCCAGCAGATGCTGAAGGACACGGCCAAAAGGCAATTCAGTGTTATCATTCTCTGGAAGGTTGACCGCTTCGGACGTAACCGCGAGGAGATCGCCATAAACAAGATGAAGTGCCGCAAGAACAGCGTGCGTGTCGAGTATGTGGCGGAAACCATCCCTGACAGCCCGGAGGGCGTGATCCTCGAAAGCGTGCTGGAAGGCTTCGCGGAGTATTACAGCCTACAGCTGTCGCAGAACATCCGCCGTGGTCGTGCTGAGAGCGCCGAGAAGTGCCAGTCGCTGGGCGGAAACCGCCCGCTGGGGTACAAGACCGGGCCGGACAAAAAGTTCGTCATAGACGAAAATACCGCACCCACAGTGAAGATGATCTTCACCATGTATGCGGATGGCAAGACGGTTACGGAAATCGTTGACAAGCTGAATGAACTGGGTCTGCGGACGTTGCGCGGTGGCCCCTTCACCAAGAACAGCTTGCATTCGATTCTGAAGAACAAGAAATACATCGGCATTTACGAGTATCAAGGCCGCGAGATCAAGGACGGAGTACCCCGGATTATCGAGGACGACGTGTTTAACAAAGTACAGGAAATGCTGAAGATCAACAAACGAGCACCGGCGAAAACATGGTCGCGCGCCGACTACATCCTCACGGACAAGCTGTTTTGCGGCAAGTGCGGCGCTCTGATGTTCGGCGAGAGCGGCACCAGTAAAACCGGCGCAAAGCATAATTACTACATCTGCTCCAACAAGAAGCGCTTCCGCTCCTGCGACAAAAAGGCCGTGCGACAGGCAGACATTGAGGACACCGTGCTCAACGCCACCCATGAGCTGCTGCAAGACGACGAGCTGCTGGACTACATCGTTGACCGCACATGGGAGTATTACCTTGCACAGGACAACAGTCAAGAGGAGCTGCGTAACCTTCAGCGGCAGCTTGCACAGACTGACACCGCCATATCAAACCTCATTCGGGCCATTGAGGCCGGAATACTGACCGAGGAAACCAAGAAGCGCATGGACGAGCTGACGCAGCAGAAAGCCGATTTGAAGGCGTCCATTGCCGACAGGGAAATTGCCCGTGGTTTCCACCTGCAAAAATCCCATATCGCATTTTATCTCCGCAGCCTGCGTGATGCTGACTGGTCGGACAAAGAGGCACAAAAGCGCCTGATCCAGACCTTTGTGAACGCGGTATTCGTTTACGACGACCACATAACGTTGACGTACAACTTTAGCGGAGATAAAAGCACCATCACACTGCATGATATGCAGCGTTTTGAAGACGGGGAGGAGTTCGGATGCCGTGCGTCTCGCTCCAACGGAGAAATAGACAATCTACCGGCACTTCTGCGACCGACATGCCCAGCATTGTTGGGACGCAACGCAAGTAGCGTTTTTACAACCTCTTTTTCGGGAATCTCTTTGCTCTTAATGTTAAGGGGCATTGCTACGAAAATCTGCCTCAGCGGGAGATACATCTTGTATTGAGCCAAGGTTTGCATGGGCATCTCATTTTCGAGCAGCTCGTCCAATTCGGGAGCGATGTTGTAAATATAAACAAGGCCGTCATAATTGTATATGCCAGTCGTTTCAATGCCGGTACATCTACCGCGATTACAGCCAACAGCGTTAGAAATAATTGAGTCATATACAGCGTCGCCGGGTGCGAAGAATAGTATGTCCTCCCGTGTAGCCGCAGTTCCACGATCAAAGGAGCCGAGAATCTTTCCTTCTCTTCGCACGATCGAAGTATTGCTGTATCGTTTCCAGTCTGGAGGAATGAAAAGAGACTGTTTTGCTGCGTTTACGCTAAAGCTGCTTTCTCTGAACTCAATCAAACCGGTTTTGGTCGGCATCTCCGGGTTTAGTCCAGCTTGCTTTCCCCAACCTATCATAGCAGTAGCGAACAGATTGTCATCTTCGGATGCATATATACTCAGAACATTATCAATGCCTTGAGACAGTGGACGATACAAGGTTGCTCCAAGGTCAAAATCCTGTTCGTCTTCAACACTCTCTCGCATTTCTTCTGCTTGGTCCAGGATGTCATCAAACGCATTGTTAAGGCCTGTGTAATAGTCATCCAACAGAGCGTCGATAATCAGCTCGTTCAGTTCACCCGTGATGATTTCCAGTCCACTCAAAGACTGTTCAAACAGCTTCATACCGTCTTTCCAAATGTGAAAGAGCTGCTCCTCGACAGAGGTATCTGCATAAATAACGACCGACTTTACATCCATATCTGGATTACGGCCGAGGCGGTCCAAACGGCCAATACGCTGCTCAAGGACATTGGCATTCCAAGGAATATCAAGATGAATGACTTGAGCTGCATTTTGGAAGTTTCGCCCCTCACCACCAGTTTCGTCGCAGACAATCACACGGCATTCCGGGTCATTCTGGAAAGCATATACGCTGTCCTCCAGTTCTTCACGCTCCATGTACTTGCCGAAAGCTACGGCATGAACGCCCATATCTGCATATCTTGCATTGAACAGCTTCAAGAACTCCACGAGGGTAGCGTTATGAGCCGTGAATACGACCAATTTACAGTTCTCGTCATCGAGGATATCTGTCTCCTGATCAATATAGTTCATGGCGGTCATCAAGCGGCCCTTAATCAAATCAGGATCTTCGTCAAGAGCTATATTGACTAAGCTGTGCTCATTTTCTGCTTGGCGCCGCCAAGCAGCTGCGCTCTCCAATAATATGCCATCGTCGATTTTGAGCCTGCGAAGAGCATCCTCAAAAGCCCAAGGGCTACTGAACAGCGCAGAAAGGAGCGGGATGGCGGTTTCGATCACATAATTCTCATCATCCTCACCATGGTCTGAAAGATATGCGAGAGTATTCTGAATTGCACCGATTTCGTTATAGTTTTCATTAAGGGACAATGGAGTGTACGGAATAGCATGTAAAGTGCGTTTCGCCATCTTTTCCGAAATCAGTTGACGGCGATTGCGGATTACCTTTCTTTCAATTCGGTAATTCTCGCAAATATAGGCCAATGCCTGCTTGACTTTAGATAGGCCTTTATCTTCTGCGTTCAGGTCAATTTCTTGAACCATTTTTTCAAACGCAGCATCTTCCAAGGTCTCCGCGATGTTGTTCAGATCATCAATAATGATTTCAGTGTACTCATCATAACGCTCCAGATAACCCAAAAGTAAGTTGGCGGATTTTTGAATCCGCTTTTGTCTCTTGACCATCCACGCAAAGCGTTCTGCAGACATATTCTCATATTGCTCCGGATTAAGAAGCGCAAGGAGGCGGCGATACTCTTCGTTTCTATCCTGGATGGGAGTGGCAGACAAAAGCAGAATATGTTTGACTCTTCTACTGAGACTTTGTACTTGGTTGTACCAAGCATCATTCGCAAGCAGTCTATGTGTTTCGTCTACGATTGCGAGATCCCACGGAGTAGAGAGGGTCAGCAAAGACTTGCCGATATCCTCCATGGAAAGCAAACATATCCTTGAACGAGGAGAGTTGATATCTGCATTTAAACCATACTTGTAATGCAGCTCGTTTTTCCATTGACTTGCCAAGGCGCCCGGCACAACAATCAACACTCGGAGGTCCTTATTCTCGCTTGATAGTATGCTGAGAATAGAACACGCTTCTACAGTCTTGCCCAAGCCGACCTCATCTGCCAACATATAGCGGACAGGAGTAGTTTCAAAGCATCGGGCAACTGTGCTGATCTGATGTGGGAGCAAAAAGGCTCGGCAACCGGCCAGAACTCGGAAACCATAAGTGGCATTATTCACAAGATGAAGGTTCTTGCTTACCTTGAGGTGGTTGATAAACCATGTGGGATGCTGAAACTCATAGGCCCGAAGCTGCTTGTCCGGCGCGTAATTCATTTGTGAATAGTCAAACTTCAGCTCGGTCTCGCATTCCTTGGCATACTTACCGTTGGGAAACTTAATCCAATACCAATAGGGCTTATCCTCTGCGTAGGGTTCGGAGGCACGAGACACGACTATGCCTCGTCCCCATCGACTCTCAACGACACCACCAGGACTAGCCTCACAACGAGCAACTGCTTGAGCAAAGAACACATTATGCTGAAAGATTTCCTCATAGTATTGTCTACTACCCAAAAGGTCGTGCATTTTGACCTTAATTGCATCGGCAATTTCGTTGTACTCGTCCAGCTGAGCAAGGACATAGAAACGGGGATGGTCTTTGTCACCTTCTTCAATGACTATGGGGCATCGATAATAACACCCTACTAACATACGCAGCTCTCCTTTCTCAGCTTGACAAGAAACCAAGGCTGCATCGGTGGTTTCCTGCAATATTATAGATTCTCAAGTTTGCATCGAATGGTTTCTTGCTCTTTCAAAAATCGCGCTGTAAAAGGAATGCCCTTTTTGACCTTCATGCTGGCAAAGCTATTCTCTGTCTGAGCCATGAAATCAGCTATGGTTTTAATACCGTTATTCTGCAGAAGCGAAATTTGGCTTGCCTCTAAATGAAGCAATTTTGTGCTGATCTTTTGTGCAAGGTATTCTTCTTTGGCTTTCGCTTGCCTTTTGGTTTCTGCGGCCTCTGCATCAAGTCGTTCTTCCTCGCTGCTTTCCAGAGCTGGGGTTTCCGCTGCCGTTGCCTCAGCGATCTGCGCTTCCAGTTCAGGAATAGGCGCAGGCGTTCCTGGGACGGTGGGACTCTCATCATCGAAAGAAGTTTCGGGAGGCGCAAGAAAGTCTTTGGATGTCCACACATCAAGCCCCTCACCAGATGCCTTGTTAGAAAGACTCCTGTCATCGGTAATAAAAATCACGGGAATGTCCGTATAGATTTTATAGCGAAGTGCGACAGCCAAAATCTTATTATCATTTTGCTCTTTCTCATCAGCTTTTGCGCGATAGGCTTCGGGAACTAAACTAAGCAGGCCATCTGCATAAGCAAGCGGGAAGCGTCTCTTGTAATTAAAGATTGCCGTAATAGCTTTTTGCGCTTTGAATTTTCGATCATCCGCACCGAATCTTGTTTTGTGATGCTCAAGCTCATTGTTTACATCCTTGGGGACCACAACCAGTTCTCCATCGTTTACTCCATCGAGAAGATTGGGACAGTTCATAATGGAGCATGTGTCAAACACAATGATCGTAGAATACTTCCGTAGCTCGGCAAGTTCGTTCTCTGTAAACTCAAGTTCCCTTTGCTTCTTCACTTGTGCTTCACTCGTTGCAAGGCGACTCTCAGATTCCGCAAGCTTGTCCAGAAGCTCTTGGCTTCTATGCTCTTCGTCTTCCAATCGAGCTTGAATACGCGTAGTATCCTCGCGGCGAGACTGTCTTGCAGCAAGTTCACCCTTTAGACTCTGAATTTCCTGTCGGTTTCCCTCCACCATTTCTTGAATCTGCCGAAACATCTGCTCAAAGATGCTCAATTCTGGAGGCTTGGGAGTATCCACATGAGTCGGTACTTCTGCAGCGGGAGATTCCACAAAGACAACTTCAGAAGCAGGAGCTTCTACAGCGGGAACATCCACAACAGGAGTTTCCACGATAGGAGCTTCTACCGCAGGTGCAGTGTCGATAATGCTTGCGGTTGCAGGGACAATAGGTTCAGCGGGAACTGCCTCCACATCAATAATTTCCTGCTCACACACAGGAGGCAAAGTGGTTTTGGCAGGAGCATTTGCTCTGACAGAGCGATTGATGCAGGGTTCATTTCTAGAGCTGGACATGCCGACCTCGCTGCGTAGGAAAGATTCCATACAATTCTCTCTATGAACGCAATAGATACACCAATCGGAAGGAATTGCCGTCTTGTCTTTTCGGCAAGTTTGATTTAGATATAGTTTTGTCTCATTGCGAAGGATATCTGCTTTTTCCTGATTTCCGGGTAGTGGTAATCGGTGGAGAGAATAGATTTTATTCCATCCATCTCTTCGTACAAGTGCCTCAAATTCTTGATATGGATTCTTTCTTTCCACTTCAGAAACATCGACCGCAAACAATGCTGCACCAAAGTGCTTGCGCATATTCATGTGCTCGGAGTCATATGGTTTGACAAACAAACCACTGCCATTTGTAATAACTTCATGAACAAGGTAGTTTCTTGCTCTTGCTTTGAGGTCGAAGATCTCGGTCGCTTTCCAGAATTTGAAGAATGGCTCAAGTTTTTGTGCTTCCTGTTCCAGAATCTTGGACAGGTATTTCATGGCGTCAGAACGCTTGTGTTTGCCGACCCGTTTCCATACCGCTTCGATCAGCAGATTCTCAAAATACTTTTGATACAGGAAGTTGCCCTGTACGACCGGGCTGTTTTCCATTACATAATCCAAAAAGAAACGATACGGGCATAGGAACATGTCCATCATTTGGAATCGATCATACTTGATTCCTTTGGTAAGTTCTTGGCCAACAGAAATAGAGAACGGGGCAGGCTTGTTGACGCTTTCTAAAAGTTCAGCTTTAGGCTTCAATCCCAAGATGGTCAACAATGCATAAGGCTCGGTTGTTTCATCTCCGTACTGCTTAACATAGCTGAGACGAGCATCACAGCGGTTGTAGCACAGGCCGTAGAAAAGAGCGTATCTGAGGAAGTTACTGCGTTCGCCCAGCGCTGTGTAGTAAACCTGAAACTGCAGGTCAATAGGAGAATAAGCAGCACGAATAAACTCATCAGTCAGCGGCCACGGTAGCTGATCGTTGACGGTCATATTCATGTCACGGTCAGATACACAGGCAAAGTGGTAGACCTTGTGCTGCTCTCTTTCAAACTGGCGCTTGCTTTGCAGAATATCGCCATCAATCTGTTCGTAGTTCTTTACAATCCAGTCAACGCCTTGATCTTCGTCATTCTTCTGTTTCAGATAGTAGTAGAGGCCCTCTTTTAAGTCTCGGAATGTTCCGGAGAAAGTGGACTGTTCTGGTTTGATCTTATCCAGACGCAGCTGAAGTGCTGTAATCAAAGCTCGCTCCTGCTCATTTGCAAGTGCCAATTCACGCTGCTTGAGGAACTCTTCAAGATTGTGGAAGTGCTTACCAAAGTTGATGAAGTCCTCGCGAGAATTGTCCAATGCGAAAAGGTACGTGGCTATCTCGTTGATCTCTTCGATAGCACGAATAAGGGCAAGCAAATCCTTCTTGGTGACTTTGTACTTGTTGTAGATAGACAGGTTTTTGAGCTCAGAAAGAGCATCATTGCCAGGGGTATCAGCCAGTTTGTCATAGTTCTTTGCATACCCCTCAACAATCTCGCGCCGAAACTCGTCATAGATAGTCACATTCTCAAAGAGAATCTCAACATTGTAGAAAGTTCGGAGCAGTACTTCGCCAGGGGCAACGCTTAGAATATTAGAGGACAAGCACTCTTTGATCGCATTAACATCAAAGATGATCTTGCCATTCTCATAATCCCAAAGGCGATAAATCGCGGAGAAGAACTGGCCAATAGGATAAGAGAGGAAATGGCGGTCCTTGGCATATTCGGGGTAATAGATTTTCAACAGCGTATGTACATCGCGATTTGCAGTATATACCTGCTCATCCAAATACCGCAGAACTGCCGCATTGCTCCACACATCATTGCCTCTTTCCATGACGCTACGCGATTCGGAATAGCGCTGAATGGCAGCATCAAAGTGGTTGGAGACAAAGTGCGCGTACTCGGTAATATTTGCGAATTCCATAAGCTGAACACTCTTGTACAGCTTATACCACTTTCTGAGCATACCACTACCTACGGCATTTCTGTCCTCACATATCTCACCAAGGGCGCAAGCCAGAGCGTTACTCGGATTCTGCATAGTGGGAGGCGTGTACTCGTGAACAACGGTATCGTGATGGATGGGCACTTCAAAGCACCCATAGATATCGTTCCAAGAGGAGTAAATCTTGGAATACTTCTTCTGATAATTGAATAGAAAAATGATGGTCATACCCATCTTTTCCATAGCAAGCAGGAGGCGAAGCTGCACCGGCGTAAACTGATGCACGCCATGAACAACGATGCTGTTAAACGGCAACTCCTTGGTTACGCCAACCGCTCTTTCACAACGCTTTACTTCCTGCGGCGTTCCTCTACATTCTTCAACTTCCTTCTTGGCGAGTGAAACAACAATCTCCTTTAGTTTCTCGCGAGAAGGTGTTTGGGGAAACCGGAAGAGAGAGCTTTCCTGTGCCTTTTTGAGCATGTGAACAAAGAGCTTTTGCTCGGTATTGCCCTTACTTCCGTCAATAGCAGATGCGGAAATATCAAGCTCAATAAAAAGGCGTATAGCTTCGAGGAAATGATTCTGATTCTGCTCTAAAGCCATGTGGAAAGGCTTGCTGATTCTGCGCTTCTCTAACAGCTGCTTGAAGGCAGAGGAAAAAGCGCTGTACTGCTGCACCCGGAGGCTAATATTGTCGGTCCACTGCATGTAGACCTCTTCGTGCTGGACAAGTTCATCCAATGGGCAGATTAAGCCCTTGATATTATCGCCCAATACATCCTTGAGACCATTGACAAGGGTTCGTGCACTGCAGAAGTGGGGCAAGGCAGAAATCTCACTCCAGAAATCCGCTTTATCTAACTTGTAAGGGTCTTCGTATGTGTAGATTTTAAACGGCATTTCTTAAACCTCCGTTTCTATGAGATTCTGCCAAGACAGATTTTGCTTTCCTTGGATCTCAATCCAAGAGAAGGAGCGAATCGATCTTGTCATAGCAACATAGAGGACACGAGCTTCCTCGCGGGCCTTTTCAGACTTTTCAATGATTTCATCGTAGAAGTCGTTCTGGACGGTTTCGCCGGAATCGCTCACACTCATGCTATATCCAATACGATATCTACCTTGATACTTGGTAGCGCTGATCTGCAACTGCGTCCTTTTAATGAAGTCCATAGATGCCGAGCAGAATGGCATGATTACATGACCATATTCAAGGCCTTTCGATTTGTGAACCGTAATACACTGAATAGCAGTTTCTTCCTCATTTTGGGCTGGGGTTCTGCTATCGACAGATACTTGCGAAACGATACTGTTATGAAGATGTTCCTGTAGCGTATTGATGGTGAGTCTGTCTACATTGCAGGCGTTGATAATCTGCTCAAATAGAAGGTCGACATTCAACTGATAATAGTGTTGTTTCCATGGGTCATTGCTGAAATGGTTCCAAGGCTCGAGAGTGTTATAGACCTTGCGGATTGCTTGCAGAATAGGCTGCGTTCTGAGGCTGGCAACAATATATTCCCACTTGTTATTCTTATCAACGGTGTTCGCAAGCATCAGGTTCATGAAGTTGATAAGGTAATTGACTTGCTCTTTTTCGTCCGTCTTTGCTCTCCAGCCACCGGTGCGAATCTTCATACGGATTTCGTACAGGTTGGATTTAGGAACATCGAGATTAAAGAAGTTCGATGTTACGAGGTTGTACAAGTAGTCGGCCTCATCGAAATGCACCAGCGCGTTAACCAAAGTGAGCATATCAATGGCAGGCTGGGACATATACAAGTCACCGCCTGTGTTGGTGTGTACGCTAATTCCGAGTCGGGCACAATCTGTACGAATCATGTCAGCCTGCCAGTTTTCGCGAACAAGGATTGCAATGCTCTTTTCTTTTGCAGAGAGCTTCATGCCATGGCTCTCTTCATACTGGATACGCTTCTGAATGCGCTTGATTTCTTCAACAAGAATCGGGATGCGCATCTCTTCGCTTGTGGTGGGAAGCCTACGATAGAAACGATTTACACTGGTTAAATACTTGCCGTTATAATCCTGTGTTCCAATAAGCCTGTCCTTATCTTCATCATAAGTAAGAAGTTCTTCGTCCAGTTTCCCCCATTTGGTAAAGGACCGATCAAAGATATCAAGCAAATGCTTGTCGGTGCGGTAGTTCCGCTGCAGAGAGAACTCCAACCATTTATCGGGATTTTCTGCGATACCTAATTGGTCAAAGGCTTTTTCCTTTGCGCCACGGAAACGGTAAATACACTGCTTAATATCGCCTACAAGGAACAGCTTATAATCAAGAACCTGTGAAATACGCAGCAGAGACTCGATTTGAGAGTCATCGGTGTCCTGGAACTCATCGACGAACATAAACTGCTGGGCGTGTTTATCTTTTTTTAGTTCCCTGATTCTGCTTTCACTTTCTGGATTGTTGATAAAACGATTGAGAACAGACATCATGGAACTAAGGTGAATTTTGTTGTCCTCAATGAGTTCCTCAAAGTATTCACGCTCCACGGCAGGAATTACACTCGCAAGAAGCTCATGCAGTTCGCCGTGAGATTCATTGTTCAGAAGGGTCCCGAAGTCTTGGGGTTCAATAGCTCCAATGTCTACACTCTTGTTGTGAAGTTTTCCGATAAAATCAAGGATACTGTCCCCCAAAAACTCCAAAGACTGATAGTTTTCAAGTGCGTTTTTCGAGGCGGAACCGTGAGTAAGCGCACGCTCCAAAAGAACTTTGTCTTTGAACGTATATCCAATTATTCTCTCGACTTTTTTTATATCTTTTTCTAACATGTCGTTACCTATCTATTTTTTGAATATAAAGTCTATCTTTTATTATAGCACTTTTTGATGGCTTACTCAAATCACTCGTTACCAATCCTACTACAGAAAGAATGATTGGTAACGAG
>OLSQ01002356.1_pt1 | contig 13848 bp, 33 predicted proteins | sample 1672561 | NCBI WGS metagenome assembly OLSQ01 (sample SAMEA3136699, study PRJEB25190) | human gut metagenome | biome: human gut; feature: human-associated habitat; material: faeces | place: Austria | collected 2013 | reverse complement strand
CCCACACGAAGTAACACCACAAGAGCTCGAAATTTGTAAACAACTTCAAGAGCAACAATATCTCTATTGTAGAGAACGTGACTGTAAAGACTGTCCATACTACGAAATCGGCGATGGTATTGACGGTCTCAATGACCTCTCTTGTAATATACTCTACACATACCAATTTTGTAAGGAGCAAAGAAAATGAAAGAACAAATAATCTACTACGATACATTGCGAGGCTGCTATTGCGTAACATCTCGCGAAAACTATGAAGCACACCTGACTGATGCTCGTTCGGTCTTACAATGCCCGGACTTCGCTTCTGCCGAGCAGGTCCGAGACTACCTGGTCAACTACGGCTATGGCACGAAGGACCAATACACTATCATACCACAGGAGGAACAATGAATACTGCATACAACGGTGACGAGACTATAACCGTCACAAAGGATAGTAAGACTATCGTATTTACACTAAGAGAATACTTGCAACTCGGAGAACACGGTGAACGTACATCGTCGTACATCCTTGATACTGACATCTACGATGGCAAGGAGCTTATTTACTCTGACACAAGCGAGGCTAATGACTTCCTTACTTTCCCTGAGCTTACGTTTAAGATGCGTAATATCTACAATACATTCACGGAGGACAAACAATGAACGAACACGACTACCACATCGGCGACCTTGTCAGTTATTGTGGACGCCCGGCGATGGTTACTTTTGTAAGTGGCACTGCCAAAATCGCTGACATTATATGCCTTGATGACTACATTGTTATGAACGTTAACATACAGCACTTGCACTACCTCGGTCCCGGTCAACAGTACCTGCGTGAGGCCTGCGCCTTCACCAGAACACTGATGCTCGTTGAGAAACTGAGCGATATGAAGGAGGAACACGATGGACAACATTAAACTTATAACAATACTAAGCGACTACGGCATATTTTGCCTCGAGCGACAGAATGACGTGCTTAAAGCATACCGTAAGATGTACCGTGAGTACTGGGAACTGGCAATCGTCATACTTCTAACCATTGCGGCCACAGGATGCGCTATTGCAAGCGTCGTGTGTGCAATGATGGAACTATTCGACGGATGGGCTTCCGCCTTGGTGTTCATACTTGATGGCATATGCGCAGCTATGTTTGGGATATATGCTAAGGTGACAGTCGACCGCATCAACGAGGCTAAGTCCTTCATTGTAAAGGCTAACAGCATTCCTGATACACTCGATGACGTAGTCAAAATTGTAAACATCCTGAACGAGGATGATACGGAGGAAGAACAATGACAAACTTCAAACTTGAGAAACATAAGTTCGCATATGAGCGTCACAAGAAAGCTTGTAAAACTTGCGAACGCCCCGACTGTTCAGTACATTGCGAGACTTGCGATATTAACCCGTTTGGCGATATACGTTCTTGTCCTTGCCTCAGCTGGGACGATAGCAAGAAGTACGCAAGATGCAAATACTACAAACCGCGTGAAGGAGGCAAACAATGATACTTACAGTTATACTATTCGCAGGATTCCTTGCAGCACTCATAGCATTCTTTGGAGGTGCATTCTGGTGAGAACAATTAAACAAAGTAACAGAGCAACAATCATAGGTCACAGATACGTCACATTGCGTAGCTACGATGCATACGTCGCACAGATAGACAAGGACGAAGGAACATTGACTCTTGGGCCATTCTGGCACTACAGCTCGACCACTTGGAAACATGTGCGTCAGTTCATCGAAGACTACATTGAGTCACTCGTTGAGTGGACCAATGACGACGAGTGCTTGTACAGTGCGGCTCACGGTTGGATGGTTAAGATGCTACAGGCCAAGAACGGCAGGAAGTACATGCAGACACTCGTAGACAACGGCATCATACCTGTCGAGGATGACTGGACATTGTACGACAGGATGATTGACGAGGACTAAGGAGGACTAACTATGGACAACTTCGCAAAGAAGATTAAACTAAGCAACCGTACGGTGTATATCAACTATAGGGACATTGTACTACAGAGCTATGACGCCTTTGTAGCTCGAATCCGCTACGGACGGCTCATACTCGGCCCATTGTGGGACTACAGTACGACAACTTGGCGACACATCCGCAAGTTCATAGAGTGCTACAAGAACGAGCTCGGAGACAGGATGTATAAGTACATATCCATATTGCTAAAGAGCGACAATGGACGACAGCTGATGCAAGTTTACATCGATATGAACATTGTACCGGTGATAGACAACGTAGGATTAAATCAAGGAGAAGCATAATATGAGTAATTTCCCGTGGGGTAAAGACCCAGAAGACGCACCGCTCGGAACACACACCTACAGATGCAAAGGCTGCAATGGCAAGAACTGCAAGTATTGCTGCTTTGGCGATATGTGGGAAAAAGATACAGACAACGAGGAGGACTAACTATGGTACATCGCTACATTGCAACATTTGTATACACAGCTCGCGTGCCTGTCGAGGCTGAGGACGAGTACGAGGCAGAAGACATGGCCGACGAGATACCTGAGGACAGATACATCGACAACCTTACATTCGACCATATAGACATAGAGGAGGAGTAAGTATGGGAGAACAACAATACTACGGAGGCAAATTGCCTAAATCGCCTGGAATGCATTATGCAGAAGATGTGGTTGACTATGCATTGAGGCAAGAGCAAGTCAAACAAGCAAAACTCGAAGTGCTTAATGAACTGAAAGATATGCTTAATGATAAACCTGATGGATTTGCATACATTATCTACATTGACGATATGATAAAGGAGTTGCAAAATGATACTTGATGAAAACTTGGATAGACGAGATGTGACTAAAACTAGGAAACCACAGTATAGAGCACTCGCTGCAGGAACTGCAAGATACAATACAAAACCGCGATGGATATATGGTATACCTTGTATATTGCCTGACTCCAGCGGCAGATATCCTTGCAAGGTGAATGCCATACGTGCAAACGATGGCTCAGTGTATCCTATAAAACCTGACACATTGTCAGAGTACACGGGCTGCGACGACTTCAATGGCACACCTATCTACGAGGGCGACATTGTTAATAAGAGCAGGAACTATGTTCGCTTGGTACAATACAACGAGCGATACGGTGCATATGTCACTATTTGTAAACGTCAGCGCAATAACTACAGTGTTGACTACCTTTCTAAAGGTGACGCGTTGTGCAGACACCTCGAGGTGTTAGGTAACATCTGGCAAAACCCTGAGCTACTTAATCAACATTGCTATACTGACTACAGTTTGGAGGAGGTTTATAAAGACTGAGTATGGACCAAAGACAGGAAAAAGCATATTACAATATCAAATGGGCAGCAAATGACCTTCTTGGAGGACTTGAAAACACGCTCTTGGACTATCCCGAAGATAGCGACGAATACAAATCTGCTTACGCGTTTCTTCACGACCACGAGGGACTCGTGAAAAGATTGTACGAAGATGCAACCACTTGCGTGTACGGTCCAGGTTATTGTGGCTTCGGACCAGCACACGAGAGGCTTATCCGTGACATTCGATTCTGCGGCAAAGACTGGCTTATGGAACAATGCGAAGAACGAATTAAAAAGGAAGGATATTGATAATGAAAACACACGGACACTATGAAACAATAGATGCAATCAGGCAGATGACAGAACTTGTAGGAAGTTTGGTTGGAGACACGGTACACAGCCATAAGGTGAGAATGATTATGATTCGTACCAAGAAAAGACTCTACCGCCAGTCAAGACCGAAGAAAACGAGGTGCATATATGAAAACTGAACAACAAGACAGAAAACAAGTAATCATAGAAGGTTTGATAACAACTCTTGGTTACAGAGAGCAAAAAATCGATGAGCTCGAAGCTGAGCTTATCACTTGGAAAACAAGAGCAGAAGTTGCTGAAAGAAGAAACAAATACCTTTTGAAGAAACTTGACGAGGTGCAAAATGAACAAACCTAAAGGCAGACCAAAAGAAGATGTACCGCTCGATTCTTTACCGCCTACGCTTGACGCATTTCTTGTAAAGATGTGTATGGAACATCCAAATGCTACACCTGCAGATATTGCAGAATATGCTGAACAATATAACAAAAAGATAAGCGAACGAATCGAAGAATTAAATCACAAACTGGAGGAATTATGAAACCACCGTCAACATTATGTCCTTGCAAAGACTGCACTGACCGTCATCTAAATTGTCATAGCGCGTGCGACGCGTATACGCAATATTCTAATGAACGCGCGCGTATATGCGAGGAGAATCGTTTACAAAGTAACGAACACTTTGCATACGTCGAAAGAGTAATAAAACATAAAAGGAGAAAGAACTTATGAAACCTGAACTAACAACAAACATTAAATGGTACTTAGCAACTGAAAAACGAGTACCTGATGATGTACATAGAGTTGTAGCATTTATGACACTTAATTATATTACAACATTGGGTGTATATCAAGGTCACTTTAATTGCTCTAATGCTAAAAGCGTAAAATCAGATTGTGAGTTTATGCCAGGAAAAGATGTTTTATACTGGTCATATCTTCCTAGTCAACTCACTGCTGCAGCAAATAATTGCAATAAACAAAATGGTAAAAATGAATAATTCATTGGTTATAATTTTAGACTGATTGAATATATTATAATGAATGATATAAATCATTGAAAATAAAGGTGGTACCTGATAAGGCTAAGTCGTGGAATTCTTTTGCTCGTATAAAACCTCATATAAGACCTTTGTAATAGTATCAAAAATGCCATAATACCACTAGCCACCTTTAATATAAATGATTTAATATGCTGGTACCTCACGACAAGGCTAAGTCGGGCAAAAGATTTATTGCACCAGCCAGCCTAATATGATAACAACACATTGTGCGGTTACAATAAATAAAAAATAAGGAGACTTAAACAAATGGACGAAATTCTCGCAAGAATTATCAAACAAGACGACGGATTCCACGTCGTAGACCAAGACGGCACCGTTGGTGATGTCTGCAAACTCACTGATGAAGGTGATAAGACTATCGTTCTTACGCCGAATGCATCAAACAGAAAATATTACAACAGAGCGAAAGCTGAAGCAGCCATTGAGCAAGATGGTTATTGCGGTCTTACTCACAAAGACACTGTCAAGATTGGCAGCGTGACGAGAACTCCGAATGCAAAGCTTATCTCTTACTTGCCTCAAGAACTCCAAGATGAGTACAATGCAATCATCGCAAGAGCAATCGACGCAAAGAATGCATCGAAGAAGAAACCGATGACTGAAAGAGAGAAACTTGAAGCAAAACTTGCTAAGATGCAAGCACAACTCGCAGCAATGGATGCTGAAACTGTAACGGAGGAAAACTAATATGGCAAAGACTCTTGTAGATTTTATCCTTCCTGAGGATTATGACAGATACAACGAATTGCTCAACATGGCTCAAGAAGCCAAAGCAAATGCACCCAAGAAAGAGAGAGCACCTCGTGGTCCTATGACTACTGAACAAAAGAAGAAAGCGCTTGAAAACAGACTTGCAAAAGCCCAAGCGAAGCTCGATGCTCTTCTTGCAGCAGAGGAATAATCCCTTTGCAAATAGGGACTGGCTACACCGCACGGCCAGTCCTTATTTTAACTATTCAATATAAATATATTTATAGAGGTCCTTATGAACGTAGTTGAAAATTATTATAACAAAAAACAAGATGTAGATGCAATACATCACATAGAAAATAACCCTGAGGAATATGAAGAATTCGCAAGACTTCATCCAGAACTGTACATAACAGTTAAACCTAAGAGATATACGTTGCTTGACGATAAAGGAAGAGTCCTTGAAGCCTGGGAACAAAAAGACGACGGACATTACAAAGATATGACTCTTGTAGAAGTTGCTAAACAAGAACTTGAAAAGGCAGAGGCTGACTATCATAGACAGCTAAGAAAAGAACTAATTGAGAAACAAAAGGCCAAGAAGGAGGAAGCTAATGCCTGATTGGCTTACTATATTACTTGCAGTTATACTCATAATTGCATTAATTCTTATACCAATTATTGATTGGAGGAGACGTAAATGAACGATGAACTCAAAGGTTTTATACTTGAGGAAATAGATACGTTGAACAATGTAGCAAATCAACGAAAAGAGTATTACGAAAAATGTAAACTACAATTAAACTCTATACCGAACGAAACTGACGAAAAGGTACGAATAAATAAAATTATGAATATAACTAATCAGTTGTCTTACACAGAAGGTGAGGTTACGGCTTATGACAACATCATAAAGGCATTAAATGACATACTGAACAAAGACAATCCCGACAAACCTAAAAGAGCGAAGATAATACCTTTTGTAAGGAGGAATAAAGATGATTAAAGTAAATATTGCAATAGATAATAATTATTATAACATATTGCGATTATTTGGAACAATGGACGAAGTAGTTGACAAGGCACTCAAACTTGTAGAACAAGGTGAGATAGACTTTGACAGATGTCCACAAATCCCTACTACTAAAAATTGTAGACACATTGTAGTTGCTATAAGCAATCCTTACTACGAAGAACTACGTGCTTTACACGGTGCAACAAGTAGTAAAATATCTATAAATCGTTTGTTATATTACATTGTAGATAATGAATTGTATTATACTTACGGATGGGAACGAAATTTTGAATTATCAAAGGACCAAAAAAGACAAGTAGAATCCTGGAAATGTGATATAATGTACAGGATAACTAAATTGTCACGGCTTCTTGTAAGCCATGAACAACAAGTATCATTACAAAAAGCATTTAATATAATAAAAGAATTGTGAGGAAATTATGAAAGAGAACGTCCTTAATAAAATAGTAATAACACTTGATAAAGACGATACAAGAGAACAAATATGTGAAAAGTTGACTACATCTTTGTTAATGTCACAAGATAAAATATATTCATACCTTATATACTCACAATATGACCACACCACGTTCAAAGGGTGGTCGATAGAATATCTTGTAAGTCAAGATGAGCAATACAATACACTTGATATTGAGGACTGCATATTCGATATCGCAAAAACTATATTAAATGATAAGAAGTTAAAAGAACATAAATACGTAATAGGTTATAAACAACCATCGTTAGACATAATGTGTACATTGTTTGAACCTTGTATAAATAAACTTGCTAACAATGTTAAACAACGTTGGAATGATTTGGAATATGAAGATTTATGCCAAACTTGTAAATTAGTTATGTGTATATTATATAAGAAAGGCTATTATATTCATAAACACTTGTTAGAAAAATCATTTATAAATTACGTATTAATGTCTTTGCGAAAAGAACGAGATAAACCTGCACTAGTAAGTCTTAACGATGTATTCAGTAAATCAGAAGGTCAAGACGATATAACTTTTGGAGATAAGTTAATTGATTACAGTGAATTATATGAACAACAAGACAAAGAGGACGAAGAAGAATATCAACAAATATTAGAAGAAGAACGAGAAGACGTCATAGACATCATAGGTCAACGACGCTATGACCAACTTGTAAGAGAGTATGGAAATAATATGACTACAGGTTCAGGTAGAATGACTGTACAAAAAATAAAACAAAAACTCCGTAAAGACGGACTATTATAAGGAGGACTAAATGTCACATAGTAACTCATCGCTAAATTGTTTCGCTAATTGTATGGCGAAATACGAACACAATTACATCTTGCATACACCACCTTGCAAACCATTGTCACCTCACCTTCCTTTTGGTACAATGGCACACGAGGTACTTGAAAAGGCTGGCAGACTTCGTGACGAGGCTGAGGATGGCGTAGTTGATAAAGATGCTTATTATAATATCATACCAAGTGAAGTACTTTATCCAGAGCTTAAACAATATTTTGGTATAAGCAGTTGGGAAAAATACTTTACTCCTATCATCAAACAAATTGCTAAATATGAAAAAGAACTTAGGCAAGATATAATAGACCAATGCGGCAAATGTGAGATACAACGAGAACTTAAATTGCAAATGACACCTGCTGAACTCTTGCCGTATAGCAGATATTTGTTGCACGAGCCTCTTGTAGGTGTTGTAGACCTCTTGTTTCTCGGTACAAATTGTGCAACAATAATCGACTATAAGTTTTCAACCAAGACTAAAGGACAAGACGAGTTTGATATGAACAGTCAGTTGCAAATATACGCTCTTCTTGTACATAACAGGTTCGGAACACCTCTTCGCAACATTAAGATTGGTTATATTGACATACCTAAACAAGAGTTCGGTCAACCGACATTGTTGAGTAACGGTACATTGTCAAGAGCAAAGAGCCAGAATGTATCACAAGAGTTGTATCAAAAAGCTGTTGTTGCAATCCACGGTGATGACCCTTACTATAATTGTGAACCTGGCGGTTATTATTACGACGCTTGGTGTAACTTTGCAAATAACAAGTGTGCATATTTGAATACACGATACCTTGAGCAAGATGCTTATGAGGGAATAGTTAAGGACATAATCGACGCAGCATCAACTATTGATTATATGAAGGACCATAATATGCCATTCCTTAAAAAGTACGATAGTTATTCTTGTAAAGATTGTGAGTATTTGACAGCTTGCAAACCTTGGTTGACTGTAGGAGGTGACGAATAATGAACAAAATGAATCTTTTTAACTTTTATTTAGACGACGAAGATAAAGCAAAAGCCGTGGATAAACTCGATAGACTCTGCGGCAACTCGACAAAAGGTAAACTTGCGGCATTCTTGCGAATACAAATTAAAAAGTTTAATCTTACGCCTGACGAAAAGATTACTCGCGAGTTGATTGAAGCAATAGATGCCGAATACGTAATGTGCAAAAACAGAAATAAAAGGAGTTCAATGTAATGTATCTTAAAGACCGTATTTATTTGTTACAACATTATATAACATACATACAAGCAACAGACTCTCGCAATGAGAAGGAAGGTATAATTAATAGAATGGTGCCTGATGTAAAAGACGACTTCTATTATATACTTGAAATTCTTGATGGCAAACATAAACTCGGTTATACTTTTGTAAATAGATATAACAAAGTAGAACACGTCGAAACACATATAACATTCCGTCAATTCATTGAACCTCTGTTTAAGCCGTTGAACAATCACGATTTGAGTGAGATGTACATTGCTAAATGTTGTGAAGAAGTTAACGACTACAATGACTTCATTGAACCTATCGTAAACAGAACGTTGCGACTTGGTATAGGCCGTTCAATGCTTGTCAAAGATGCCACAGCTCCTATGCTTGCTAAAAAATACGAAGGTCAAAGACTTATACCTGATGATTACTTCATTACAGAGAAACTTGATGGCAATCGTTGCATTGCTAAATTTGTAGATGGTCAATGGACATTTACTTCTCGTAACGGAAAACCTATGAACGTTGACTTTAATATGGAAGGTCTTGATACAAACTTTGTATACGACGGTGAAGTTCTTAGCCCTGAGCAAACGGCAGCATCAATAAGACGTGCACAAGGTATCTATGATAAACTTAATGCTGGTGAGTTTAATGCTACATCAGGACTTATAAATAGTAAATCCAGCAACAAGAAACTTATATACAACATCTTTGATATACAAGAATTCGGACTGCCGTATCGCGATAGACGTAGAGCCTTGAACGAAATGATGTATCAACAAGACGCGAGCAATGGTGAAGTTCGTATTCTTCCTACATTGAAAGTATATAACAAGATGGTTGACGACACAGGACTTAATGAGTTGCTTACTGATATTGTTAACTCAGGCGGTGAAGGTCTTATGATTAACTCAGGTAGTGGTTTATATGTACCTAAGCGCACAGACGACTTGCTTAAAGTTAAACAAGTACAAACAATAGATATGAGAGTTGTTGATACTGAGTTTGGTACTGGTAAATATGAACTCTGTGTAGGATATATTTATTGTGAGGCAACATTGCCTAATGGCAGTAAGATAAGTTGCAAAGTAGGTACAGGCCTTAGTGATGAGCAACGTACAAGATGGGCAATGTATCCTATGGAAATTATAGGTAAAATTGTAGAGGTTGCATACTTCTCTTTGTCACAAAGCAAAAATACTTATGGCACTACACAATACTCATTGAGATTCCCGAGGCTGAAGAAAGTAAGGACTGACAAAAATGAAACAAGTCCATATTGACATAATAAACAAAGCAAAGAAGGTACTCAAATCATTGTGGTTAACGGTCATTATATTATGTATAATAGCACTAATAGTATCTTTGCTTTTTGTAATATCAGACTTGAGTTGGATAATTCCTCTTGTTATCATAATTTGTATAGACATAGCGGTATTTATTATAATGCGTATTGCTGATTCCTTGCAAAAGCGACTCGAGGACTACGAACAAACTCATAAAAATGATTGATTTTAATATATAATATTTGATTCTTGAATAATCTATCAAAAAGATATATAACGAATCTATATTATATATTAAAATTGATTAAATGATGGTTATAAATCAAAAAATCTTGAATATATTATAATGATATGAAAAATGAACACCTAAAAAAGGAGGTAATATGGAGCAACAATTTTTGGTAATTCAAGTTACCGAAGGCGATGAAGGAAGATACAGTTTTACTTGTGGACCTGGTATGAGTGTTCAAGAAGTAGCATTTGCTATGGCAGGATTCGCAAAAGTACTTGTTCGCGAAGGTTACATTAAAAAACCTAACGACTTCGTAAAACAAATACGAAAGTTTATGAATGACCCACAATATAATGAAATAAAGGAGACTGATGATGGAAAAACAAGTGACGGAGAAAGCGAAAAAGAAACTGAGCAACTTTGAAACTAACTTTGATAAAGTTTCAAGTGAGGCATTTGCAAAGGCAAGCATTAAGCCAAAACAAAAACTTTATGTTGCAGGTCCTTGGTTTGATGAACGTGCTGATAAATTGATGCAAATGGTCAAAGAATTGTTTAGACAATATGATAGTGTATCAGCTTGGGAACCTTACTTTCCTATGGACCATACACAAGAAAGTCCTTCGTTGACTTTTGTAGATAATGTAAATCAGATTTCAAGTTGTGAAGCAATACTTGCATTGATTTCTCGAAAAGATGTAGGTACAGCATTTGAAATTGGTCTTGCAAAAGGTTTAGGCAGAAAAATTTACTTGCTTACACTTGATGAAACTGACTATAATAGTGTTACAAACATAATGTTGGCATATTCTACAATATATAGAATACAACTTAAAGATTTGTGGAAATTTATTATAGGAAAGACTTCGTATGAAGATTTGATACAAATACCTGATACATGGGAGAACAAAGAATGATAAACGCAAAAGATTATACGAGTATAAAAGTTAAACTTATCAATTGTGATGGCAATAAACTTGCGAATGATGTTTACAAATTTGGAAGATTGTCACACGATTACAATGAAGTGTTACCTGAAGAGTACGATGCATTCAATCCTGATTGTATTAAACTTATAAATAAAATAATTGAGGGAACTACACTTCCTAAATATGCTCTTGAAGGACACAGATTGGACTTTGAGATAGACGGAATATCGAGAATTTGTCTTGCACAACTTACACGAGATAAAGCAATCTTTGCAAGTTCAAGTACTGGTGTATATCCATTGACTCAAAAATTTGTACTTCCGATGAGCATTTTGAAGAACAAACAAATAATGAGAAAGCTCAATAAAGCACAATGGTATCTTGAAGAGGCATACATTCTTGCGGCTGAGGCAGAGATTCCCTCTATTGAGGCAAGATACATCGGACTTCATTGCCAAACTATCTCATTGACTGCATCTTATTTGCCATCTGACTTTGTAAGAAGTTGTTATAGCAGAACATCAAGTAACTTCTGCGACGAATGCAACTATGTTTACAGATTGATGTACAATGAAGTAAGAAAAATGATTCATAATCTTACTGACCCGTTGTCAATAAAATTGTGGAACTGGTTGATTACCGAGGACAAATGCATTAATGACGGTGTTTACAAGAGAGAACGACTTTTCAATAGTGACTTTACTACAATTGGTCAACCTATCAATACAAAGACTGCATTGAACGATTGGCGTAAATCAGGTTGGAAGGAAATGCTTGAATGGATGGCAGATAACAATATCAACTTGCTTACAATTAAAGAGTTTGAGTTGATAAGAGAATGGCAAGAGATGGAAAAGGAAGAAGGTGAATTGCCCACCACATATGATAAAAACAATCCGGAATCTCTTGTAAATGCGATAAAGGAAATGCCTTGGTATCAAGCACATAAAAAGGAGAACAACAATGCAAGTAGAAAATGATTTGAAAGAGTATTTAGCAAACTTTAATGCAGTAGATAATGCATTACAAATGAGAACTCTTGTAAGATGGAACGGTAGAAACCTTCGTACAAAAGAAAATCTCGCAGAACATACACATCTTGTTATAGTATGTTTATATGAACTTGTAGACAGGGTTAGACAATTCAAACCTTTGTGCATTGATATGGAAACACTTACAAGATACGCAATGTATCACGATAGCCTTGAACTTTTGAGAGGCGACATCTTGTCAATCACAAAAGATACAGTTCCTGGACTTCGTGAATACACTGACAATGAAGAAAACGTATTCCTCGGTGCGGTAGTAGGAATAAGACTTAATGAAACAGAAGCAGCATTACTTAAACTTGCAGACTTGATGGCTTGTTATAAGTTTATTGAGTTTGAACTTAAATATCCTAGCAACGATTATGCTAAACAGGCATATATCCAAACTAAATCAAAGTTTGATTACTACTGGATGACATTTTGTAGAGATAACGGTTTGCCTATGCGTGAATGCAACCAAGAATTTCCTAAATTCGTAAAAGGTTATGAGGCAGACGCAGGAGTAGACATCATCTTGCAAGAAGATGCAATCTTTATGCCGATGAGTACAGTTAACTTCAACTTGCACGTAAATTATACTCCGAAAGAAGGTCAAATGGCATTCCTTTGTGCAAGAACTTCTGCGGCAGCTAAAGGACTTACAGTTGCTACTTGTCCTATCGACCCTAATTACACAGGTGACATTATGGCAATCGTTCATAATATTAGCAATGATATTATTGAATACAAGAAAGGTCAAGCATTTTGTCAGTTGGTAGTAGTTGATATTGAAACTATTACGAAAGATGTAAAAATCAAGAAACCTGGTAAACGTACAACATCAAATCTTGGAGGTACAGATAGATGCTAATTTTGGTTGAAGGTGCCGATGGTTCTGGTAAAACTACACTGGTTAATCAACTCAATAAATATTTCCCTACAATGAGAATAAACAGAGGCAATAACCATATCAAGGAACTTTATGATAATCTTACTTGTATGAATGAAGATATAGTTCTTGATAGAAGTTTTATAACTGATGTAGTATACAGACTTGCACTTGATGATGGCATAGGAACAGATGGTATAAATATGTTTTATATGGATTGCATACTTCGTGATAGCATTGTTATCTATTGTAAAACAGTTACACAATTTGATGATGCTAAGTCAAGAGGTGAGGACAACATAACTGATTTGAAAACTGCACAAAAGATTTCAAGGTACTATGATGCAGTGATGAAGTTTATAAATACAAGAACTTCTACACATACCATAAAATATGACTGGCATTTAGATACAATAGAAGAACTAGTATCTACAATAAAAGATATAATAAATAAAACCAGGAGGAAATAATGGAATATGACAGTTTTGTAACTCATAGCATTGATATGTATATGGGCAAGCCTAAGTCAGGAAAGACGCTCATTGCAGCATCATATCCAAAACCTTTATTGTACGTGTCAATCGGCAATGAT
>OLSQ01002354.1_pt1 | contig 13874 bp, 16 predicted proteins | sample 1672561 | NCBI WGS metagenome assembly OLSQ01 (sample SAMEA3136699, study PRJEB25190) | human gut metagenome | biome: human gut; feature: human-associated habitat; material: faeces | place: Austria | collected 2013 | reverse complement strand
GGGCGTTCATTTCGGTAACAACGTAAGCCATTCTCATAGAAGATCTAACAGAATCTGGAATTCCAACATTAAAAGTGTTAAATGTAAAGTAAACGGAGCTCCTAAAAGAATGCACGTTTGTACAAACTGCTTAAAGTCTGGTAAAGTTGAGAGAGCTTAATAAGCAAGAAATGCGTAATAAAAAACTTCACTGCAAAGTGAAGTTTTTTTATGCTCTTTTTCCTATATCATACTCTTCTTTCAGTTCCTCATAGGCCGCATTGATCAGAAGCACCATCTCATGGTCTCCTGCAATATTATCCGGATGGAACATCTTAAGAAGATCTCTGTATCTCTTTTTGAGAGCAAGCTGGCTCTTTACCCCCTGGAACAGAAGCTTTGCCGTCATCTGGCTGTATTCCATACGACGCACTTTCTCCTCGCCTCTCTTTTCACCGGCAAATTCCTGTTTTTCACGGTTTAATTGTTTGCGTTCTGCATCAAGCTGCAAAAATCCGCTTTTCAGAATATCCATTTTTTTATCAAAAAACAGCTCGTCCTGCTTCAGGCGTTTTCTTTCAACGACAAGTCTTCTGTTGACCTCGTCCATTTCTCTCCGAAACTGCTGTTTTTCTTTCAGGAACTCCTCCTGCCTGTGTTTCAGGTCTTTTTTCTCCGTTTCCACACGGATATTTTCCCTGAACAGCCAGGCCTTCAGTGCATTCAGTTCCTCTTCCCTTCCATCCACCAGCTTCTTTTCGAACTCAGGCTGATGCTCATCCTTTTCTTTAAACATGTCCATGAATCATTCCCGGCGGCCTGATAGATTGCCGCTTTACTTTTAATCACAGTAAAAATTATAGCCTACCAGTAAAAGCAGTCCGATAATGATCAGTGCGATCAGATAGTGATGGGCAAGAAAAAGCATAAACAGCATCCCTACCGCAATCCAGAAAGCAATAAAGCCGATCATTTTTTTCATTCTGCTGCTCTCTTTCACATACTTCTTTCTTTATTATATGCAGAAAACCCTTGATTTTTCCTGATTTCTCTAAAAGAATCAGTTATTTTCTTCCTCCGGAAAAGCCACATCTACAGCCTGTTCATCATCGATCATCTCTTCCTTCGGTGCTGTAAATTTATCTACAATATCAGGGATCATATCCAGTACCTTTGTCATGGTATCCTGATTCTTGATGTTAACAAGTTTGGTGCTGCCATTTTTAATCACCAGAACTGCACTTGGTGACATCTTTCCACTAAAGCCGCCCATGCCCCCGTTCTTCTTATCTCCAACACTGGCACCGGCACCAACACCAAAGCTTACGTCTACAAGAGGTACGATCACCGTATCATCCGGAAGCTTCGTTGGTTCCCCGACAACCGTTTTAGTAGAAAGTACCGTATTCATTCCTTTCATCAACGACTCGATCACACCGGTAAAATTATTTTCTGCCATTCTGCACTGCCTCCTTCTTAAATAAACAGATCACTCTTTTCAGATCCTTATCAAAATAAATTTTCGCTGCAATCCTGATCAGGGTAAATGCAGTAATCTTCCCTTTAAATCTAAAGCTGCCCTCCATCACCGGCTTTTCAAAATCGGGGATTACCGTAATGCTGTCCCCGATCAGTGGATACAGAATCCCATATATGGAAAGAATCTGTCCTGTAGCTGCAGGATCCTCCATGCCGATTGTAAAGGTACCGGATACCTTCCGTGGAAGAACTATCTTCATGAGCCTTAAAAGCTGTTCCCTGCATAACACAAACGCTCTTTTAAAGCTCTCTGTCTGTAGAATCTTTATATAATATCTGATGTTATGAATGATATGATTTATCTTATCATATATCTTTCGGATTGTGTACTTAATATTTCTGATAGCGGAAAAAAGCTTTCTTACGAAATCCAAAAGGGTTCTTCTGTCATCTCCACCGTCCTCAACAGCGGTATTTCCTTCATCAGAAATCTTCTGATCTGAAGTTGTATCGCTGACGTCAGATCCGACTTCCTTTTTATCTGTTTTCGGCTTCTTTCCGTCAGCTTCCTTTTTGTTTGAAGCTTTTTTCTTCTTTTCTTTTGCCGGAAGGATCTGGAAAAACAGTACCTTTACCTTCAGAAATGCCTCTTCCGGATAAATAAAGGATACCCTGACAAGATGTAACAGCCAGGTTACTTTAAGCTGCACATGCATCGGAACAGGATCTCCCTCTTCTCTGTATCCGCTTCCCTGATATCTGACCGGGACAAAAAGGACGATCAGTAAAAGAGCCAGCAGGATCCCAAGGAGTACAAGCAGGACTATGCCCAGGATTTTCAGTATAAGCAGGAGTACTGTCAGTATCTTAATCCCCATAAGCAGCTCCTTTTTCCGTTCTCTTTTTCAAATAGGCATTAATATTGCAGCAGCCGGTAGTCTCAAGGCTTTCCTTTGTCATCTGCATGACAAGCTCTACAGCCTCCTCATAGCTTCCTGAAATGCCTATGATGACCGGCGGGTGAAACCGGTAATATTTCTGCTTCAGATAGGCACAGTGATAGATTTCAAGCTGATCCATGCCGTTTGCCAGACAGATCACATAAATCGAAAGCTGCCCGATATGATTTTTCAGTTTCCATTTGACCTTAGCCGGATTTGTCACAGACTCTCCGACATAAAGATATCTGTAAAACTTCATAGATATTTCCTCATGTATGCTTCCTTATCCCGATCCGCTCCGGATCAGTAGATTGTTTCTACTCCAAAGTAGGCATCAAAAATCCGTTTGGCGATCGGTACCGCATAATCACCGCCGGCACCGGCTCCTTCGATAATAATAGTAACACAGATTTCCGGATCCTCTGCCGGTGCAAAACCGGTAAACCACGCGTGGCTGTCTCCCTTTACCGTACCATATTCTGCAGAGCCTGTCTTTCCAGCCGCTGTATAGGACAGTCCCTTTAGTCTGGAGGCTGTTCCCTCCTCCACAACATCTGTCATCAGTCCTGTCAGTATGAAGGCTTCCTCCTCTGTCATCAGATTTCCATAGGCAGCAGCGTTAAAGGTTTTAATGTTACCGCCAGCGCTGTTCTGTACATGATCAACAATATAGGGTTTCATCAGAACCCCGTTATTGGCAATGGCACTTGTGATCATATTCAGATGAATAGGCGTCATGGCTGTTGTTCCCTGTCCGATAGATACCTGCATCATATCTGCATCTGAAGTCGTATCACTCATATCCACCCGGCTCTGACTGTAATTCATGGACAATGGCAGCTTTTGGTTAAACAGAAGCTGATCCAGGGTTTCTTCAAAATGGCCTCTGTCAAAAGTCAGTCCCATATTCGCAAATGAGGAATTACAGGACTTGGCAAAGGATCTGGTAAAGCCAATCTGTCCGTGTACAGAGCCATGATAACACTGGATCCTGTCTTCTCCCCTCGAAATAGAACCATTACACTGATAAGTATATTGCTGATAAGTATCCGGGTTCTCCCTGATATATTCAAGGGCTGTAACGATCTTAAACGTAGATCCTGGTGGATATAATCCCTGTGTTACTCTGTTTAAAAGAACACCCTTCTGACTGTCACTTCGAAGCTCATCCCAGTTTGCTTCTACCGTACCCGGGTCAAAATCCGGTTTGCTTACCATGGCAAGGATTCTGCCGGTAGACGGCTCAGTCACTATGATCGCACCACGGTAAACACCAAGTGCTGTGGATGCAACCTGCTGGAGCTTTGTATCCAGGGTCGTGTAAACATTATCTCCAGGATACTTATCACCGCTGGCTTCCAGTGCCGCTTTCGTGGAAAGAGGCGCATTCGAATTGATCAGATAATAATTTGCCTGTGCTTCCACACCCATACGCCCGTTGGTTGCATATCCGACAGCATGAGAAAACAGATTGCCATAAGGATACTCCCTGACCTCATTTCCGTTTTCATCAGTTACCGTCTGTGCCAGCACCTTTCCATCAGCAGAATAAATGCTGCCTCTGCGATTCTGGGATAACAGCATCTGCTGTCTTCCATTATAGCTGTTATTGATCAGCTCCTGCTTGTGCGTCACTGAATAATAGGTAATATACCCGATCATGGACAGGAACAGCAGCGTAAAGCCAGCCGTTATAATCATAATCTGTGGGCTTTTTTTCTTTCCTTTATTCTTCTTCCTGTTCAAAGGTTTCTCCGTCTTCTTCAAAATCTAAATCCTCATATTCGTAGACAGGTCTGTCTTTCTTTCTGCCAGCCTGTTTCTTTTTCTTCTGCCTGATACGTTTCCTGCGGTGTTTCTCTTCCTCAGCTTCTTCTTCCTGGATCATGGAAAGACCTTCCGTAATGGAAAACATGATCAGTGTAGTAAGGACAGAGCTTCCTCCATAGCTGATAAAGGGAAGCGTAACTCCGGTCAGCGGAATAAATTTGCAGCCACCGCCAATGGTGAGAAAAACCTGGAAAATATAAGTAACGCCAAGTCCAAAGGCTGTTAACTGATAAAACTTATCCTTCAGGTTCATGGAAATATTCATAAACATGATAAAGCTGCTGACACAGATCAGTATGACACACAGAGCAAACAGAAGACCAAGCTCTTCCGTGATCGCCGAAAAAATAAAATCCGCCTCCACGAAGGGAATGGATTCCGGTGCGCCTTTAAAAAGTCCAAGTCCAAACCAGCCCCCGCTCGTAATCGCAAACAGAGACTGGGTAATCTGATAACCAGTAGAATCAATCACGCTCCAGGGATCCTTAAAGGCCTGTACCCGCACCTGAATATGTGGGAACACACGATAAGCAAGATAGGCAGCCACACTGCCGCCGGATACACCCGCCAACAGATAAAGCCAGTTTCTGCTGGCCACCACTACCATAAGTACGTACACCACGAAAAAGATCAGGGCACTTCCAAGATCCTTACTGCAGACCAGAATAATGACATGGGCTGCTGCTATCACTGCTGTTGTAAATACCTCAAAGAATCCGGCTGCCTTATATAAAGCACTGGCCACAAAAAAGACAAAGATGATCTTCACAAATTCTGATGGCTGAAAGGTCAGCCCGGCTATGGTGTAAGAAAGCTTGCTGCCATAGGTTGTCTGTCCAAGAACAAGCACAATGCCAAGTGCCACAATACCTGCCGCTGCATAGATCCATTTCCATTCCCTCAGAAACCTGAAACGACTTACAAAGAAAGGAATCACAAGCGCTATCACCAGAGAGATCATGACTATGATAAACTGTCTGATCGCCTTACCAAGGGAAAGTCTTGTCAGGATCACAAATCCAACTGACAGAAGCATACACATATTATTGACAAGAAGCCTGTTCGTTTTGGGATAAAGCATCCGGAACAGGATCACAGTCGCATACAGCACAATCTGCTGAAAAGCATAAAAGAACAGATACATGATATCTCCCGTTTCAAAGCAGATCACAATAAAGCAGCTAAAATGCAGACCAAACATAAGTATATTCTGTCTCGTGTAAATGCCGTTTCTGTCGCTTTCCTGTTTTTTTCTGAAAACTGCAAAGCTTTCATAAGTATATAGTGCAATCAGCAGCGTTATAACATATTTTGAAAACTCGCTGACGTATAACTCCATTTATTCAACTCCCCGTTTGTAATGTCCTGTTGTAAAGTCCTGATAAAACGGCTGCCTTTTTTCTCCTCTGACCAGCGCTGTAAAATACGAAAGAACCTTTTCTGTTTCCCCCGCCGTCTCTGTGGTAAAGTCAAGCCTTCCGACAGATACCGGAAATGTTCTGTTCATCAGATGCGTATGTAGTGACAGCGGTACAGAATTATAAAGAATATTATAACAGGAGCTGCATTCATGATAAACCGGGAATGTCTTCCGGTACCGGTCTGTTAATGTAAGATAACCCGGTACATGGGTACATTTTCCGGAAGTTTTCTGCAGGCACCCCGCACTGACCATCATGGGAAAGCGCCCATATATCTGCAAAGAAGGCCTTCTGATATCAGAATTCTGTATCAGAGTGTACAGTTCCTTTCCATTCAGTTCAATCGGCAGATAGCTTTCTTCTGCATATTTCTGAAGAACAGCAAATGACCTGCTGTTCCACACATAAAGACCACTGTCTGTTATTATATGACCTGTATAGTTCATTTCCAAAAGGCAGGAAAGCATTTCCATATTTCGTACAAGACATCCATCAATAAATCCCTGCGTTGTCAGCTCGATAAGCTGTCTGCATTCGCTGTCACAGGTCTGTCGGCTGACATAGGGAAGTGACAGATATACCTCACCCCCGCCTGCCTGTCTGTACAGGGAAAACAGTTCTGTCACAGAAGGATCTTTCGTGAGTGCCAGTTCCACATAAAGCCTTGCTGCCTCTCCCCTCTTTTCAAGGCAGGTATGGCATACTGCCTGCAGCTGCTCTTTCTGTGTCACAAGGACATGAAGCTGCGTTCCTTTCAAAGACGGAAGTGCTTCCTGTTCTTTCCGGACACTTTGTACCTTCTGTACGGCAGCTCTGTCTGATAAAAAACCCTCTTCAAATGGCAGTGGATGTCTTTCCTTTACGGCGTCATCCCACAGAAAAAGTGATTCAAAAGCCTTCAGGGCATCCCTCCGCAGCTGGTTCAGCCTGCTAACAGGCATAAAAATATCCGGATCCATGGTGATCTGCACATCTGCAACTGTAAAAAATGTACCGCCGCATTTCCGGAGCTGTTCAACCACCTGTTCTTCTGATAATGGCCTGTTTTTGGCTTTATCTACAATATCACCTTTAGCGGCTGTAGTCGTGATACCGTCCGTTACAGTAAGGACGGCCTGTTCACCTGCATGAAATACAGCAGACAGAGAAACCTCCTTTCGAACCGGCTTCTCAATATACTGTTTCCGGACAGCCTGAAGAAGTGACTCGTCAGCACCATTATAGGAAGGTGAAGAAATCGTGATCATATCCCGTCCATTATGCTTCTCATAGTAGCCTTCTGAAAGACTGCTTCGCAAATATAAGGATTTCAGCTTCTGAATATCTTCTGCCGATACCGCATACAGTGCTTCTTTCCCTTCCTGCTTCAGGGCTGTATAAAGATTCATGTATTTCCGGTAGATTGCAGTCACACCGGCTGCATATTCCGGTTTTTTCATACGGCCTTCTATCTTAAAGGAATCAATCCCGGCATCCATAAGCTTCGGAATCAAATGGATCGTACACATATCTTTCATGCTTAAAGGATATTCCTCCCTGCCGTCCTCTACGTGATAGGGAAGTCTGCAGGGCTGTGCACATCTGCCACGGTTACCACTTCTGCCTCCCAGGATACTGCTGAACAGGCACTGTCCGGAATAGCAGTAGCACATAGCTCCATGGATAAAGGTTTCCACCTCGATATCTGCTGTCCGCTTCATGGTAATAATTTCCCGCAGGGACAGTTCCCTGGCAGGAACAATACGGGATGCGCCAAGTGACTTCAGCAGCTTCGCCCCGAAGGGGCCAGTAATGGTCATCTGGGTACTGACATGAAGAGAAAGACCTGGGAAATGATCTCTTATAAAAAGAAAGGCACCCAGATCCTGTACGATCACAGCATCCAGTCCTGCTTCATAAAAGGGTATCAGAAACTGATAAAGTGCTGGGAATTCCCATTCCTTTACCAGTGTATTGACAGTAAGATATATTTTCTTCTGGAGGGTATGGGCATAACGGATCCCTTCGCAGATTTCTTCCTGAGAAAAGTTATCTGCATATGCTCTCGCCCCAAAGGCACTGCCACCAAGATAGATGGCATCTGCACCTGCTGAAAGGGCACCTGTCAGTGCTTCATAATTTCCTGCCGGTGCCAGTAATTCTGTTTGATTCATAGCTGCCTCAATAATACGGATCTGTAAAGCTTGCGGAACCTCTTTCATACAAAGTCTCCAACAACTTCTCATAATGTGACAAAAGCTGTCTTCTTGAGACAGCTTTCTTTCGTAGATCCGTTCTTTTATTTATACTATTGCTGTTTTTTTAATTCTGTTTCCAGTCTGACGATCTTCCTGGCACTGTCATTGACTTCTGTCTGGAGACCCTTGATATTTTTCTCCATATTCTCCAGCTTGATCTGGGAAGCAATGAGCTCATGCTTCAGATTATACAACTCCTTCTCCTTGCTCTGGATCTCTTCTTCCAGCAGGGAAATCTGTTTCTTCGCCTTAAAATAATCATCAGCCAGATTGAGCTGCATCAGTACATTCTGGGTATCCTGGGGCTGACGTCTGAAAGACTCTACTTTGTTGTACTCAGACAGCTTGTTGTTGATATAGGAGGCCACTTTCTGCAAATATTCTTCGCTCTCATAACCACTCAGTGTAAATACCTTACCACCGATGATAACCTCTGTATCTGTCTTCACTGACATCCCCTTCACCCCTTTGTATATATTGAGTTAATTATACGCATATTAACCGGGAATTTCAAGTCCAAAATGGTGATAAACAAGGTCTGTCACTACACGTCCTCTGGGAGTTCTGTTCAGAAAGCCGTTTTTGATCAGATAGGGTTCATAAACATCTTCTATGGTACCGGCATCCTCTCCAATGGCTGCCGCCAGTGTATCAAGACCTACCGGCCCTCCCTGAAATTTATTGACCATGGTAAGCAGCAGATTCCTGTCAATATGATCAAGTCCCATGGGATCCACATCCATCAGATTTAAGGCTGTTACTGCTACGTCCTTTGTGATCACACCGTCATATTTCACCTGTGCAAAATCCCTGACTCTCTTCAGTATCCGGTTGGCGAGACGCGGTGTTCCCCGGCTCCTCCTTGCCATCTCCATCGCTCCGTCAAAATCTACCGGTGCTTCCAGTATCCTTGCTGAATGCAGAATGATCTGCTGCAATTCTTCCGGCGTATAGAATTCAAGCCGGTGGATGATCCCGAAACGGTCACGGAGAGGTGCAGTTAAAAGACCTGCCCTGGTAGTTGCTCCGATCAATGTAAACTTCGGAAGATCAAGACGAATTGATCTGGCTGCCTGTCCCTTACCGATCATAATATCAATGGCATAATCCTCCATAGCCGGATACAGAACTTCTTCCACCTGCCTGTTCAGTCTGTGGATCTCATCTACGAAGAGAACATCCCCTTCTTTCAGATTGTTCAGAATCGCAGCCATTTCCCCTGGCTTCTCGATGGCTGGTCCACTGGTCACCTTCATATTGACCTGCATTTCATTGGCAATAATACCTGCCAGCGTCGTCTTACCAAGTCCGGGCGGTCCATAAAAAAGAACATGATCCAGTGGATCCTGTCGTTTCTTTGCCGCTTCAATATAGATCTTCAGATTTTCTTTGATCTTGGACTGTCCAATATAATCATCCAGCTGCTTGGGACGGAGAGATCCTTCTACACGGATATCTTCCTCCTTCAGGCTGGTTTCTATCATTCTTCCTGCCATGCTTCATTTCCTTTTCAGAATTTAGAACATATTTTTCAGAGCCAGCTTCAGGATCAGCTCTGCATCTGCATCCTCGGGGATTTCTGCCTTCCTTATCGCCTTAAGGGCATCTGCCGGGCTGTATCCAAGCGCCGTCAGTGCTTCTACAGCTTCACTTCTGGCACTGTTTCCATCCTGTTCCATACCTTCAGCATATGCAGCTTCTTCCCGGCCGATTGCGGTATCCCTCATGGAGATCTTATCCTTCAGGTCAAGGATCACCCTGCCTGCAGTCTTGATACCGACACCAGGTGCTTTGGCAATCGCTTTGGCATCCCCGGAAAGAACAGCAAACCGCAGATCATCTGCACTCATCACAGACAGGATTGCAAGACCTCCTTTAGGACCGATTCCACCTACCGTAATAAGCTGTTTATAAACAGCCAGTTCATCCCTTGTAAGAAAACCATACAGCCAGATTGCATCCTCACGTACACTTGTATAGGTATAAAGCTTAGCTTCTTCTCCAATCCCCGGGAGTTCACCGGCTGTTTTCCCTGAAATACGGATATTGTAACCCATACTTCCGGTATCTATCACAACACTTTCTTCTGTAATTTCATCAATGATTCCCCTGATAAAAGCAATCATCCTCTGTTTCCTCCGTTCATACCCTTTCTGGCTGCCGGCAGCACAAGTACTGCCACACTGCCGATCACCATGCCGGTACCAAGGCCTGCGATCAGCAGAAAGGGAATATAATATACAATGCCATAGGTGCTCACGATCACACATGCAACCAGGAGCTGGCCGGTATTATGCATCGCACCTCCGACAGCGCTGATCACCGGAAGGTGGAATCTTCCTGATTTTTTCATCAGTGCCATGGTAAAAAAGCTGATCAGGGCTCCTGCAAGATTATACAGGATCACTGTAAGATTTCCAAATAACAGACCGCTTAAAACAGCCTTGGATATCGTAAGGAGAAGCGCATTCTTCTCCCCCACCAGATACATGGCAAGCACAACTGCCAGATTGGCAAGTCCGATCTTGATCCCAGGTATTCCTATCGGGAGCGGGATCAGGCTTTCCACATAGGATAAAATTAAAGCAAGGGCAAGTAAAAGTCCCATTACTGCAGTTCTCTTCATCTGTGCCTAACCGGTGACCGCATCCATGTCACTCTCCCTTTCTGAATGAACGGATAGAACCAGCCTGTGTGGCAGACAGATGATGCTCTCCCCATCCCTTGCTATGGCTTTTGAGCGGACACAGATCTTATCCGGACAGTTGGCATCAGAGATTTCCGCACTGCCGTCTCTGATCATCAACAAATTATAATGTGTCCGTTCTTCATTCCACAGCGTAACGGTAATATCCTCAGAAAGAGGATAAGAAGCTGTCACACTGCCGTCTCTGATCACAAGGACACTCCCCTCTCCTGAGGATTGTCTGTCCCTGATTACATTGATCAGGAAAAAAGTGGCTGCCAGAAGAAGAATGATTCCGACAATAAGCAAATCGCCCTTCAGCTTCTGAAACAATGTCTGCCTCTCCATATACGATACTGGTATCTCCTGTTCACATTCTTGCAAAACCATATTGTTATATTATCATAATCGAACATATGTTTCAAGCTTCTCTGGTATTTATTTTCTTCTTTTTCTGTGCTAAACTGATCAGGAATACAAAACCGTTTTTAAGAAAGGGAAAACAACAGATGAAATTAATATTCGTTCGACATGGGGATCCTGACTATGCACTGGATTCCCTGACAGAAAAAGGCTGGCGTGAGGCAGAAATACTGGCAGAACGGATCAGCAGCTTTGACGTGGATGACTTCTACTGTTCTCCTCTTGGCCGTGCAAGAGATACCGCTTACTGTACACTGAAAAAAATGAACCGTAAGGCAAAGATCCTGAGCTGGACACAGGAATTTAATTATCCGATCGATGACCCTGTTACCGGCAGGCATGGTGTTCCATGGGATCTTGTTCCTTCTTCCTGGTGTAATGATATCCTTATGCTGTCCAAAGACGGCTGGGTTCAATCTGATATCATGAGCCAGAATCCCGATATTGCAGTCCATTATCAGGATGTATGTAAGCAGCTGGATCAGTTTCTTGAAAAATACGGCTATGTACGGGAGGATAATTTTTACAGAGTTCCCGGTAAAAAGGAAGTATTCATTTCCAGAACCGTTTCTCCTGACAATCAGGCCAATATCAGTAACCAGCTGCAGCATGGCAGGGAAAAGGTTGTCGTTATCTTCTGTCATCTGGGTGCAATCTGCATTATGCTGTCCCATTTGCTGAATATCCCCTTCCCACTTCTTGCACATGGATTTTTCCTGCCAACTACCTCCCTGACTATTCTCGGTACCGAAGAACGCTGGAGCAATGAAGCTTATTTCCGCGTGCAGGCCATGGGAGATGTATCCCATCTGCTGCTTGCAGGAGAGCCCATATCCAATGCCGGTTCCTTTACGCCTGTTTTTCAGCAGTAACCAAAAGGCTGCGAGATTACTCGCAGCCTTTTAAATCTTCTTATTCTTCCTCTGTATCTTCTGTGCCATCCATCTCATCAGACTCTGCTGTGTCAGTATCACTGGTCTCATCTGTACTGTCAGAACCATCTGCTGCAGTACTGTCTGAAGAACTGTCTGTTGCGGTCAGATAATTCAGATGTCCCTTCTGATCTGATACCTCAAATTTCTCAGTCAGAGAAGAAAGGTATGCCGCTGTCGCATCAGAAGCCATGGAATCAGAAATTTCACTGTCTACTGTTTCAGCATCATAGTATCTCTTGATGAATTCAACTACATAATACTGATGATTGTCAGTGTCCTCGATAACTTCGATATCCCCCTCTGCTCTTGTATCATCAAACAGAAAATCCTGAATAACAGAAGGAGCATAGGATTTACGCTGACCTTCCTTCAGCGAATAATCAGACTCAGTATCTTCATAATTTGCTTTATCATCTTCAGAAGCATTCTCAGCACACAGTGCATTAAAATCTCCACCGGCCTTACGCTCTGTCAGAAAAGCATCTGCTTTTGCTTTCAGGTCATCCATTGCTGCTGCAATATCATCCTCTGTAGCATCATCTGCAAGATCAGCCTTGAAAACAAAGCTTCTGTAATCCACATCATCATAAGACGCCGGGTCAGCCTCGTAAGTTGTCTTGATCTCTTCCTCTGAAGGCGCATTCTTTGCAAGCAGTTCCTGATAATATGCATTGGTAAGAAGCGCATCCTCAAGGAAAGGCTTGATATTCTTCTCAGTAGCATAATCACCAAAGGTTTCTCTGTAATAAACAGAAAGTGTCTCAGCAGCTGAATCGGCAGCCGATCTGAACTGCTCTATCTGACTTTCGTATTCCTCCGTACTGTCATAGGTAAAACCATTTGCCTGTGCATCCGCTTTCATCGCATAAGTGGAAACAATCTGCTGTACAGCCATCTCCTCAAACAGATCCTTCCAGGTCAGGTTCTTGTCCTGATCATAGATCTGCTCTGCCGGATCCTTGGATGTATCAAGACCCATATAAGAAGCAATGGAACCATATGTGGAAAGATAACTATTTACAACGGAATGATAATAATAATCAAATTCCAGCTTGCTGATATTCTCTTCTCCTACCTGGATATAGGTTCCGTGAAGTGCTGTCTGTTTCTTAACGATACTGGATCCAAAACCAATTACAATTGCCAGTACAATAGCGATACCGATCACAGCTGTAACTGTTTTGAAGATCTTCTCGTCACGTCTGTCCCTTTCTTCTTTCGCCTTTCTGGCTGCCATTTTTTTGTCATAACGGGTCTGAACCTTCTGCTCTGTTACCTCAGGTTCATTTTTTTTTGCCATTTGTAGAGCTCCTCCTTAATTCTTTCTCAATAACTACAGAACCTATTTTACTTCTGATTGATATAATTAACAAGTCCCTCTGCAGCAATTATTTTTTGCATGAATTCAGGGAATGCCTGTCCCTGATAAGTTGTGTTCTTTGTGATATCAGTAATCACACCGGTATCAAAGTTAACGGAAACCTCATCCCCGTTCTCAATCTCTCTGGCTGCTTCCTTACATTCAATAATAGGAAGTCCGATATTGATCGCATTACGGTAGAAAATTCTGGCAAAGGTTTCCGCGATGACGCAGCTTACACCTGCAGCCTTAATGGCAATAGGGGCATGCTCTCTGGAAGAACCGCAGCCGAAATTTTTGTCTGCCACGATAATATCTCCCTTTTTTACATTTTTAATAAAATCCTTATCAATATCCTCCATACAATGTGCAGCCAGTTCCGCAGGATCTGAGGAATTCAGATATCTTGCAGGAATGATTACATCTGTATCTACATTGTCACCATATTTATGTACTGTTCCGTATGCTTTCATTTTTGTTCCTCCTTATGCCAATTCTGCCGGGCTGCTGATCTTACCTGTAATCGCGGAAGCTGCTGCAACTGCAGGGCTTGCCAGATATACCTCTGAATCTACGTGTCCCA